>JAEEGK010003553.1_pt1 | contig 38746 bp, 32 predicted proteins | sample 8958771 | NCBI WGS metagenome assembly JAEEGK01 (sample SAMN16246547, study PRJNA631951) | gut metagenome | biome: gut microbiome; feature: rumen; material: SC-attached | host: Bos | place: Iran: Karaj | collected 2018-10
AAACTCCGCGCGTTTTACAAATACTATCTCTGTGCGTTTGCGCTGAACGTGATCGTCCGCAGCATCCTGGTAAATCACGTATCCGCGCCAGCCGTGGTTATGCGTCTGCTCAAATCGATCCCCACGGTCACCCTGTCGTTCTTTGCGATCAGCGGGAATTCCACAGGGTTCTATCTCAGCGCGTCCTGGTTCCTGTCGGCGATGCTGATCGCCATGTTCATCCTCTATCCGATCCTTCTGCGGAGTTACCGGTTCAGCGTAAAGATCCTTTTTCCCATTCTGACGCTGTTCCTCCTGGGGTTTGAGTTTGCGGCCAACAAAACCATCGGCGTATGGAACAAATGGACCGGTTTCACGTATTTCGGCATTCTGCGCGCCGCTTCGGAGATCGCCTTCGGCGCATCGCTCTATTACGTTTCCACGGAGATCACCGGGAACGAAATGCTGATGAAGATCGCCCGGCATCCGCTGGTCAAGGCGTTCTTCACGCTGGTCAAGGCATGCTGTTATGCCGTTGCTCTCCTGTACGCCCATAAGTATGTGTTCGGCCACAAGTTTTCCAGCAGCTTTGATCTGCATGCGCTGTTCTTCGTCGGCATCGGGATTTTACTGTCCTTTTCGGGGCTGGGCTGGTCCATCCCGGACAGCAAGGCGGCACGGTATCTCGGAAAGATCTCCCTTCCCATTTATATCTTCCATAATCTGCTGAAGTCGATCTGTATGGGCATCCTGGGCGTGGAAGAGCTGTCCCCGGAATACAACTGGCTTATGGTCGTCGTCTGTGTGATCGGTTCCGTCGTGCTGATGTATGTCACCGACTTTGCCGCACAGGGCATTCATAAGCTCTGGACTGCATTGAAAGAGAAACTCCTGGCATATGTGGAGGCCCGGTCTGGTGTGCCGGATCAGAGGGATGAAAAATGATACTGGAAGTGAAAAATGTTTCCATCCGGTATAAGACCGGGGATTTCAAGGATATCGGCCTCAAGGAATACCTGATGCGCAAGGCGACGCACAACTACCATGTAAAGTCGTTCTGGGCGGATAAGGACGTTTCCTTTTCCCTGGAAAAGGGAGATATGCTGGGGATCATCGGCCGGAACGGGGCGGGGAAATCCACGCTGCTGAAGGCAGTGACCGGCATCATGGAGCCGACGAAGGGCAAGGTGACGCGCAAAGGCAGCGTCGCCGCGCTGCTGGAGCTGGCCAGCGGTTTCGACAAGGAATTGACGGTCAAGGAAAACACCTATCTCCGGGGCGCCATGCTGGGCTATACCCGGAAATTCATGGACGAGACCTATGACAAGATCATCGACTTCGCGGAGCTGAAGGATTTCCAGGACCGGCCCTTCAAACAGCTGTCCTCCGGCATGAAATCCCGGCTGGCCTTCTCCATCGCGTCCCTGGTCCAGCCGGATATCCTCATTCTGGACGAGGTGCTGTCTGTGGGCGACGGGGCCTTCCGCAAAAAGAGCGAGGCCAAGATGCGGGAGATCATCGACGGCGGCGCGACGACGATCCTGGTGACCCATTCGGTGAACCAGGTGCGGGCGATGTGCAATAAGGTCCTCTGGCTGGAGAAGGGGGAGCAAGTGGAATACGGCGGAGACGTGCAGGGTATCAGCGACCGGTATCAGGCGTTTTTGGACAGTATGGATACAGGAAAACGATAACATGGATGCGATTCGCAGACGGATACTGAGCCTGATCGAACCCGCTGAGGAGAGCACGATCGGGAACAAGATCTACGCTTTCGGGATGTTCGCGGTGATCGTGGCGAGCATGATCCCCCTTGCGTCCAGAGAACCGCCCGAGACGTACCGGGTTCTGGAAACAGTCACGCTGATCCTCTTCGTGGCGGATTATCTGCTGCGGCTGGGAACGGCGGACCTGCGGATGAAGCAGGGCGCGATGTCCTTCCTTCGTTACCCCCTCGGACCGATGGCAATCTGCGATCTGCTGGCGATCCTCTCATACCTGATCCCCGTAACGTTCCCGCTGCACCTACTGCGGCTGCTGCGACTCGTACGAGGCGTAAAGGTGCTGCGTATCTTCAAGTCTTTTCGGATCGTCAGAAGCATCTCCATGCTTCTGGAAATCATCAAGGAGCAGCGCTCGGCTCTGTATGCGGTCTGCCTGCTTGCCCTCGGATATATCTTCATCTGCGCGCTTGTGATCTTCAACGTGGAGCCGGAGACGTTCCCGACTTTTTTTGACGCGGTCTACTGGGCCACGGTGAGTCTGACGACGGTGGGCTACGGCGATATTTACCCGGTTTCCGCAGCGGGACGGGTGATCTCCATGCTTTCCTCTGTGTTCGGTATCGCCATCATCGCGCTGCCCGCCGGCATCATCACTGCGGGATTCCTTGACCGGATCCGGAAGAAAAAGGACGATTGAGCCGCCTGTACTCTGAGATATGCCGGATTGAATGCGTAAATTGAGAGCGCTTGAATACGATTCAAGCGCTCAGACTATAGACAAACCCGCAAACGGTACGATACCGGATAGGAAGATAGTGTGAAAGAAACCGATCAGGTGTGTCTTTCGCGTTCGATCAATAGTTTTTCGAACGATCTATTCCATATTCCTTGTTCGAAAAACTTACTTCAGCGTGGTGACAAGACTTTGTCGCCACGCTGAGCGCTTGAACGTCATGCAAGCGCTTTGATAGTGATCCGGTTTTTCTCAGCTGCAGGGAGATCCGAGTACAGAAAGACGAGGAATACACGATGGAATACAAAAAGACGGTCTCGCTGAAGAACGGCGGGACCTGCGTGATCAGAAACGGAACCGAGCAGGACGCCCAGGCCGTGCGGGATAACTACATCCTGACCCACGGGCAGACGGATTATCTGACGACGTATCCGGAAGAGACCTCCTTTTCCGTGGAGCAGGAAAAAGAATACCTGAAGAAGAAAAGAGAAAGCAGCCGGGAGATCGAGTTGGTGGCCGAGGCGGACGGTGTGATCGCCGGGACGGCCGGGGTCGACGCGCTGGGGCCGGCCGAAAAGATCAGGCACCGGGCCTCCTTCGGCATCAGTATCGATCAGGCCTGGTGGGGCCTGGGCATCGGCCGGGCGCTGACGGAAGCCTGCATCGAATGCGCCGCAGCTGCTGGCTACGTGCAGCTGGAACTGGAAGTCGTCGCTGCGAACGAAAAGGCCGTCCGGCTGTATCGGAGCGCAGGTTTTACGGAATACGGCCGGAACCCCCGCGGATTCCGCTCCCGGCAGAGCGGCTGGCAGGAGATCGTGCTCATGCGTCTGGAGCTGGACTGAAAAAGAAAAAACCGATGCTTTCATCGGGTTTTGAAGACGGTCAGGCGGAAGACAGAGAAGGGGAACGGATGGAACAAAGAAATTCGCAATACAATACAGCCCGGAGATGGCTGATCTTCTGGACGCTTTTCATCGGTATCGGCGCCGCGGCAGGAGGCCTGAGCATGATGATCGATCCCAGCGGAAAGACCCTGCACATGGACGGGATGCTGCCCTATTTCCGGGTCCTGCCCTTTGCGGACGTCCTGTTTCGGGATTTCCTGTTTTCAGGCTTTGCCCTGCTGATCGTGAACGGACTGACGAATCTGACCGCCGCGGTCCTGCTGCTGCGAAAGCAGAAGTCCGGGGTGATCCTGGGCGGGATCTTCGGCGTGACCCTGATGCTGTGGATCTGCATCCAGTTCTATATGTTCCCGCTGAACTTGATGTCCACGGCCTATTTTGTTTTCGGCTTATGCCAGGCGATCACCGGCTGTGCGGCGTGGACGCGGCTCCGGCGGGAGCAGAGGCCCTGAAGAAACTCGCCCTGAACACGACGGGATCCTTCAGCGCTTCCGTTCCCGCCTGCAGCGGCAGAGATACGCGATGAGCACGATCGCCAGTGCACCGAAAAGGACACCGGCAAAATCCAGCACCACGTCCGCCACCTGGGAACCTCTCCGGGAAAAGATCTGAATGGTCTCATCCGCAACGGCGACGGCGAGACCGGCAAACAGAGAATTCGCCGATCCCTGCAGGACCCGCTGACCCAGGAGAAGAAACAGCAGCCGAAGCTCCGCTCCCAGCAGGGCGAATTCACAGAAATGGGCGGTCTTCCGGATGATATGATCCGTGATCCGGTCCGGACCGAAAACGGCATCCAGCAGCGGCTTGATCCGGCTCAGGAGCGACAGGCTCACGGCCTGTGACTCCGGGATGCTCTTCATGGAATTGCCCCAGATGAAGCCCAGGGTCAGAAGGATCAGCAGAGCCAGAAGGCCCAGCCAGAATCTGCGGCGTTTCAATTCTACGGCTTCCTCCCCATCATTCCCGCGGATGACGATCCTGCACGTTCCACAGGAGCCAGCCGTAGCGGCATTCGCTGTCCTCCGTGACGGTTCCGTCCCCGTCCGCGTGCTTTTCCAGATAATCCAGCACCTTCCGTACGGCGGTCTCATCCGCCTCATCCTCCTCCAGAAGGAAACGGGCAAGCCGCCGGGCGGTGTTCAGATCCGGCTGGAGATGCACGGACTTCAGCTGGGTATAGTAAAAGGTTTCGGGGTAGTAACCCCGCTTCCAGAGCAGGCTGAAAAGCTCATAAAACCAGTGAGAGTGGCTGGTCTTGTGTCTTCTGGGCTCCCGCCTGAAGAGCGTGCGCATCATATCCGTATGCAGGGGATTGTCGTCATAGACGAAGCTGGCGTTGAAGCACCAGCCGCGGCTCATGCGCATCAGGTTTTCCAGGCCCTGCATGGTGCTCACCGCAGGGGTAATGGAGGAGAAGACCAGGTCGAACCGGTTCTCCCAGCCCAGGCCGGCGATATCCGCATTGGCGAAATCCGCCGTGGCGAAGCGGGTGTTGGCTAGTCCCAGCTCCCGGCACCAGGCTTCGCCGTACTCCACCATTTTGGGAGAGATATCCACCCCCAGGACGCTCCGGGCAGTGCGGGCGAATTCCGCAACGAAGCGGCCGGGACCGCAGCCGATATCCGCCACGTCCTGATCCGCTCCAAGGAGCCCGCGCTGTCTCAGCCAGGCGGCCACGTCCCGGATGCGCACTTCGTGCTCCGCCCGTTCATCCTCCCGGCGGTACTTGGTATCCCAATCCGCCGCCCGCAGATCCCAGCTCTCCTTCCGGCTGGTCTTTCGCTGATCGGATGTGCAGATGAAGCGCTGCTCCAGTTCCTGCAGCGTTTCCCGGCGATCCTGGTTCTCCATACTCTTTTCCTGCCTCTCCGTTATTCTGATATGAGTATCATAAACCGGCGAACTGAGAAACGCAAACTTTTTTTGCGTGAAATGGGAAAAGACCCTTGCATATCCAAACAAGGTGTGATAGACTCCCACACATAATTCCATATTTGTCATGCGAAGTCTGCAGGAAAACAGCCAGATGGCTTGCCGAAGGAGTAACACTCTCAGGCGCTTCCGACCGGGAGCGGGACTGCAGATGGATGAATTTCTGGAGAAGCCCGCCCTGCGCGGGTGCCGAAGGGGCAAGCCCGGAACGGGCGAATCTCTCAGGCAAAAGGACAGAAGCAAGAGACTCCGACCCGGCCTGCCGGGCGGGCGTTTCCGTGTGCTTTGCCGATTCCTCCGGGACCGGCGATTTTTCTTTTGCCGATTTGTAAATTGTCGATTTACCGTAATGCTTGCCAAAAGCGCAGACTTCGTGTACAATATGATTTAACGTTGTGTTCCATTAAGTTGAAATATACAGTTGGAGGGAAAAGTATGACACTCAGCGACTTTATTACCAAGCTGGACGACATCGCCTGGGGTTCCGTCGTGCTCTGCCTGCTGGTGGGCGTCGGCCTGATCCTCAGCATCAGCACCAAGTTCCTGCAGTTCCGCAAGTTCGGCTACGCCATGAGGAACACCATCGGCAAGGTGTTCAAGAAGCAGACCGCGGGCAAGGGCGAGGTCACCCCGCTCCAGGCCCTGACCACCGCTTTGGCGGCCACCGTGGGTACCGGCAACATCGCCGGCGTCACCGGCGCCATCGTGATCGGCGGTCCCGGCGCGGTATTCTGGATGTGGATCTCCGCCCTCGTGGGCATGTGCACCAAGTTCGCCGAGGTCACCCTGGCGGTCCATTACCGGGAGCGCAACGATAAGGGCGACTGGGTCGGCGGCCCCATGTATTACATCAAGAACGGCCTGGGCAAGGGCTTCGGCTGGCTGAGCGTGCTCTTCTGCATCTTCGGCAGCCTGGCCGCCTTCGGCATCGGCAACGCCACGCAGGTCCAGTCCATCGGCGGCAGTATAGGCAAAGCCATCGACGCCCTTGGCGGCAATGTCGGCGCCTCCACCATCCACGCGCTGGGTTCGGATTTCACCCTTTGCAACCTGATCGTGGGCATCATCGTAGCCGTCATCGTGGCCCTGGTGCTCTTCGGGGGCATCAAGCGCATCGGCTCCGTGACGGAGAAGATCGTCCCCGTCATGGCTGTGGTATACATCATCTCCGCCCTCGTCGTGATCTTTGCCAACATTGGCCATATCGGCAAGGTGTTCGGCATGATCTTCCAGGGCGCCTTCAATGCGGAGGCCGCGCTGGGCGGCGCCTTCGGCATCACCATCTCCGCCTCCATCACCAAGGGCATCGCCCGTGGCTGCTTCTCCAATGAGGCCGGCCTTGGCTCCGCCCCCATGGCTCATGCCGCCACCAGCGAGACCAACCCGGTCAAGCAGGGCTTCTTCGGCATCTTCGAGGTGTTCATGGACACCATCGTGATCTGCACCCTCACCGCTCTCACCGTCCTCTGCTGCTACTGCTCCAGCGGCGTGGCTCTGGACTGGGGCAAAGGCGGCGGCGCTGAGATCGTCTCTGCCGCTCTCGCCTCCGTCATGGGCGGGACCGGTTCCGTGATCCTGGCCCTGTGCCTGTCCCTCTTCGCTCTGTCCACGGTCCTGAGCTGGAGCCTGTACGGCACCCGCTGCTTCGAGTACCTCTTCGGCACCAAGGCCAGCATCGGCTACAAGATCGTCTTCATCCTCTTCGCCATCGTGGGCGCCACCATGTCCCTGAACGACGCCTGGAACCTGGCGGACGCGCTGAACGGCTTCATGGCCATCCCCAACCTGATCGCCGTCCTCACCCTGAGCCCGGTGATCATCAAGCTGGTGCGGGAGTATTTCTCCCAGAACAAGCTGAAGGACTGAGCATACCCCGGTCTCGCATTCATACACAGAGCCTGTGCGCTTCCGCGCACAGGCTTTTCGCGTTGACAGAGGAGCGGAGGAACGGTATGATATAGGCAGAAAATATAACAAGAAAGGCGGTCAGAACGATGGCAGAACGAGATCCCTTCTTCCGAGATGTAAAGAGCTTTTTCCCGCCGGTGGGCAGCCTCTTCAAGCGCCGCGGCTCCTGGTTCGGCATTTCCGTCCGGGCCAATTCCTACGGATCCTCCTCCATGACCCTTTCCACCCTCCATGGCGGAGCGGTCCGTGCGCGGGACGGCAACAAGCTCATCGACCTGTATCCCACGTTTGAGGGAAGGCGCGTGCCCTATGTTGTGCAGCGGGAGGCAGACGAGCTCATTCTCCTCACCCGGTATGGGAACGTGCGCTTCACCTTCGCCTCTCCCACCCTCCTGATGGCGGAAGGGGACAGGGGCATGGGCCTGCACTTTGAGAAAAACTGTGAACAGCATGAGACCGTGAAACCCCGGAAGGGGGGCGCATGGGAATTCGCCTTCCGCTGGACCTGCTCCCTGGTATTCAAGGGGCTGGAAGGTTCCGATTTCCGCTTCAACAAGTATTGGGATGAACCCAGGCTCTCCAGCGGGGAGGTCAAGGCGGATACGGTGCCGGGACCGGACGGCCGCTTCACCCTGGCCATGGAGGAGTTCACCCATGCCGCGTATCCCCGGGAGAGCTATCCCGCCTACGCCGAGGCAAAGGCGGATATGCGGGCGGACTGGGAGAGCTTCTATGCCGCCATGCCCAAGTTCATCGAACCCTTTGAGCAGGGGCGGATTCGGGCAGAGTACACCCTCTGGTCTCTCCTTACCGCCCCCACGGCGGGCATCGACCACACCATGATCGTCATGCTGGGCAACGAGATCGCCTCTCAGTGGCAGGTGTGCCAGAACGGCGCGGCGCTGGAGCCCCATCTGGATACCGCTGTCGACCTGCTCCTGGGCCCTCTGGATCGGGTGAGTCCCTACGGTCAGTTTTCCGACCTGTACAACGATGTGACCACCGTCACCCAGATGATCAAGCCTCCGGTACACGGATGGTCCATCCTGGAGATCATGCGGCATCGGGATCTGAAGAAGGAGGTTCCCCGGGAGAAACTGGAGGAGCTGTATACTGCTGTGGGCCGCTGGGGCCAGTGGTTCCTGGACTGCCGGGATGAGGACGGGGACGGCATCCCCGCCTATGAGCACGGGGATGAGACCGGCTTTGACGACTGCACTCTCTTCATCGACCATATGCAGATGGCCTCTCCCGATCTTCCCGCTTATCTGGTCCTGCTGTACGAGGCGGAGGGAAAGCTGGCTCGCCTTCTGGATAAGCCGGAGGAGGCGGAAGCCTGGGAGAAAAAGTCCAAAACTATGCTGGACAAGATGCTGGAGCTCATGTGGGACGGGGAGCATTTCCTGGGCATCGATCCCTGGACCGGGGAAAAGATCCTGTCCAAAAACCTGATCCACTATATCCCCGCGGTGCTGGGGGACCGGCTGCCGCCCGAGGTGCTGGATAAGCTGGCGGACGATCTGCTGGTGGAGGGAAAATTCCTCACTCCCTGGGGCCTGAGCATGGAGGAACTGGACAGCGACTGGTTCGAGCCCTCCGGCCGCAGCATCGCCCGGGGCAACATCGTGCCGCCCAGCATGCTGTTCATCTGCGCGGGGCTTCTGCGCTCCCGGCGGAAGGACGCGGGGAAGATCATCGCCGAGCGGTACTGCACCGCCCTGATGGAGCAGGGGATGCCCTTCCTGATCCACCCCCTGAACAAGGGCGGCTACGGCTTCGGCGGCGGGGGCGGCAGTTGGCCCGCCTGCGTCTATACCATTCTCGGCCGAATGCTCACGGAGATCGCGGAATAAACCGATAAAACAGCTTTGGGGACCCTTTCCCGTCCGGGAAAGGGTCCCCGTGCGCATCCGGTGCGGTTCTATCAGCCCGCTGCGCAGGCTTTGGGGGTGTAACCGGCTTCGGTGACGGCGTCCATCAGGATCTTGTCCGCCACGTCGGCGCTGAGGGTGACGGTGGCCTTGCCCGCGTCCAGGTCCACAACGGCCTCGCTGACGCCGGGAACGGCGGCCAGAGCCTTCTGCACATGCTTCTGGCAGTTGCCGCACATCATGCCTTCCACGGTGATGATCTTCTTCATGATGGTATCCTCCTTGTTCTCCGGCTCTGCAGCCGGTTCCTTGTATTCTTCCTCCGCCTGGGCGTTCGTCCGGGCGGAAAACTCCTCCATATCCGGCAGCTGCACCGGGCTGCATTTCCGGTCTCCCCGGGCGCTGCGGATGTTCAGCAGATTCAGGCGCAGGGCGTTGGTGACGACGCAGAAGCTGCTCAGGCTCATGGCCGCTGCCCCGATCATGGGACTCAGAGTCAGGCCGAAGGCGGGGATCAGAGCTCCGGCGGCCAGAGGGATGCCGATGCAGTTGTAGAAGAAAGCCCAGAACAGGTTCTCCTTGATGTTCCGCAGTACCCGGCGGGAGAGACGGATGGCGGCGGGGATATCCGACGGTGTGGATTTCATCAGCACCACGTCCGCCGCGTCCAGCGCCACGTCCGCGCCGGCCCCGATGGCGATACCGATGTCCGCCCGGGTGAGGGCGGGAGCGTCGTTGATGCCGTCTCCCACCATGGCCACCTTTCCATACTCCTGCAGGCGGCGGATCACGGCCTCCTTGTCTCCCGGGAGCACATCGGAGATCACGCCCTCCACGCCGATGCGTTCCGCGATGGCCCCGGCGGAGCGGCGGTTGTCCCCCGTCAGGAGCAGGACCCAGATGCCCATGGCCTTCAGCTCCGCAACGGCGGCGGCGCTGTCCTCCTTCACCTCGTCCGCCACCGCGGCAATGCCCAGGGGACGGCCTGCCAGGGAGAAGAACAGGGGCGTTTTGCCTGACTCGGCGAGCTTTGTCCCGGCGGCCTCCAGAGCCGGCGTCATCAGACCCGATTCCCTGAAATACGCGGCGCTGGCCCCCAAGGCCTCATGTCCGCCCAGCATCCCCCGGACCCCGTGGCCGGGCAAGGCCTGGAAGCCCTCCACGGCCGGCAGGTTCAGCCCCTCCGCCTCAGCCCGGTTCCGGATGGCCCTGGCAAGGGGGTGTTCGCTGGGGGCCTCCAGGGCTGCTGCGGCGGCCAGCAGTTCCTCCCGGGTAACCCCGGGGGCGGGGAACAGATCCGTTACCTCCGGCTCACCCTTGGTTACGGTGCCGGTCTTGTCCAGCACGATGATATCCGTCCGCCCGGCAGCCTCCAGGGCCGCGGCGGTCTTGAAGAGAATGCCGTTTTTCGCGCCCTTGCCGCTGCCCACCATGATGGCCACGGGGGTGGCCAGGCCCAGAGCGCAGGGGCAGCTGATCACCAGAACGCTTACCGCCCTGGCCAGGGCGAAGCCGAACTGACGGCCGGCAATGAGCCATACGGCGCAGGTGATGAAGGCCAGGCAAAGCACCACGGGAACGAAAACAGAAGCGACCTTGTCCGCCATTTTGGCGATGGGCGCCTTCCCCGCGGCGGCGGTCTCCACCAGATCGATGATCTGCTGCAGCGTGGTATCCGCGCCCACCCGGGTGGCACGGCAGGTCAAAGCTCCGTTCTGATTCAGGGTGGCGGCGCTGACCCGGCTGCCGGGAGCCTTGTCCACCGGCAGGCTTTCTCCGGTCAGGGCGGATTCGTTCACGGCGCTCTCTCCGGAGACCACCTCGCCGTCCACGGGGATGCGTTCTCCGGGCCGGACCAGGAAGAGATCGTCCACCTGAACCTGCTCCGCTGGGATCCGGACCTCGATCCCGTCCCGCAGGACGCAGGCCGTATCCGGCGCCAGGTCCATCAGACTGCGGATGGCGTTGGTGGTCTTGCCCTTGCTCCGGGCCTCCAGAAGCTTGCCCACGGTGATGAGGGTGAGGATCATGGCGGCGGATTCAAAATAGTAGTCCGCTTCACCCCCTGAGGAAGCCAGCCGAAACAGGACCGCGGTGCTGTAGGCAAAGGCGGCGCCGCTGCCCAGGGCCACCAGGGTGTCCATATTGGGCGCCCCGTGAGTCAGGCTTTTGAAGCCGCTGATGAAAAATCGCTGGTTTACCACCATGACGGCGGCACTGAGGATCAGTTCATAGATGCCGATGGTGAGCATATTGTGGCGCAGAAACGCGGGAACGGGCCAGTTCCACATATGGTGCCCCATGGAGACGTACATCAGAGGCAGAAGCAGGATCAGGGAGATAATGAGCCGCCGGAGGATCTTCGGGCTCTCCGTATCCTCCAGGGCCGCCCGCTCCGCCTTGGGGTCCGGGGCGGCAGCCGCGGCTGCAGAAGGGGAAGCGCCGTAACCCGCATCCGAAACCGCCCGGCAGATGCTGTCCGGTGATTCCCGGTCCTCATCCCAGCTGACCGTCATGGAGTTGGTGAGCAGACTCACGGAGACCTCCTGCACCCCATCCAGAGCGGAGACCGCCTTTTCCACATGTGCGACGCAGGCCGCGCAGGACATGCCCGTGACCTGGAATTTTTCCGAACGCATGACGACCTCCTTGAAAGCTTATCTGCCGAATTAAACGAGATAAGTATACCACGCAGGTATGATTTTGTGAAGCGGGGGAGGGGAAAAGTCCCGCATTGTCACGAATTTCCCCCCGGCAGGCGCAGCGCCTTTCTGAGCGGGGGCAGGGCGAAGCGGGCGCAGAAGCCCGTGAACAGTCCGGTGAGGATGCCGGAGAGGATCAGGGCGGGCAGATACCACCAGATCCCCGGAGTCCCCAGCAGCAGTCTCGCACACAGCAGCTGGCCCAGGTTATGGGCTGCGGCGGCGTAAGCGCTCAGAGCCCAGATCCGCGCCTCCCGTACCCGTGGCCTCAGAAGGACCATGACGGCGAAGGCCAGGAGTCCGCCTGCCAGACTGTACAGAAAACTCATCAGGGTGCCCGCCAGGGCTGCCCCCAGGATCAGGCGGACGGTGAGCACCAGGGCGGTCTCCCGCCGCCCGTACAGATACAGGGTCAGCAGCAGCAGAATGTTGGCAAGCCCCAAACGGATCCCCGGAAGGGGAACGATGGGGGGGATGAGCCCCTCTGCGGCCCAAATGCTCAGGGCGACGGCGCTGAGCAGGGCCAGGATGCAAAGCGTCTTCGTCTTCATCCCAGCACCCCGTCCGGTCCGTTTCCGCCGCCGGTCAGGATCACCGTGACCCGGTTGGGCAGGCATACGATGGGCTTGGCGGCGGAGGAGGACCAGCTCTGGTGCACGCAGATCTGATCCGGACAGTCCGCCCGGAGCATCCGTACCCGGCCCCGCTCCACCTCCAGGGTGTTCCCCTCGCCCACATCCAGGGTATAGGGCGAAGTCACGCTCCCCAGATCGATGCGCCGCACAAGCTTCCCGTCCCGGTAGACCTCCGCCGTCGCCGCTCCCCGACCGGAGAACAGGAGAAGACAGCACAGCGCCGCCGCGGCCAGAAGAAGGACGCCCCCCAGGAGCAGTCTGAGGGAGAGTTCGGGTTTGCCGTCCAGGGGAAACACCTCCTTTGCCATTGACGGAAAGAGCGGGGCGGGGTAAACTGATATCGTTGAGGAGTGCAGGCGGGAGCCAGCCTCCCCGACTGGGAAAAGGAGTGAGCCGGATGCCCGCATATTTCTGGTCCTGTGCCGGTTATTCCCGCAAGGGAGAAAGACCGGATAACGAAGATAATTATTACCTGGATGGTTCCTTCCTGCCGGAGGGAGACGAGGATACCGTTCCCCGCACCGCAGGCCTGCGGTCCAAAGGCGTGGCGGCCGTCTTCGACGGTATGGGCGGAGAACAGGCGGGGGAGTATGCCAGTTTTACTGCCGCGGATCTGCTGCGGCAAAAGAGCGGCGAACTGCTCGGCGCACGGGACCAGGATGCATTTCGGAACGCCGTACAGGCTTATGTACAGGAAGTGAACGCAAAGCTGCGCCGCCGGGGAGAAGAAATGCACGCCACCGTGGGGGCTGCCATGGCCGTGCTCCGGCTGAAGGGCAGGGAAGCCATGATCTGCAATCTGGGGGATTGCCGCATCTACTGCCTTCGGAAAGGAAAGCTCAGCCTCCTCACCCGCGACCATACCCTGGCGGCCTTTCTCCAACGCCGGGGCGACCTGACTCCGGAGGAGGCCAGGACCGATCCCCGCAGGCATGCGTTGATGCGCCATTTGGGCAGCGATCAGGGGGAGGATGCGCTGCAGCCCTTCTTCCGGCGGATGGAGCTGGAATCCGGAGATCGTTTTCTCCTGTGCAGCGATGGGGTGAGCGGGAGCCTGGAGGAGACGGAACTGATCCGGATCCTGGGAAAAGGCAGCCCCGCAGCCGCGGTAAAGGCGCTGACAGAGGCGGCCGCCCGCGCAGGGAGCAGGGATAATCTCACCGCCCTCTGCGTGCAGGTCCAGCTCCGGCTGTTCTAGATCACAAAACCGCCGTTGAGCCCCACCACCTGGCCGGTGATGAATTTAGCCCGATCCGAGGCCAGAAAGGCCGCCAGATGACCCACGTCTTCCGGTGTGCCCAACTGTTCCAGCGGGGTCTCCAGCCGGAGTTCCTCCAGCTCGGCCTCCGTGAAGCCGTCCAGCATCCGGGTACGGATCACCCCGGGTGCGATGCAGTTCACCCGTATGCCGGAAGGAGCCAGCTCCTTGGCCAGGGCTTTGGTCAGACCGATGACCGCCGCCTTGGAAGCGCTGTATCCTGCTTCGCAGGAACCGCCCACCTGGCCCCACATGGAGGAAATGTTCAGAATGTTTCCCCGCTTCATGTGCACCATATGGGGGATCGCCGCCCGGCAGCAGAGAAATACGGAGTCCGTATTCGCCCGGAACAGGTCCTTCCAATCCCGGTAAGTCAGATCGGTAAGGAGACCGTAGCGGGAGATCCCCGCGTTGTTGACCAGAAGGTCTGTGCCGCCCACCTGTTTGAACATGGCTTCTACCTCATCCGGCTCCGTCACATCCGCATATACGGCGAGGCCGCCGATCTCCTTTGCCAGCGCCTCGGCAGCCTCGGCGGAATGATGATAGGCGACGGCCACATGCCAGCCGTCCGCGGCAAGAGCGCGGCAAATGGCAGCGCCGATCCCGCCCGCGCCACCGGTGACCAGAGCGGTCTTTCCCATGGGGGATCCCTCCTGTCAGATCACGGCCTTCGGGCCGGTTATTCCCATTGTATCACGTAAGCATTCCGGTGACAATTCAGGAAAGGAAAAGAATTATGGACGACTGGAAGGATAAACACTACGCTTTCTACTGCAACCGGGAATGCGAATGCTTCCCCTGCCATCCGACGAATGACCCTGAGAATTTCAACTGCCTCTTCTGCTGGTGCCCCCTGTATGCCTTGGGGGAGAAGTGCGGAGGCAATTACCGCTATACGGAGGAAGGGATCAAGGACTGCTCCCGCTGCCCCTTCCCCCATATCCGCGGCAATTACGGTAAGGTAATGGACCGGTTCAATGAGGTGGCCAGGCTGGCAGCCAGAAAAGAGACGTTGTGAAGCTTGCCGTTCCCGATGAGGTAAACGAAGCCCTGGAGCGGCTCAGAAGCCGGGGTTACAAGGCAAATCCCGTAGGGGGCTGCGTTCGTGACAGCCTGCTGGGCCTGCACCCGGAGGACTGGGATATCTGCACCTCTGCCCGGCCGGAGGAGACCGCGGCCTGCTTTCCCGACTGCCGCGTCCTGCCCACGGGCTTTCGCCACGGTACCGTCACGGTGCTCTGGGGAAAACGCAGCCTGGAGATCACCACCTATCGGAAGGATGGGAGCTATTCGGACCACCGGAGACCGGACGAGGTCTCCTTTGTTTCCGATCTGCAGGAGGATCTGGCCCGACGGGATTTTACCGTCAATGCCATGGCGCTGTCCCCCCAGGGGGAAGTGCTGGATCCCTTCGGCGGGGCGGAAGACCTGAAACGCGGCCTTCTGCGCTGCGTGGGCGAGCCGGAGACCCGTTTCCGGGAGGATGCCCTGCGCATCCTGCGGCTTCTGCGCTTTGCTTCCCGCCTGGATTTCCGGCCGGAGGAAAAGACCCTCGCTGCGGCTCTGCGCTGCCGGGACCTGCTTCCTGCCCTGGCGGGGGAGCGGGTACTGCGGGAGATCTGCCTCTATCTGGATGGCCCCGGAGCAGGCGCGTGTTTCCCCTGGGCAAGGCCTGTTCTGGAGCCGGTGCTGCCGGAACTCCGGGACCTGGAGGGGGAGAAAGAGGCGATCCGGCTGGACAGGCTCCCCCCCTCGTCCGTCCTGCGGCTGGGACTGCTCCTTCGCTCTCCGTCAGGGGAGAAGGCGGACGCTCTCCGAAGGATGAAAAGCGCAAAAAGCCTGGAAAACCGGGTGCGCACCCTGGCTGCCGGAGCATGGAGTCCCCCTCCCGGGGACGATGCGGCGCTGGGTCTGGCCCTGGGCCGCACCGGTGAGGCGGCCTTTCGGGATCTGCTCCTGTTGTGGCGCGCCCTGCAGGCGGCGCCGGAGGAAAGGCTCGCCGATCTGGAACGGAAACTGGAGACCCGGCTGCGGGCCGGATTCTGCTTTTCCACAGGGGATCTGGAGGTCACGGGAAACGATCTCCTGGCCCTGGGCTATTCCGGCGTTTCCCTGGGCAGCGCGCTCCGCTCCCTGCTGGAGGAAGTGCAGGTCGGCGCGCTGCCCAATGAAAAAGCCGCCCTGCTGGCGGCAGCGGAGAAAAAGAAAACCGCCGGGAGTTGAACTCCCGGCGATCCGATCATCCTGTTCTGCGCTCAGATGCTTTTGCCTTCCACCAGGGCTTCCGTATCCCTGGCGATGACCAGTTCCTCATCCGTGGGGATCATCCACACCTTGACTTTGGCGCCTTCGGGGCTGAGCTCGGCCAGCTTGCTGCGGACGTTGTTGCGCTGAGGATCGATGGCAATGCCCATAAAATCCAGGCCCTCCACCATGCGCTGCCGGACGTCCCCGTCGTTTTCGCCCACACCGGCGGTGAATACGACGCAGTCCACTCCGCCCATGGCGGCGGCGTAGGAGGCGATCAGCTTCCGGCCCTGGTAGACGAAGACCTCCCGGGCAAGGGCGCAGCGGAAGTCGCCTTCTTCCTGCCCCTTCTCCAGATCCCGGAAGTCGGAGGACTTCCCGGAAAGTCCCAGCATGCCGGATTTCTTGTTCAGCACATTGGTCATTTCATGGATATCCATCCCCGTTCTGCCCATCAGATACTCCAGGATGGCGGGGTCCAGAGAACCGGAGCGAGTGCCCATGGGGATGCCTTCCAGCGGGGTGATGCCCATGGAGGTGTCGATGCACTTGCCGCCCTTCACCGCGGCAAAGCTGGAGCCGTTGCCCAGATGACAGGTGACGACCTTGAATTCCGGATCGCCTTCCCGGCCGCAGACCCGAGCAGCTTCGGCGGAAACATAGCGGTGGCTGCTGCCGTGGAAGCCGTACCGGCGGACCATATGATCGGTGTAATACTCATAGGGCAGGGCGTACATGAACGCCTTGGGGGGCATGGTCTGGTGGAAAGCGGTATCGAACACGGCCACCTGGGGAACACCGGGCATGGCCTCCTCGCAGGCTTCGATGCCCGCCAGGTTCGCCGGGTTATGGAGCGGTCCCAGGGGGATGACTTCGCGGATGGCGGCCTTGACCTTCTCATCCACCAGGGTGGAGGCGGTGAACTTTTCTCCGCCGTGCAGGACCCGGTGGCCCACTGCGCCGATCTCGTCCATATGCTTTACCACGCCGACCTCCGGATCCGTCAGCGCCCGGAACACCAGCCGGATGGCGTCGCCATGGTCGTGCATATCCTCACGGTATTCCTTGCTGCGTCCGTCGGGCAGCTTGTGCTTCATAAAAGAATCGGCAATGCCGATGCGCTCGCAGGCACCCTTGCAGAGAACGGACTCGTCCTCCATATTGAATACCTGATATTTCAGGGAAGAGCTTCCGGCATTGATGACCAGAATTTTCATGCTGCGTATCATCCTTTCCTCTTGCTTCACATAATAATCACAGTGATTTAATATATACCCTTTTTCCTGCTTACACAAGGATTTTGGAGAAATTTTATGAGAATTATCGGACTGACGGCGGAATACAATCCCTTTCACCGGGGGCATGCCTGGCAGCTCGCCCGGATCCGGGACCGTTTCGGTCCCGATGCGGCGGTGGTGACGGTCCTCTCCGGCTGTTTTGTCCAGAGGGGAGAGCCCGCTCTGTTCGACGCCCGTGCCCGGGCGGAGGCAGCGGTGCGCTGCGGCGCGGATCTGGTGCTGGAACTGCCTCTTCCCTGGGCGATCTCCTCGGCCCAGGGGTTCGCTCGGGGAGCGGCGGCGATGCTGGAGAGCCTGGGCTGCGTGGAGGAACTGGTCTTCGGCAGCGAATCCCGGGATCTTGCGGAACTGCAGGCAGCCCGGCGGCTTCTGGCGGATCCGAAGCTGAAACCGCTCCTCCGGGAAGGCCTTGCCGCAGGGCTGGGCTTCGCTGCCGCCAGGCAGCAGGCTGCAGAAAGGCTGTCGGGCGGAGAAGTGCCCCAGCTGCGCCGGAGGAACGACATTCTGGCGCTGAGTTATCTGGAAGCCCTGGAGGGACTGGACAGTCCGATCCGCCCCTGCCCTATGCTGCGGTGCGAAGAGTATGCCCCCGCTTCTGCGCTTCGGGTGCGGGAGGATTATCTCTCCTTCCTGCCGGATGAGGCGGCGGAAGTCTTCCGGAGAGAGGCGGCGGCGGGCAGAGGTCCGGTGAGACCGGCGGACCTGGAGCTCCCGATCCTGGCCGCCCTGCGCAGTCTTCCGGAGGAAAGGTGGGAAACCCTCCCGGACCGGGGAGAAGGGCTGGAGAACCGGATCCGGCAAGCCGCTCTGGAGGCGGGGACCTGGGAGGAATTTATCCGACTGGGGGTAACGAAACGCTACCCCGCCGCCCGGATCCGGCGTATGGCCCTGGCCGCGTTCCTGGGGGTCACCCGGGAGATGTCTGAGGGTTTGCCGCCTTATCTCCGAGTGCTGGCGCTGGATCAGCGGGGGAGGGAAGTGCTCAACAGGGCATCCCCGCGCCTGCCGGTCCTCATCAGGACGGCAAAGGGAAAAGGGGATCCCATCCTGGAGCTGGAACAGCGGGCTGCAGGACTCTACGCCCTGGCTTTCCGAAATCCCGAGGAACGGCGGGGGGACCGGGGATGGAGACAGAGCCCTTTTGTCATGGAATAAAAAACGGGAAGCCGGATCGAAAGACCGGCTTCCCGTTTGCCGTAAATAGGGTCAACCGCTTCGGGTCCTGGCCCGGAACCGGATGCCCGAGATCAGACCGGCTGCGGCAAAACAGGCCACCATGGAGGAACCGCCGTAACTGTAGAAGGGGAGGGTGATGCCTACCACGGGGGCGATGCCGATACACATGCCGATGTTCTCAAAGCTCTGGAAGGTGAACCAGGAGGCCACGCCGATGCAGATGAGCAGATCCAGGGTGCTTCCGCTGTGGAGTCCCACGTAGAGGATCCGCAGGATGATGACGGTGAGCAGCAGCACGATGACGCCGCAGCCGATGAGCCCAAGCTCTTCCCCCGCAACGGCAAAGATGAAGTCCGTATGCTTAAAGGGAAGCATGGCGGATTGGGATTTGACTCCCTGAAGCCAGCCATGCCCCGTGATGCCGCCGGAGGCCAGGGCGATCTTGCTCTGGTTTACCTGCCAGGTGATGCCCAGCCCATCGGGATCCACCAGATCCGGAACGAAAGGTGCAAGGATCCGCTGCCGGTGGTACTCGGAAAGCACGTGGCTCCAGACATACGGAGCTACCGCCGCGATGGCGCCGAGCCCTGCCAGGAACCAGAGAAGATGAAGCCCGGCAGCAAAACACATGGCAGCAAAGACGATGAAAAACACCAGAGCGCTGCCCCAGTCTGCGCTGATCATGATGATCAGGATGAAAAACAGACCAAAGTGAACCACGAGCATAAAAACGGAGGACAGGGCGTTCAGGCCCCTTTGCCGTTCCTTTGCCCAACGGAGCTGTCGGGCAAGAAGCAGCACGAAGCTGAGTTTTGCCAGCTCCGAGGGCTGAATGCCGATGCCGAAGAAACGGAGCCAGCTTTTGTTGCCGGTGCCGCCTTCAACGCCCCAGAAGCGAAGGGACAGGATCAGACCGATGCTGATGACCAGCAGGATATACCATCGCTGGGTCAGCAGGTCCGCATCCAGGACGGTAAGGATAAAGAACAGGATCACACCGATGATCACAGCGCCGATCTGCACCGTCATATACCGCTCGGTCTCGAAGGTGCGGGTGGCGCTGTACAGGATGAAGAGACCGAAAACGGCGTTGATCAGACAGAGGATGAGCAGGAGAATGTCAGAGCGAAGCAGGACAGAGCCGAATCTCCGCAGCCATTGTTTCATGTTCATCCCCCTTTCTGAATCCTTTCCGGTGAGCCCTTATTCTATCATTTCCGTCGGTTGTTGACAAGTGCGCAGAAACGGAAAAGCCTCCGGTGCGGTATCCGCCGCGCCGGAGGCCGGGTCCCCTGTGCGATCATTCCGTCTGCTGGGAATACTGGGCGGGATTGATCACGCCCCGGCGACGATAAACATCCGGAATACGCTTATCCACATAATAGTCCCAATCCTTTTGATCCGCCCGGTAACCAAGGAAGCCAATGCGGTTCACCTTGCCGGCGACAGGATACCATCCCACCACCTGGTAAACGCCCTTGACTATGCCTCGGACGGAGGTGATGACGTAGTCATAGTCCTGAGCGATATCCAGCTTCAGCTTCCAGGCTTCGTGACAGGCGGCATAGAGGGGATCCTCCTCCCCTTCCTCCGCCATGCGGGCGATCTTCTCATCCGTGATTTTGATGAGGATGTACTTGAAGGGGGGCTCTTTATAAATCTCCGGCGAGAGCCCTTCCACCAGCTGGGCCGCGTTGCCGGTACCCCGGTCGTGGTGCTGTCCCTTCCGTTTATCGATCAGCGCCGGGAAGCAATCCAGAACTGCGGACTCCACCTCAAAAGCAGTCGTCTCGTCCAGTCCCCAGCGATGGATGACCGGAAGGACTTCAAGCCCGGAATTGACGATCTCATGGATGAGATCCAAACGGAGATCGTTCGTCTCCTCATCATCGGGCCTGACCCGCAAATTGCCCTGGGCATGGGCGAAAACCTGATTGCCGCTTCCCATGCCGACATAGAAGGTGATGCCGTTGCGAGGGTCCACCAAGCGGTAGACATAATATTTCAAACTTTTGCTTGCGCCTGCCGGAAACTGTTCCTTTGCTGCCATGTCGGATTCCTCCTGTCCTTACCGTTTTTTATAATATAACATAATTATGTCAAAATAGCAATGAAAAACTTGTGAAAACTGACGGGATTGTAAAAAAAGGAAGTGGGGAAAAGGGCGCTCCTACGGTTGAAAACAAGACGGGGGCATGATATAATTTATTGGTTTTGAAGGAGGCAGGGACGAGCGTGGAAAAACGGGTATATACCGCCTCGGAAGAGGAGACCGAGGCCTGCGGCCGGGAGCTGGCCGGGGAATTGGGACCGGGCAGCGTGGTCGCCCTGTACGGGGACCTGGGGGCGGGAAAGACCGCCTTTGTCCGCGGCCTGGCCCGTGGCCTGGATATCCGGGAGAGCGTCAGCAGCCCCACCTTCACCATCGTCAACGAATACCCCGGCAGCATCCCGCTCTTCCATTTCGATATGTACAGGCTGCAGGACGAACAGGAGCTCTTCGATATCGGCTGGGAGGACTATCTGGATCGGAACGGCGTCTGTGCCCTGGAATGGAGCGAACGGGTGGAGGGGGCCATCGGACCGGAGGCGGTGCGGGTGACCCTTCGCCGTCTGGACGATACCCATCGGGAGATCGTTATTTCCCGGAAGGAGGGGGAGGCATGCTGATCCTGGCGCTGGAATCTTCCGCGAAAGCGGCCTCCGCCGCCCTGTACGAAGGGGAGTCCCTTCTGGGACTGAGCCTCATGCACTGCGGCCTGACCCATTCCGAAACCCTGCTGCCCATGGCGGAAGAGCTGCTCCGCCGCTCAGGAAAAAGTATGGCGGAGGTCGGCCTGGTGGCGGTGGCCCGGGGCCCGGGTTCCTTTACCGGCATCCGTATCGGCGTAGCCACGGCAAAAGGCCTGTGCTGGGGGGGCGATAAGCCCTGCTGCGGAGTCTCCACCCTGGAGGCCATGGCCTGGCAGGGTGCGCATCTGGAAGGAAGACTCCTGTGCTGCGTCATGGATGCCCGGCGGAGCCAGGTCTATAACGGCCTGTTCCGGGCGGAGGGAGGCAGGCCGGTGCGCCTGCGGGAGGATCGGGCGGTGAGCCTGGATGAACTGCTCCCGGAGCTGGATGAAACCCCCGTCCTGCTGGGGGACGGCGCTTTGCTCACTGCCGGAGAAATGGAACGGAGAGGGATGGAATACACCCTGGCGCCGGAACCGGTCCGGATCCAGAGCGCCTGGGGCGTCGCCCTTGCCGCTGCCCATGCGCCGGAGAGCGCCTGGGGCGAGCCGGACCCGGTTTACCTTCGCCTGAGCCAGGCGGAGCGGGAGAGATTGGAAAAACTGAAGCGTTCCGGCGAAGAAGCCGGACGGGAATAAAGGAGATAGAAAAATGGGAACTCTGCATGTACTGAACCATCCGCTGATCCAGCATAAGCTGTCCATCCTGCGGGACAAGGAAACCAGCGTCAAGGAATTCCGGGAACTGGTGAGCGAGATCGCCGGCCTCATGTGCTTCGAGGCCACCCGGGACATGCCCACGGAAGAGGTGGAGATCGAGACCCCCGTGGCCAAGGCGAAGGTCCGTCGTCTTTCGGGGAAAAAGATGGCCATCATCCCCATCCTCCGGGCCGGCCTGGGCATGGTGGACGGCATCCTGAACCTGGTCCCCGGCTGCAAGGTCGGCCATATCGGGCTGTACCGGGATCCGGAGACCCTGAATCCGGTGGAGTATTACTGCAAGCTTCCCAACGATATTGCCGACCGGGAGATCATCGTCCTGGATCCCATGCTGGCGACCGGCGGCAGCGCCAGCGCCGCCATCGGCTTCATCAAGCAGCATGGCGGTCGGCATATCCGCCTCATGTGCATCATCGGCGCGCCGGAAGGCGCCGACAGAGTGCTGAAGGATCATCCGGACGTGGACGTCTTCGTGGCGGCCATGGATGAAAAGCTCAACGATCACGGCTACATCGTTCCCGGTCTGGGGGACGCGGGCGACCGGATCTTCGGTACAAAGTAAAGTCTTTGGTCGATATTTCGGTCAGGGGAGTCCGCAAAGCCTTCGAGCAGGATAAAGAGATCCTGCGGGGCGTCACCTTCGAGATCAACGAAGGGGAGCATGTGGGACTCCTGGGGAAAAACGGCGGCGGCAAAACCACCCTGTTCCGCATCATCACCGGCGAGCTGGAGCCGGATGCGGGCGAGGTGGTCATCGGCACAGGCAAACGGGTAGGGGTCATGACCCAGATCCCGGTCTTTCCGCCGGAATATACAGCGGAGGATGTGCTGAAAAGCGCTTTCCGGCGGCTGGATGAGCTTCAGATGAAGCTGGCCGCTCTCCGGGAGGAAATGGCTGAGGGCGGGGAGAGCACCGCCCGGGCTTACGATCGGCTCCAGACGGAATTTGAAGCCCTGGGGGGCTATGAAACGGATTTCACCCTGGCCAAAGTGGCCAACGGCCTGGATCTGCCGCCGGAACTCCGGGGAAGGCTCTTTGCCAGCCTCAGCGGCGGTGAGAAGACCCGGGTGAACCTGGCCCGGCTCATTCTGGAACAGACGGATATCCTGCTTCTGGACGAGCCCACCAACCACCTGGACCTGCGGGCGACGGAGTGGCTGGAGGATTACCTGGCCCATTTTAAAGGAACGGTGCTCACCATCTCCCACGACCGATATTTCCTGGATCATGCAGTAAGCCGCATCATGGAGATGACCGGCGGGATCATGGAGCATTACAGCGGCAATTACAGCTTCTTCGTGGTGGAGAAGCAGCGTCGCTACGAAGAAGCCCAGAAACTCTGGGAGAAAAACCAGAAAAAGATCGCCCAGCTGCAGAAGGCGGCGGACGATCTGCATCTTTGGGCCTTCATGGGAGCGGACAAGCTCCATAAACGCGCCTTTTCCATGGAAAAGCGCATCGAACGCCTGCAGCAGCAGGGGGACAAGCCGAAGCAGGAACGGCGGATGAAAGCCCGCTTCGGGGAAACGGAGTTCCGCGGGGCGGACGCCCTGGTGGTCCATGGACTCAGCAAGGCTTACGGAGACAGGACCCTGTTCCGCGACCTGGAGCTCCAGGTCACGGGGGGCGAGCGCATCGCCCTGCTGGGAGACAACGGTGCGGGAAAGACGACCCTTCTCCATGTCCTCACCGGCCGGGAGCCGGAGGACCGGGGCGTGGTGAAATTCGGGCCGTCGGTGAAATGGGCCATGCTGGAGCAGCAGATCCGCTTTGAGCACATGGATCGGACCCTGGTGGACACCATGCTGTACGAAGGGGATTGTTCGCCTCAGGAGGCGAGAGACCGTCTGGGCGCCTTCGGCTTTTCCGGAGAGGACGCCTTCAAATGGGTGTCGGATCTCTCAGGCGGGGAGCTGACCCGTCTGCGCCTGTGCATCCTTATGAAGGCGGACGTAAACTTCCTGATCCTGGACGAGCCTACGAACCATCTGGACATCATGTCCCGGGAGTGGATCGAAGACGCCCTGGAAGATTACGGAGAAGCCCTTCTGCTGGTGAGCCACGACCGGTATTTCATCCGCCGCTTCGCCACCCGGATCTGGGAGCTGCAGGATGGTCAGCTGCAGGATTATCGCTGCGGCTATGACGAATACCGGGAACGGAAGGAACGCCGGGAGCAGGTCGCCCGGGCGGAGAAAAAGCAGGAACCCGGGGAGAAGCCGAAGAAAAAAGCCTCCGGCCCCTCCCCCGAGCGGAGGCGGGCGCTGCTGGAAAAGCAGATCCAGGAGGCGGAAGCGAAGGCCGCGGAAACGGAGCGGCTCATCGAAGAGAATGCCACGGATTATCAGCGGCTGGAGGAGCTGTTTCGGGAGAAAGCGGAGCTGGAGCGGCAGATCGAGGATCTGTACGCCCGGTGGGACGCCGTGGAATGAGGCAGAGGGATGCGGGAAAAGCTGAATGAGATCGAAGCGCGGTTTCGGGCGCTGGAGGAGAAGATCTCCAGCCCGGAATGCTATAACGACCCGGAAGCGGTGCGTAAGCTCTCCCGTGAGCAGAAGCTGCTGGAGCCGGTGGTGAGCAAATATCGGGAGCTGCGCCGCTGGGAGGAGCAGGCGGAGAGCGCCGAGGCTCTTCTGGGCGGGGAGACGGACCCGGAGCTGCGGACCCTGGCCCGGGAGGAGGCGGAGGACTGCCGCGCTCACGCGGAGGAAGCGGAACAGGAACTCCGTCTGCTGCTCCTGCCCCGGGACCCGGACGACGACAAGAACGTCATCGTGGAGATCCGGGGCGGCGCCGGGGGAGACGAGGCGGCGCTGTTTGCCCATTCCCTCTTCCGGATGTACAGCATGTACGCCGAGCGGAAACGCTGGAAATGCGAGATCGACAATCTGAATGAGACGGAGCTGGGGGGCATCAAGGAGATCGTCTTCCGGCTGGAGGGAGACGGCGCCTATTCCCGGATGAAATTCGAGAGCGGTGTACACCGGGTGCAGCGGGTGCCGGATACGGAGACCCAGGGGCGCATACACACCTCCACTGTCACCGTAGCCGTGCTTCCGGAAACGGAAGAGGTGGATTTTCAGCTGGACCCTGCCGATCTGAAGATCGACGTGTTCCGATCCTCCGGCGCAGGCGGGCAAAAGGTGAACAAGACCTCCAGCGCCATCCGGGTGACCCATCTGCCCACGGGCATGGTGGTGGAATGCCAGGATGAGCGCAGCCAATATAAAAACAAAGACAGGGCTTTGAGCATCCTGCGCAGCCGCCTGTACCAGATCGAGAAGGACAAGCGGGATGCGGCCATTGCTGCGGAGCGGAAGAGCCAGGTGGGTACCGGTATGCGCAACGAGCGCATCCGCACCTACAACTTCCCCCAGGGCAGAGTGACGGATCACCGCATCGGCCTGACCTTGTACAAAATCGAGGCCATCATGAACGGAGACCTGGATGAGCTCATCGATGCCCTGCGCAGCGCGGAGCAGGCGGAGAAACTCCGGGGAGAGGGAGAATGAAGACGCTGCTGCTGACTCCCGCGGAGGCGGAGAAGGCCGCGTCCATCCTGCGCTCCGGCGGTCTGGTGGCTCTGCCCACGGAGACCGTATACGGCCTGGGGGCGAGCGCCCTGGAGGAAGAGGCGGTCAAACGGATCTTCGAAGTCAAGGGCAGGCCGCAGGATAACCCCCTGATCATCCATGTGGCCGGGCCGGAGGCATTGAGCGAATGGTGCGAAGCGGTGCCGGAAAGCGCCTATGTCCTGGCGGAACGGTTCTGGCCCGGACCTCTGACCCTGGTGCTCCGGTGCCGGAAGACAGGTCGGCCTTATATCCCGGACCGGGTCACGGCGGGGCTGGATACCGTGGCGGTCCGCTGCCCGGATCATCCGGCGACCCTGGAGGTGATCCGGCTGGCGGGGGTTCCCGTTGCTGCGCCTTCCGCGAACCTTTCCGGCAAGCCCAGCACCACCACAGCTCTCCATTGCCTCCATGATCTGGAGGGAAAGGTGGAGGCGATCCTGGACGGAGGCCCCTGCCGGGTGGGACTGGAATCCACCATCCTGGATCTGACAGTCACGCCCCCCCGCGTCCTGCGCCCCGGGGGAGTCACCCTGGAGCAGCTGCGGGAGATCCTGGGAGAAGTGGAGCTGGACCGGGGGCTGGTCCTGCCGGGGGAGACCCCAAAGGCCCCGGGAATGAAATATCGCCACTATGCGCCTTCCGCAGAGCTGACCCTGGTTCGCTGCGGGGATGCAGAAGCTTTCAGGCGTTATGCGAAAGGCGTGCCGGACCAGGGAACAGCGGTCCTCTGCTGGACGGGAGAAGAAGACGGTTTCCCGGGGAAACAGGTCCTGGCCTATGGCCGGGGGGACGAGCCGGAGACCCTGGCGGCCCATGTTTTCGCTGCCCTGCGGGAGCTGGACAGACCGGAGATCAGCCGGATCCTGGTCCGGTGTCCGGAGGAAAACGGCGTCGGACTGGCAGTGGTGAACCGGCTGAAAAAAGCCGCGGGAGGAAAGATCCTATGTTTGTGATCGGCATAACCGGCGGGACCGGAGCGGGGAAGACTACGGCCCTGGACGCGGTCCGTGCGCTGGGGGGCGAGGTGCTCGACTGCGACGCCGTCTATCACCGACTCCTTTTGGAGGACCGGCGGATGCTGGAGGAGATCGATTCCGCTTTCCCCGGCACGGTGACGGAGGGGGCTCTGGACCGGAAGAAGCTGGGAAATCAGGTCTTCGGAGACCCGGAGAAACTGGAAAAGCTGAACGCCATCACCCACCGGTATGTCTGCGCGGAGTGCCGGCGGCTGCTGAAACAGGCGGAGGCGGCGGGGAAGACCCTGGCCGCCATCGACGCCATCGGTCTGATCGAGAGCGGCCTGGGAGATCTGTGCCAGGTCACGGCAGCCGTGCTGGCTCCCGAGGAGGAGCGGGTGAAGCGGCTGGTTGCCCGGGAGGGGATCACCCCGGAATATGCCCGGCTGCGGATCGCGGCCCAGAAGCCGGATGATTGGTTCCGGGAGCACTGTTCCATCACCCTGGAGAACCGGGGCACCATGGAGGATTTTCTGGAAGTATGCAAACAGCGCTTCGATGCGCTGAGAAAAGAGGGAAATAAGATGGACACTTCGATCTTTGAGCGGCGGGAATCCTGCGTTCGGTCCTATTGCAGAAGCTTTCCCGCAGAATTTGTCCGGGCAAAAATGTCCCGGATGTATGACGCGGAGGGACGGGAGTATCTGGACTTCTTCAACGGAGCAGGCGCCCTGAATTACGGACACAATAACGATTATATCAAGGCGCGCGTCCTGGAATACCTAGAGAAGGACGGGATCTCCCATGCGCTGGATATGTACACCGGAGCCAAGGAGGACTTCCTGCATACCTTTGAGGAGAAAGTCCTGCTGCCTCAGAAGCTGGACCATAAGGTCATGTTCTGCGGCCCCACGGGCACCAACGCGGTGGAAGCCGCCCTGAAGCTGGCCCGGAAAGTCACGGGACGCACCGGGATCTTTGCCTTGACCGGCTCCTTCCACGGCATGACCCTGGGGGCCCTGTCCGTGACCAGCGGCGCGTATCACCGGCACGGTGCGCATGTTCCCCTTTCCTTTACCACCTTCGTGCCCCATCCCAACAGCGTGGATTTCGATACCATCGCCTATTACGAGTATCTGATGACGGACGAGTATTCCGGCGTGGACAAACCCGCCGCCATCATTCTGGAGACCACCCAGGCGGAGGGCGGTATCCATGTGGCCCCCACTCCTTGGCTGCAGGCGCTGCGGCAGCTCTGCGACCGGCAGGGAGTTCTGCTCATCGTGGACGATATCCAGGTGGGCTGCGGCCGCACCGGCCCCTTCCTCTCCTTCCAGCGGGCGGGCATCGTGCCGGATATGGTGGTGCTGAGCAAGTCCATCAGCGGTTACGGATTCCCTATGAGCCTGCTGCTCATCCGTCCGGAGTACGACCAGTTCCTTCCGGCGGAGCACAACGGCACCTTCCGGGGCAACCAGCTGGCCTTCGTCGGCGCCAAAGCCGCCCTGGAGTATCGGGAACAGGCAGATCTGGGGAAGCAGACGGAGGAAAAAGCCGCGCTGCTCTCCGACTTCATCCGCACCCGTCTCCTGCCCATGGACGAGCGCCTCACCCACCGGGGCATCGGGCTCATCCAGGGGGTGGATTTCTCCGGGGTGGGAGAGATCTGCGGCAAGGTGCAGAACGAATGCTTCCGCAGGAATCTGATCATCGAACGCTGCGGTCCTAAGGACTGTGTGCTGAAGTGCATGCCCGCCCTCACCATCACTCCGGAGGAACTGACGGAGGGGCTGGAGATCATCGAGGCCGCCATGAAAGCGGTGCTTGGAAAGAAGGAGTAAGCCATGACCAGAGAAGAACTGTTTTATGAGACCAAGAGCGTATATGAGAAGGCGGACGAAGCGAAGGTCAAAGCCATTTACGATTTTGCTGAAGGCTATAAGACCTACCTGAGCGCTTCCCGCACGGAGCGGCTGGCGGTCCGGGAGGCGGTGAAGCTGGCGGAAGCCAAAGGATTCCGGGCATGGGAGCCCGGGGATCCCGTCAAGCCCGGGGACAAGATCTATATGGTAAACCGGGGAAAGGCCATGACCCTGGCGGTGATCGGGAAGAAAAGCCTGAACGAGGGCATCCGTCTGGCGGCTGCCCATGTGGACAATCCCCGGCTGGACCTGAAGCAGCATCCCCTGTATGAGGACAGCGAGATGGCTTTCTTCAAGACGCACTATTACGGCGGCATCAAAAAGTTCTATTGGGTAGCCACCCCGCTGGCCATCGTGGGGACCATCGTCCGGAAGGACGGCACCGTGCTGGACGTCTCTCTGGGACTGGAGCCGGGAGAACCCCGCTTCGTCATCACGGACCTGCTCATCCATCTGGCCGGAGACCAGATGAAGAAGACCGCGGCGGACTTCATCCCGGGCGAAAGTCTGAACATCCTCCTGGGCACCCGACCCGACGGGGAGGAGGGATCCGACCGGGTCAAGCTGGCGGTGATGAAGCTTCTGAATGAGAAATACGGTATGATCGAGGCGGATCTGCTTTCCTCCGAGCTCTGCGTCGTACCCGCGGACGAGGTGACGGACCTGGGCCTTGACCGGTCCCTGGTGGGCGGCTTTGGCCATGACGATCGGGTGTGCGCCTATGCGGAACTCATGGCGATCCTGGAAACGGAAGCGCCGGAGTGTACAGCCGTCTGTCTGTTTGCTGACAAGGAAGAAGTCGGCTCCGTGGGCGTCACCGGCATGAACAGCCAGAATTTCGAGTATTTCATGGAGGGCTTATGCAGAGCCCTCGGCGCCGACCTCCGCCGGTGCTTCAACCATTCTCTCTGCCTCTCCGCCGACGTATGCAACGCTTTTGATCCCAATTTCCCGGAAACGGCGGACCGGCGGAACAACGCCAAGCTGAACCATGGTGTGGGAATCATCAAGTTCACCGGTTCCCGGGGGAAATCCGGCTCCAATGATGCGCCTGCCGAACTGGTGGGCCGTGTCCGGCGGATGCTGGACGAAGCGGACGTCGCCTGGCAGATGGGTGAACTGGGGAAGGTGGACCAGGGCGGCGGCGGCACCGTTGCCAGCATCACCGCCATGCGGGATATCGACACCATCGACGCCGGCGTGCCGGTGCTCAACATGCACGCCCCCTTCGAAGTCATTGCCAAAGCGGATCTGTATATGACCTACCGGGCCATGTACACGCTGTTCAACACGGTTTGCTGAGAGATACTTCCGTCTTCTGAGGGCCTCCGGCTTATTCGGCCGGAGGTCCTTTTCTGTCCATCCGCTTGTCATCCGAGGCGAATCGTGATAATATATATGGTACCATACTGGCTAAGTGCGCCAATATCCCGGTAACCACGGAGGTCCGCCATGTCCGTATGGTATTCTGTCCTGATGGGGCTTCTCCAGGGGGCGACAGAGTTTCTCCCGGTATCCAGCTCAGCCCACCTATGTCTGCTGCAGGCTCTGCTTCCTGCCGGACCGACAGGGGAGGAGCAGCTCCTGCTGGATGTTCTGCTCCATCTGGCCACCCTGACCGCCGTCTGTACGGCTTTCTGGCCGGATGTGCGAAGGATGCTCCTGGAGCTGGGACGCATCCTGTCCCGGCCTTTCCGCAGAAGTCCGTCAGATCCGGAAGCCCGGCAGCTCCTGCGGCTCCTGGTCCTGGGCTCCTTGCCCCTGATCCTGACTCTGCCCTTCCATGAACAGGTGGAGCGGCTTTGCCGCAGCACGGTTTTCATCGGCATGTCTCTTCTGTGTACCGGCTGCCTGCTGCTTTTCGGCGATCGGCTGCCCGCCGGCCGCAAAGGGGTTCGGGAGGCGACGGCGTGGGACGCGGCTGCAGTGGGACTCATGCAGGCGCTGGCTGTTCTTCCGGGGCTTTCCCGCTCCGGCAGCACCGTGACCGGCGGCCTGACCAGAGGGTTCAGCCGCAGTTTCGCGGTGAAGTATTCCTTCCTGCTCTCCCTGCCCGCCATCCTTGGAGCCAGTCTGCTGAAGACCGGCGAAGCGCTGCGGGCGGGAATTGATCCCGGCTTTTTTCCCGTATGCGCGATAGGCATGCTGGCGGCGCTCCTTTCCGGCTGCCTTTCCATCCGCATCGTCCGTATCTTGTCCGACCGGGGGACCTTCGGCCGCTTCCGCTATTACTGCTGGGGGCTCGGCCTGCTGGTTATCCTGGCGGGCTTATTCCTGAAAGGGTGAATCATTCTTGGCCGCATCTTCAACCTCAAAATCCAACAAATCCGGGAGCAGCCGGTCCTCCTCCCAGGGAAACAAACGTCCGGCCCAGGCCAAAAAACCGGCGAAGAAACCGGCGGCGAAGAAGGCTCCGGCAAAGGATCCCGTATCCTACCGGGGTCTGAAGGCGTTTATCTGTCTGGCTCTGGCTGTGGCGGCCCTGATCGGCTGCTTCACCAGCGAGGGGATCTTTATCGGTTTCTTCCGCCGTTTTGCCATGGGGCTCATCGGGAAGGGCTTCTACGTCCTGCCCGTCACCCTGCTGGTGGCCGCCCTTCAGATCATACTGGTGCGGGGAAAGCCCATCGGCGCCCGGGTAGCCTGCACCCTGCTGCTGTCGGTGATGGCGGGGGCGCTGATCCACCTCTTCAGCTGTACGACGACTTTTGAGTGGTCCGGCAAGCTTCTCGGGGAACTGTATACCGCCGGGACCATCCCCGGCAGCGAGGGCAGCGGCGGCGTATTGGGCGGCGCTTTTGCCGAGGTGTTTCGCCATCTGTTCAACCAGGTGGGCGCAGCCGTAGTGCTGGCTATCGCCAGTCTTTTCCTGCTGCTTGTGGCGATGGATACCACCATCGGCGCCGTGATCCAGCGCAGCCGCGATCGGGCGGCCCGGAAAGCCCAGGAGTGGGCTGCCTATCGGGAAGAGGAACAGGCCCGTCAGACCGCCAGGCGGGAAGAACAGGCCGCCGCAGCTGAGGCGGCCAGGGCTGCGGGCATTGCCAGGGCAGCCGCGAAGGACGCCAAAAGGGATACGACCTTTGATTTCCCCGATCACCCGGTCACCAGCCGGGGAAGGCAGAAGAAACCCGTCATCGATATTCCTTTGGATGATGAGTCGCCCCGCCGGGAGCCGGAAGGGGACAAGCCCTCCGTCTCGCCCGCGCTGGAGGGGGAATTCTTCCAGGGCCGGGGCGGAGAGAGCAAGACCGGAGGAAAGCAGAAAGAGAAGAAGGGAACGGAGGAACCCGCCGTCTCCGTGGAAAAGGATCGGCTGGCGGAGATCCTCACCCGGGAACGGCTGAAGGGGCCTGCTCCCGGCAGCGGCAGAACGCTGCGGGTGGCGGAGGTGAAAAGCCGGGAGCTGAAACCGGTGGAGACCGCCATTTATCCCAAAGGCGAGAATCGGGAGGAACCGAACCGCAAACCTGCGGAGCCGGCTTCTTCGGGTCCGGCAGTCTCTTCAGCCCGGCGTCCCGCCACCGAAGCGCAGGCTCCCGTTTCCGCACCGGCCATGGATCCCGACGCGGCTGCCGTCCTGGCGGACGAAAAGGCGGCGAAGGCGGCGGAGCGGGCAGATACCATCAAAGCGAAAGCGGAGATGGTGGCGGATATCGAAGAAAATGTGGCCGCGGAGGCGGAGGCAGAGCCTGTGCGCTATGTCTATCCGCCCCTGACCCTCCTTTCCACCGGCGATGGAGACGCCCATGAAGGGGGAATGGAAGAGCTGAAGGTCACGGCCAACCGGCTCAGCGCCACCATCAAGAGCTTCGGCATTCCGGCGGAGATCTGCGACGTGACCCGAGGGCCAACCGTCACCCGCTACGAGGTGGAGCTGGAGCAGGGGGTCAAGCTGAACCGGCTGACGAACCTTTCCGACGATATTGCCCTGGCCCTGGGGGTCGGGGGCGTTCGGATCGCGCCGATCCCGGACAAGATCTCCATCGTGGGCATCGAGGTGCCCAATAAACACACCACCACCGTTTACCTGCGGGAGATCCTGGAGCAGCCGGTTTTCCGTGATAAATCCTCCCATCTGGCCTTTGCCGTGGGCAAGGATATCGGCGGCAACCCGGTGGTGGGGGACATCGGCAAGCTCACCCATCTGCTGATTGCCGGCACGACCGGCTCCGGCAAATCCGTGTGCATGAACTCCCTCATCCTGTCCCTGCTGTACAAATCCAGCCCCGAAGAGGTCCGGCTGATCATGGTGGACCCGAAGATGATCGAGCTGGGGGTGTATAACGGCATCCCCCATCTGCTGATCCCTGTGGTGACGGATCCCAAGAAGGCTGCGGGCGCCCTGCAGTGGGCGGTGATGGAAATGCTCCGGCGGTACCGCCTCATCGCGGATTCCGGCACCCGGGATCTGGACAGCTACAACCGCTACGCGGAACGCACCGAAGGCGTCCAGACCATGCCCAGGCTGGTGATCCTGGTGGACGAGCTGGCGGACCTGATGCTGGTGGCCGCGAAGGACGTGGAGGAGAGCATCTGCCGCATCGCCCAGATGGGCCGCGCCGCGGGCATCCATATGGTCATCGCCACCCAGCGCCCCTCTGCGGACGTGATCACCGGCCTCATGAAGGCCAACATCCCCTCCCGCATTGCCTTCGCGGTGGACAGCGCCCTGAACTCCCGGATCATCCTGGACGCCTCCGGCGCGGAAAAGCTGGTGGGCAAGGGAGACATGCTCTACGCCCCCATCGGCGCCGGAAAACCCACCCGGGTCCAGGGCACCTTCGTCACGGACGAGGAGCGGGAGAAGGTCGTGAACTTTGTGAAGGAGCAGGGCCTCGCCAACTATGCCAGGGACGTGCAGGAGGAGATCGAGCGGAGCCTGGAGAAGGGCAAAACGGCGGAAAAGGAAGCTTCCGACTCCGGGGACGGGGAGGATTCCGGCCTGGACGAGATGTTCGAGGAGGCCGTGGAGGTGGTGCTGGAGAGCAAAATGGCCAGCGTTTCCATGCTCCAGCGGCGGCTGAAGCTGGGGTATTCCCGGGCTGCCCGCATCGTGGACCAGATGGAGGAGAAGGGGATCGTAGGTCCCTTCGAGGGCTCCAAGCCCAGGGCAGTCCTGCTGACCCTGGCGGAGTGGAAGGAGAAGCAGGGCCTCGCTCCGGCTCCCTCCGGAGAAGGGGAGGAGGACCTGTCGGAGAAAGGCGAAGACGGCTGAACCGCCAATGTTCTTCCATGAAATATTCTGCAAATAGAATAATCCGGCGGATCGGATTTCCCTTGTGGATTGTCCGATCCGCTGTTATAATGTTGAAGTAAAAAATTGTGCATAGCATTCTGAGAAGGAAAGGATGATATTATTGGCAAAGCTCACCAGACTTCAGTTCGAGATCAACGGCGTTCCCCGCCATGTGATCGTCGATCCTGAAAAGGACAAGCTGTCCACCGTGCTTCGCCGGATCGGGCTCACCGGCGTGAAGGTCGGCTGCGGCATCGGCGTCTGCGGCGCCTGCACCGTGCTGATCAATGATGAGCCTGTGCGTTCCTGCACCAAGAAGATCAGCAGCATCCCCGAAGGCAGCCGGATCCTCACCATCGAGGGCATCGGCGCTCCCGGTCGTCTGCATCCCCTGCAGCAGGCCTGGATCACCTACGGCGGCATCCAGTGCGGCTTCTGCACCCCCGGCTTCATCGTCTCCGCCTACGGCCTTCTGCTGAAGAATCCGAATCCCACCCGCGAGGAAGTGCGCGAGTGGTTCCGCGCGAACCACAATGTCTGCCGCTGCACGGGCTACAAGCCCATCGTAGACAGCGTGATGGCCGCCGCCGCCGTGATGCGGGGCGAAAAGACCATGGCTGACATCACCTACGATTTCGAAGGCGAGAAGGACATCTACGGTTCCAGCCATCCCCGGCCCACCGCCCTGGCCAAGGCCACCGGCCTTGCGGACTACGGCGATGATCTGGCCCTGAAGATGCCTGACGGTGTCGCTTACCTGGCCCCCGTTCTGGGCGAACAGATCCATGCCAAGATCATCGATATCGACGTCTCCGAAGCGGAAAAGATGCCCGGCGTCATCAAGGTCATGACCGCGAAGGACGTGAAGGGCGCCAATAACGTGGACTTCCCCGCGGTGGTACCGCGGCAGCGCGGTTCCGGTCTCACCATCTTCCCCGTCATCTGCGGCGAGAAGGTCGTCCGCATGGGCGACGTGGTCGCTCTGGTAGCTGCGGATACCCGTGACCATGCCCGGGAGGCTGCCAAGAAGGTCAAGCAGACCCTGGAGCCCCTGCCCGTGTACATGACCCTGCCCGAGGCGGCCATGCCCAACGCCATCCAGCTCCACAAGAACGTTCCCAACTTCTACATGGAGCAGCCCTGCTACAAGGGCGACGCCCCCGCCGTGTTCGACGACGCCCCCATCGTGGTGGAAGGCTCCTTCCACAGCCAGCATGAGCCCCATCTGCCCATCGAGCCCGATACCGTTCAGGCCTACTGGGGCATCGATGATATGCTCACCGTCCAGTGCAAGGCCCAGGCCATCACCGAGGCCATCGAAGGCATCGAGCAGGGCTGCGGCATCCCCAAGGACAAGATCCGCGTCATCATGAATACCGTGGGTGGCTCCTTCGGCTACGCCGTCACCGCCAACACCTACGCCCTGGTGGCCACCGCCGTGCAGAACCTGGATATGCCCTGCTCCCTGACCCTGAGCTGGGAAGAGTTCCAGCACATGTCCGGCAAGCGCAGCGCCACTTATACCAACGGCCGCCTGGCCGTTGACAAGGACGGCAAGATCCTGGCCGGCGAATATGACGTGGGCCTGGACCACGGCGCCTACGGCGTGGTGGCCGGCAAGATCTTCAACAACCTGGTTTCCGTCGGCTTCCATGGGTACAATATCCCCGCCTTCCGGGGCCTGGCCCGCGGCGTTGCCACGAACCACGGCTTCAACGCCGCCTACCGCGGCTTCGGCGCTCCCCAGATCTACACCTGCACCGAGGCTCTGATCGACATGGCCGCCGAGGCGGTGGGCATGGATCCCTGGGAGTTCCGGTATAAGAATGCCGCCCGTCCCGGCGACCTGACCATCAACAGCCGGCCCTATCACGACTACGTGTATCCCAGCTTGCTGGAGAAGATCAAGCCCTACTATGACGAGTACAAGAAGCAGGCCGAGGAAGGCCGCGCCGCCGGCAAGGCCATGGGCGTGGGCATCTCCATGGGCGGCTTCATCATCACCATCGGCATGTTCGACCAGGCGGAGGCCGCGCTGGAGCTCATGCCCGACGGCGGCATCACCTGCTACGACACCTGGGAAGACGTGGGCCAGGGCGGCGATATCGGCTCCCTCACCCACACCGTCAAGGCCCTGGAGCCCCTGGGCATCAAGGCCAGCCAGGTCCGTCTGGTGATGAACGACTCCAAGACCTGCCCGGATACCGGCCTCGCCGCCGCTTCCCGCTGCCACTATATGGGCGGCAACGCCATCATCAACGCTGCCGAGCAGCTGATGGCCGCCATGAAGAAGCCCGACGGCAGCTGGCGCACCTATGACGAAATGGTCGCGGAGAACATCCCCACCAAGTACGTGGGCCACTACGACCAGTTCAACATCGGCCTGCCTCCCGGACTGGATCCCAACACCGGCGAGGGCGAGAAGAACCCCACCTATATGTACAACTGCAACACCTGCCTCGTGGAAGTGGACACCAAGACCGGCAAGACCCAGGTCAAGCGCTGGACCACCGTGGCGGACGTGGGCGTCATCGGCAACCGGCTGAGCGTGGACGGCCAGGCCTACGGCGGCCTGAGCCACTCCATCGGCTTCGCCCTGAGCGAGGACTACAAGGCCGATAAGAAGACAGCGAACCCCGTGGGCGCCGGCATCCCCCAGATCGACGCCGTGCCCGACGACTTCAACGTCATCTATGTGGAGAACAAGCGTCCCGCCGGACCTCACGGCTCCTGCGGCTGCTCCGAGTGCTTCCAGTCCTCCGGCCACATGGCGGTCATCAACGCCATCAACAACGCCACCGGCGTTCGTGTGTATGAGCTGCCCGCCACTCCCGATAAGGTCCTGGCCGGTCTCAAGGCCAAGGCCGAGGGCGGCGACATCAAGCCCGAACCCTACTTCCTGGGCTCCGATCTGGACGACGAGCTGGAGCTCATCAAGGCCAATCCCATGTAATGGTTTCCAGGCAATAAAGATCGCGGGGCTTCGGCCCCGCGATCTTTTCGCCCTCAGGCGTCCGCGCCGGCTTCTTCGCTCACATAGAGCTCCTCCGCCGCAAGCAGCGCCTCCTGCAGCAGCGCCCGGCCTTCGGCATTTTCCGGCGTATCCGGCAGGCGGTCCAGCGCCTCGGAGGCCGCCGCGCAAAGCACGGCGTACATGCGTTTAAAGTCTGCCATTGCCGCTCCTCTCCGTGATAGGCTATGTATAGCCTAAATGGTAGCATGGATAGCCTACTTTTGCAAGCCCTTTTCGGTATGCTTGCGGAAGAAGGGCGGTGCTGCAATGGATACGATCACAGCGATCCGGGAGAGGATCCTTCATCTGTGTGCCGAGCGGGATATTTCCATCAATAAGCTTGCCACGATCTGCGCGCTGCCTCCGTCCTCCGTGAAGAATATCCTGTACGGCAGGAGCCGGGACCCCAAGATCCTGACGATCAAAAAGATCTGTGACGGCCTGGAGATCACCCTTGGCGAGTTTTTTGACACGCCGGACTTCGATTCACTGGACCAGGAGATCAAGTGACCGTTCTCCCGGGAGACCGGGTACACGATCCCGGAATGCAGATAACGGGCTGCGGCAGGTCGCCGCAGCCCGTTAAATTCAGTTTCGCGCCGGATCAGGTCACGCCTTTTTTGCCATGTATTCGTCGTAGGCTTCCTGATACACCGCCAGGGCTTCATCCATGCCGATGGCCCTGAGGCCTTCCACGTAGGAATCCCACTCGGCGAAGGACTTGGAGTTGTCGATAAAGGCAACGTAGTTCTCCGAGAGATAGGTGCCTATGTCGTTGGAGTACTGGTTGATCCGCTCCCGCTGTTCATCCGTGAAGGTGATGCCGGAGGGCCACTTGTAGGCGGCGTCGTAATCATAATCCGCCCAGTAGGTGTGCGCATAGACCGCCTGCTCGCCGCCGGGGAAGGAGTACCGCTGCAGGTGGTAGTGCATGCCGGGATCCGTCAGCTCATTGGAGAGGTAGACGGTGGCCAGCATGGACATGCTGGTGAGCTCGGGGGCGTAATAGAAGGGGGTGTACTCCCGCTCGCCCTTTTCGTTGTAGTCCCAGGTCAGGCCCTGGACGCCCCAGGTGCAGAACATGGCGCCTTCCTCGCTGTAGCGCCAGTCGAGCCAGGTCACGGCCAGAGGGATGTTCTCGCAGGTGGTGCTGACGGCGGCGCTGCCGTAGTGGGTACGGGTGGTATCGCCGCCGAGGTGGAGGGTCTGGCCCTCGTACAGCAGGGGACGGCGGACCGGCACCCAGCCCACGCTGGCGTCCGGATCGATGCAGCCCGGATGCTCGGAGGCGCCGTTTGCGGACATCATGACGTAGGCGAGCTGGCCGTCGATCTTATCGTTGAAGTCCTCGTCGTTGGCGAAGCTGGCCCAGTTGGGGTCGATGAGCCCGTCGTTGAACCACTGGTTGGCCATGGTCATGAGCGCCTTGTCGTTGTCGTTCATGTTGGCGTGCTTGACTACGCCGTCCTGGACGTACACCAGACCGAAGCGGCTGGCGCAGAAGAAGGTGTCGTAGGCGGTCCAGGAGTAGGTGCCGGACATCTCCAGGGTGGAGTAGTAGGTCATGGGGTAGGTGCACTTGTCGAACTGGCTCTGGCAGGCGGCCAGGGCGTCATGGATATCGTCGAAGGTCCTCAGGTCGTCGTTCTTCATGCCCAGCTTCTCCAGCCAGTCGCCCCGGAAGAAGAAGTCCATCTGCACAAGGCCCTGATCCCACAGGAAGTAGAAGGTGGTGATCAGATTGTCCTCCGCGAAAACGGAGCTGTAGGTGGCCTCGTCCTTGGGATCCTTGAGGGCCTGCCAGATGTAGTTCGGGCAGTACTCCCGGTAGTCGTAAATGTTGATGAAGTATTCTTCCTCCAGAACGGCGTTCTTGAAGCTGCCGTTGGTATAGAAGAAGCTGGCGCCGCTCATGATATCGTCCAGATTGTCCGCAGCCAGGAGGACCGAGAAGTTTTCGCTGCGGGTCTCGCCGGGGACGATGTCATATTCCACGTGTACGCCGGTGAGCCGCTCGTTCTCCTTCGGGAAGGGAGATTCGGGGTAGCCGCCCTCATCCAGAACGAAGGGGATCCAGCAGGTGGTCCACATGGTGATCACGTCGTCCGCGTTGGTCAGGGGCAGTTCATAGTTGTACGGACCGGTGGGCAGGCCGTTGCTGTCCACGCTGGGGTTGTTGCCCTTTGCGAAGTGATAGAATTCGCCGTCTTC
>JAEEGK010003556.1_pt1 | contig 38713 bp, 28 predicted proteins | sample 8958771 | NCBI WGS metagenome assembly JAEEGK01 (sample SAMN16246547, study PRJNA631951) | gut metagenome | biome: gut microbiome; feature: rumen; material: SC-attached | host: Bos | place: Iran: Karaj | collected 2018-10
TCTTACTCTTTTAATATAATTTATCATTTTAATCATAAAATAATTGAAGAAAACATAATTTAATATATAAATAAAAGTATTAAAAATTCACTAACAGACATTGATAAAAAACGATAAAAACCAAAACCTTTTATATATATAAAAAATAGCAATAATAACAAATTAGTTTATTTATTCCTTCCAAAAAATATTTTATATAATTAACAAAAAAAAAAATAAAAAAAATAAAAATTAAAAAAAAACAATATAAAAAACAATAAAAACAATAATAAAAAAAAAAAAAAATTTAAATCTTCCGAAAAAATAATAAAAAAACATAAAAAAAAAAAAGAAAAAAAAAATGTTTTCATCAAAGTCAGTAAACATTCAGTCTGGAGATATAATAAAAGAAGGTTGGTTATCAAAAGAATCTCGATATATGAAAAAATGGAGGAAAAGATGGGTAGTATTAACATCTCAAAATTTATATACATTTGAAAGTGAAAAATTATATATAAATCCAACCGAAACATTAGATATAACAAAAATAAAAACAGTTAAAACAGATGAGACCAAACAAGGAAATTTTTTTGTAAAATAATATTTATTTAATTTTTTTAGAAAATTCAAATGGCTGATGATGTTTTCCTTTTTGAAGCTGAATCTTTTGAAGATAAAGAAGGATGGATTGGAGCTATTGGAAAAGCTATGATTAAAGGCTCTAAATCTAATTTATATATTTCTGAAGATGATAATATGTAAAAGAATTTACTTTTTTTTTTTTGTTTTTCAATTGGATTATATTAATTTTTGTTTTTAAAAAAAGAAAAAATTTTTATTTTAACTTTTTTTTTCAAAGGTTTTTCTAAAATATTTTAAATGCTTGTGCTCATTTTATAAATTTTTTTTTATGAATTTATTGTATTTTTATTTGTTTCTAATTATAAATTTTTTCCTTTATTTTTTTTGATGTTTTAAATAAGTTAAAATAAAGAAATGAAAATAAATGGATCATATTTTAATTGTAAAGATAATAACTTTGTTTATTGTTATAAAAAAGAAAATAAATATTTAAAGAATGAATAATTTCTTTATTTTTAAAATTAAAAAAAGAATTATCTTAAAGTTAACCAATTATATTTCTTATTAAATTTAAAGATGAAATAAAAGTTGAAATAATTAAGATAAAAGGAATTTATTAAAAATATTGTAATCGAAAAAATAATGCAACTTATATTCAAGTTAAAGATAATTCATTATTAATTTTGTTTGTTATTTTTGAGGAAGGAAATAAAAATAATCTTAGAAAAAGGAAAGTTTATTCAAATAAAAATTTTTTAAAATTATTATCAATTAATTAATGAAGAAAATGAACTATTTATGTAAATATGCGATAAGTCTTTTTAGTAACAATGAATAAATATTATTTCAGTTAATATTATTAATTGCTATAAATGTTTTTATATATAAGTGAATTTATGTTTTTTTTATTTTTAATTTATATATTATGAAATTTATAATAAATGACATGGTGTATTTATTTTTCATTTTTTTTTCTTTTTCATATTTTTTTTGAGTATTCATTTTTGGAGAGATTCCTAATTACAAATTTGGGCTCTCAAATTAAATTACAATTCAATAATTTTTTGAATATGATTTAATTCTTTAATATTTACTAAACTTATTAAGTTGATTATTTCAATAAAAAGTAAAAAAAATAATTTTAATCGTAATTTAATTATTTAAAAATTATTTTCTATATTATATTATTGTAAATATTAATATATTATAATTAAAAACATTATCCTTTATGATAAAAAATGATTCACAAAAAAATTTTTCATGTTTCTTTTGTAAAACAAAGTTTTCTCTTTTAATAATCACAACCGAAATAAATGAGATTTTATTTAAAACAAAAATTTCGAACAATCAAAATAAAATTTTTAACATTTTTAATGATATTTTATTAAAAAATCCATTTATAAATGAAAAAAAATTTTATATTTGTGAAGATTGTTTGAATATTTCAATGAATTTACATTTCTTTGGAACCGAAAATATAGAAAAAGATTTTAAATATGATTTTATTTGTAATTCTAAAAATGCGAATTTATCATTTCTACAATTGATAGAAATTTATAAATGTTTAAATAGAGTAAAGTTTGAAAATAATATTGAAATGTTTAAAAATATAAAAATACTTTTTGATTATATGTATTCAAATTCAAATATATTTATTTCTCAATTTGGAAATAAAAATTTTATTTCATTAATAGACCAATTATATTCTTTAATTGGTCTTTTAAGAGATATAATTTATTTTAATAGTTATTCCAATAATTTCGATTTAAATTGTTTAAATAATATAAAAGATTATATTGAGGAAATATTCGGAAGAATAAATTCTTATAAATTGTTAAATTATCCTGATCTTAATATTAATTCTGGTCTTTTTTGTAATTCAAATTTTCCAATGCTTCAATTTTTAGAAAATAATAAGAATATTGAAAAAAACGAAAAAAACCTAAAAGAATTAATGATAAAATATAATCAATTAGTTAATTCTAATATAACATCAGAAAAATAATTCTAAAAAATTTGATTAGAATTATTTCGATTTATAGGATTATTATAAATTGTATATTTGTTATATGATTAAATTTTAAGTTACAAATAAATATAAAATGCAATATTATAATTCTTAAAAGATAAATAAAACTTAGTTTTATTATAAATTAGTTAAATTAAATATATATCTAAATAAAATAAAAATTTTTGTAAAATTTTTTTATATAATATTTCTTATTGAATGAATAAAAAAAGAAAAAAATAAATTTCCTTGAAAAATTAATTTAATATACAATAAAATTTATAAAAATATTATTTTACTCTGGGAAAATATCTTCAAAACTGGTAGGAGAATTTAAAATTTTTTTATAATTAATATTATCAATTCCTTTATTTCTTTTATAATTGTCATCATCTTCATTATTTAAATATCTTTCTTTTAAAAATTTAAAAGCAGCATTAAAATCTTTTGCTGAATTATAATTAACATTAAATTGAGAATTTTTTAAAATATTTTCAACAGAATTTTGTTGAGACATTCTTCTTAATAATTCTAATACTTGATGAATATCTTTTTGATTAGATTTTTCATATCCTTTAATAAAATAAGAAGAAATTCCTAAAGTTTCACAAAAAATATCAAAATTAATTAAATTATCTTTAAAGAAAGGATTATATTTAACTAAATTATCTCTATCAAGTTTATTATTTTGTTTATTTAATTCTATTATTACTTGTTCTTTAAATAAATCACATACAGTGAAAAATATAATTTTTAATTGATTTATATTTAAAATATTTGGAAATAAAGTTAAATCTTTATAACATTGGAAAAATTTATCATAATGTAAAAATTCATTTTGATCACAATAATTTAAATAAATACCATAAATTATTTTTTCAATATCATTTATTATTATCATTATATTACTTTTTCTTACTTCTGATAAAATTTTTACTATTTCTTCTTTTTTATTTAAATTATCTTTTGATTTGATTATTAAAGGAAGAATATTTTGATTCAAAAATTTAAGTAATAATATATCATTTACATTACCGAATAATTTCTTTGTTATTAATTCAAAAGATTTTATAAAAAGAGGAAATGATAAAACTTTTTTCTTTTCATTTGTATTTTGAAGAATTACACTATTAAAAATAACATTAGCATCATTTTCATTAAAATTTTTATTTTTGTCTTTAGAATAATATCTTTCACTTAAACATTTTGGATTTGATCTTTTACTTAAAGAAATATTATATTTATATTTTTTTCTACTTGATACAATTTGAGTATTTTTATTATTATTATTATTCTTTATAATATTTATTGAAGAAAGAAAATAAATATAACCTGTTAAATTCATTTTATTTATATTATTTATTTCTGACTTTTCTCCAAAGTAACAAAATTCTTCAAAAAGTTTTTGTAAATAATTTAAATTTGAATCATAAAAACCTAATAAATCATTTGAAGTAAAAGTTAAATATTGTTTATAATCACCTAAATTAAAAGAATTAAATTTAGATTCTATTTCATCTAAAAATTGAGATTTATCACTTTGTTCTTCTTCTATTATATTTGTACTTTTTTGAATTGGAATTAAATCAATATTTTTTTCACTAATATCTTTTTTTAAAATTACCATATCAATATTATTTATAATTGAATTATTAGGTAATAAAGTTAAATTTTTATTTGTAAAAGATAAATTATTTTTTTGTAATTTTAAAAGTCCTTTTTCTTCATTGACTTTATCTAAAAACAATAATAATTTTTCCTCAGTAGAAACTTTATCAAATTGTTCTTTTGGGCAAACATATTTTAATTTATTAAAAACAATAATAGAACAATGAAATAAAAACATACAAAATTTACTTAAAGTAAAAACTTTTCCCAAATTCATATTATTATTATAAGTTAAAAATTCTCCTTCATTTTCTTCAATTTTAGTAATTTCATTTGGTGTCATTTCTAATAATAAATGATATAATATTATAACTTTATTCATTTCCACATAATAAGGAGAAATATTAAAATCTTTACATAATTTTATTAAATCTCCTAAAGAATGTTTTATTATTAAATCTAAATTAGTATTTCCATTTACTTCATTTCTAAAATAAGTTTTATAAACTATTTTTAAAGTATTATAAATATCATTAAAAACAAAAATTACATTTAAATTAAAGGAATGTATCTTTATTTGTTTTTCTAAATTTTTATTTATTTGAAAAATGGATAATGGATTTAATAATTTTGAGTTTGAAGGATTATTTAAATAATTATAATAATCTAATATATATTCTTTAACTAATTTTTCAAAAGCGGTTAAAGGATTTGTTACAAATATTTTATGATAAATTCTATCACTTATTTGAACTAAAAAATTTAAATATTGACTTGAAGTTAAATATTTTCCTTTATTTCTCACTTTTTTAATTAATAAATCTATTTCATATATATGAATTCCTTTTAAATTATTTTGATTTGTTAAAGTTATTGATTTTGACTTATTTAAAGTATTATTTTTTGAAGAAGAATTAGAAAGATTTTTTTCAGGAATTAACATTTTTAAATCTTTTAACATTTTATTTAAATTTAATTGAGTTATTACAAAATCTTTTTCTTCAAAATTAAAAGATGAATAATATAAAAATATAGTAATACAAATTGATTTAACATCTAAATTTTTTTCATTTATATTTTTTTTTTCTGATTTATTTAAGTCGTTATTATCATTATCAGTAATTTTATTTTTTTCATCAAATGAATCTTCTTTTTCTTTTATTTTTTTATATATATGAACTTTATCTATTGGTTTTATTTTTTGGTTTTCATTATTTATTTTACTTAATGTTTTTGAAGTATCAATTATAGGAAATAAGGATTTATCATCTTTTTTCTTCTCTTCACTTTCTTCTTCTTCTATTGAAAAATTTTCATCTTCTTCATCATCTTCTATTGTTTCTTCTTCAATTTCTTCTTCTTCTTCTTCTTTTATTCTTTTTGGATTTGTGTAATTTATTATATTTAAATCAAAATTTTCTTCTTTTTTTGTTTTATTTATTTCAGACATTTTTTAATTTTTTTTTTTCAATTTTTTTTTTTTTAAAAAAACCCATTTTAAAATTGAGCACATAATTTATTTCTTTTTTCTTTTTTTTTCTTTTTCAGAACAATATTATTGATTCTTTAATATACAATAGAAAAAATATTTCCTCTTTCATCAAAGTTATTTCTCATTTTATATTATAGATAGAAAAATATGACATTATTAGATAAAGGATAATTATTTTGAAAAACTTTATTTGTGTAGAAAAATTAAAAGAAAATCAAATTGAAAAAATCAAAACTTTTTATATAACGATTTAAAACTAAATAATTGTTCATTAAAGTATATAAATGAAAAAAATGAATGTTTTTAATCTAAGAAAATTAAAATTATTGATTTGTTTTAATATATAAATAAAAAGATAAAAAGAATCTTGGATATAATTTGTGTATTTATATAAATATATTTCACTTTTTTAACGATAATTTATATTCTCAAATCCATAAAAATTATAAATTTAAATTAATTAATTTTTTCTGATAATTGAGGTAAAATTATTTAAATTCTTTGATTTTATATTTTTCTTTTTGGTTGTAGCTTTGATTTTTTCAAAAATTTTTTTTGTTTTTCAAAAAATTTTTAATTTCACTTATTTAATTAATGATTTTAATTACTTTTTTTATTTTAAATTATAATATAATTGAATTAAAAGATTTATCAATTTCTTATTCATTTTTATACAACAAACATTGGGGATTGGGGATTGGGGATTGGGGATTGGGCCCAATCCCCAATCCCCAATCCCCATATATTTTACAACAAAATTTTAAGTTTTTTTGTTTTATCTAAATACTATTATTTTAAATTTTCTTTTATTTATTAATTTTTTTATATTTACAATATATAATCACTTAAAATTTTTTAATTAATTTATCTTTTTATTTTTTGATTTTCATGAAAGTAAAATTAATAGAGTATAATAGCTCTGTTTTTTTTAGAAATTTAAAAATATTATTATTATAATAGATGGAGTAATTTAACTAATTTCTAATGATATAAGATAAGAATTATGAAAAAAGTATCAATTAGAAAATAATGGTTAATTAAATGAGAAATAATTTTATGCATTTGATAATTTGATTACATGAGTTTTAGACTTATTTTTTATCATTATTTTGTAAATCTCAAAAAAATCTTTATAAAAATTTTTATTTTTAAAAAGATTTAATCTGTTAATTATTTTTAAATGATAATAATAAAAATAAACAATTAAACCAATTAACAAAAATTGAAAAATAAAAATATATTTTTCCAAACAAAAAAAAATAAAAAAAATGACAGAAAAAGATAATACATCAGATTCAGTGTACAAAGTACTTCTCTTAGGAGATACAAAAGTAGGAAAGACATGTTTTTTAATGCGTTATACAGACAATACATTTCAAGAAACGCATATGTCAACAATAGGTTTAGATTACCGTTTAAAAACAATGAAATTATCATCAGGAAAAAATGTAAAAGTTCAAATATGGGATACAGCAGGGCAAGATCGTTTTAGAGCAATAACAAAAAATTATTTTAAAGGAGCTCATGGTATAATATTAATATATGATGTAACTGATGATCAATCTTTTGATAATGTTTCGAATTGGATTGATCAAATTAAAGAAGAAGCTTCTGATAATGTTATTATATTATTAGTAGGAAATAAAATTGATGATGTTGATCATCGAAAAATTCAAACTGAAAATGGAGAAAATTTAGCTAATACTTTTAAATTAGATTTCTTTGAAACTTCGGCTAAAACTGGAGAAAATGTTGAAAAGACTTTTCAAACTTTAATTCAAAAAATTGATGAAATTTATTCTTTAAATAATATATCTAAAGGAGGAAAGTTAAATACAGGTAATGGAAAAAAAAAAAATTGTTGTTAAAATTATTATATATTATCTTTTTTGTTATGATTTTTTTAGGATGTTTTATTGTTTTTTATTTGTTTATTCTTCTTAAGTTTTGATATTTGATTTATTGATAAAAGATTTTTGAAAAATACCTTTTAATTATTCATTTTTTTTTATTTTTTAATAAATTTAAATTCTAAAAAATAATTAAAATAACCATATTTTCAAAAAATGATTACTATCATTATTTTAAAAATTTAATCAGTGGAATTCAAAAAAAATATTTTGAGAAAATATAGATTCTTCTCTTTATTTTTTTAATGAATAATGATTCTATAAAAAATTGTTTCATTATATCATATACTTTATTTCTGATGTTACTTCTTGATAAAAAATTTTAAATGAATATTGTTAAATTTTTATTCCTTATACCATTACTTTGTATTCTCTTTTGTTAAAAATTTTTATTTGTAAATTAATAGTTTTTCCTATTTTTTCTTCTATAATTATTCCATTTATTTTTTAAGTTTAATTATATTTTTTAAATTGTTTTAATGAGATTGATGGGTTTTTTTAGAATCTTGTTTATTTTTTTCTGGGGAGTTTATAAGAAGTGTAACTGCTCTTTACTTTTTGAAATTACTAAAAGACAAAAGTGTTTTATTGAACAAATTTTTATTGGTAATTCTTCTTTAATGTTAAAATGGAATATAAATACTAATACTTTTGGAAATAAAAATGAAATAGATAATGCAATTAAAAATATAAATATTATGATTAAAAATACAAATAATAATAAAATTGCTCATTATCATATTATTCAAGAAAGAAAAGGAAAAGTATCTTTTTCAATAAAAGAAAGAGGGGAAATTTATATTTGTGTTTTTATTAATAATAAATATGAAAAAGTTACAAAAGGTATAGAAATGAATTTAAAAATAAGAACTGATGATATTTATTTGGCAACTCAAAATGAAAATATTTTACAAAAAAAAGAAGTTGAAAAAACTTCTAAATCTATTTTGAAAGCTAAAGATGAAATAAAGAAAATAAATAATGAATTTGAAATTGAAAAAAAAGGGGAGGGACAATTAACTAATGAAATTTTTCATAGTATACAAACATATAAAATATTAACATATATTCAAATTTTATTAATAATTATAGTAAGTTTATTACATTTATATAATTTTAAAAAATATATAAAATCATTACATATAATTTAAAAAATAATTATTTATTTAAAAATTCAAAAAAAATCATTAAGTAATGGGAATAATTTTATATTATATAATAGATTTTTGAGAAAAACTAGATTTAAAAGAGTGATATATAATAAAAAGTTTTAATTTTTAATGAACACTATGAAGAAAAAGTAAATCTTATATAATATCTTAAGATTAGAAATCAAATATACATTTTCTAATGAGATTTAGTAACTTCAAAAACTAGATTAAATCATTGTAAATAATTTTTGAAATATAATTATTTTAATTCAAATATTTCTAAAATTATTCCTGATTCAAAAAAATTATATGATATGATAGTATATTTGAACTAAGTGAAACTTATATTATAGGAAAATTCTTATTAAAAACTTTAAATTTATTTTAACTTAGAATGGATTAAAACATATTCTGATTATGAAGAATGAAGAGGATATTTAAGTGTTACTAATGATTCTTCTTTTGATTAATTATATTTATTTGGAGAATAAAGTTTTATTAATAAAAAAAGATTATGAGTAAAAGAAATTAATAAAACTAATGGGCAAATTATTTTTGGAGTTATTTTAAAGAAATTAAATTAAAAGAATTTCATATTTCTAATATAGAAAAACTATAAAGTAAATTTTTTAAGAAACTTATATTATTAAATTAGATTTTATTATTATTGACACTAATCACTCTAAAAATTCTATTGAAAAAGTTTTTGAGAATTGAAGTATAATAATTCATTTAATATTTATAGACAAAATCCCTCATTAATTATTCTTTTAAATAATTAATATTTATTTAAAAAAATGGGAATAGAATTATGGCTTTTTGAAGGAGGTTACCTTTTTCAACATATAGCAACTTTTTTTCAAATATTAAAAATGAAAAAAAGACAAAATAGTGAATGTGTTTCTTTAGAAACAAATATATTATTTTTAATAGGAGCTTTAAGTAGAATTGGATGGATATGGGATTCAATGTTAAAAACTTTTACATTAACATATTTAGAAATATTTTTAGCAATAGGAACTTTAAGTTATGCAATTTATTTATATCAAATAAATAAAGTAAGAAATTATTATTCTAATGTTATTCAATTACCAATATATTTAAAATTATATGTTTTAATTCCTATAATTGTAATATTAAGTTTTTTATTTAATCCAGGAGATAATTGGTTTTCAAGTCAATTTTTTTTGCTTTTGGAATTTTTTCTGAAGCTTTAGGTTTAATTCCTTAATTATATATTATTAAAAAAAGTAAAGATGCAGGAGATTTATCTGAATTATATATTGTCTTTTTAGGTATAGCTAGATTCTTTAGATTATTTTTTTGGATTTATTCTTATATTGATGGAAATAATTTCACTTCTTTAATGATTGCTGATATTATTCATACTATTGCTCTTTCTAATTTTATTTATAATGTCATTAAAAATTGGAGTGGAAATGGTTTACCTACTAGTTTTTCCGAATTAAGTGGTAATTCTCCTAAAAAAATGTTTTAATAATTTTTTTAAATAAAATTTAAACATATGTTAATTATTTAAAAAGTCATATAATTGATTTTTTTATTGAAAATTTTTTTAAATATATATTATTATATATATATTTTTATTATTTTATTAATTAAATATAAAATTTCTATTATTTTGAATTATTTGATTCCCTGTTTGAATTCTTCTATTTGGATTTATATTATTTTCTAAATTATAATTCCATACTCCTGTAATTAATTTGTCAAAGTAATTGTCATCTTCTATATCAAAAGATATTTGTGTGTAAAAATTAATAAAATCATCTAAAGTAAATAAAAAGCTTGAATTTCTATTTTTGATTAAACTATATTTTTTATAAATTTCTAAATTGTTAAGAAATTCTTCATAAATTTCCTCTTTTGAATTATTTTTTGAATAAGCTTCAGGATGACCAGAGGGATTAAATTTTTGTTTTAATTCATTAATATTTATATTTCCTCTTCCATTTATATCCAATTTAGAAAAAACATTTTTAACAATATTTAATCTTTCATCATTCATTGTTCCAACAATAATTTTAATTAAATCATCATAATCAATTTTTTTTGAGTTGTTTTGTTCAAATTTTTTGAAAATTGATAAAGTTTCTTTTGAAGAAAGAGATAATTTATAATTTAAGAATATAGATTCTAAAGATTGAAAATCTAATTTCCCTAATTTTTGTGTATCATACATTAAAAACATTTTTTCTAAATTAAATATACTATTTGGACCTAATCTAAGAAGATAATTTCTTAATTTATCAATTGCCTCATTTCCTTCATTAATATCATTTATATTAGTCATAGATTCAGTATTTTGATTATCATTATTAATATTATCATTTTGAAAAAAATAATTTTGAGGTTTTTTTGTCTTTTCTGAAATTTCTTCTCCAGTAAAAAAGTTAAATTTTTTGTTTTGATTTTCAAATAAAGTTTTATTTTGTATTCTAATATTTTTTGGTATATAAGTATTATTATTTAATGGTGTATTTCTTTGATAAGAACTATTAATTTGATTATTTAAATCACTTTCATCATTTTTTAAATTTAATTCTTCTTCTGTTTTAATTTTATAATTGGGATTAAATTCTTGAATTAAATTATAACTTACATTTTCCATATTCCAAACTCCATCAATCATATCAAAAAAATATTCATTATTTAAAATAGAAGCACTTATTCCAGAATAATATTCAATAAAATCTTCAAAAGATAATTGAGTACTATTTTCTTTATAATTAATGAAACAATCTAAAGTATAAATAAATTCATTATATATTTCATTTTCATTTTTTCTTCCCATTTTTACTTCTGGATGTTCTTGAGCATTATATATATTTTTTAAAAATATTATTTCTGTAAAGCCTTTTTTATCCAAATCAATTCTTATAAAAGCTTCTATTATTTTAATTTTTCTTTCTTCTGGTAAAATACCTCTTATAATTCTTAAAATTTCATCTGTTGAAACATAATTATAATTACATAAATCTAAATAATTATAAAAATTATATATTAATTTAATATCAATTTCTATAGATGATTCTTTAAGTGATGTCAGAAAATCTTCATATGTTATTGTTTTTTTAGTTCTATCTTCTTTTAATTTTAAATATGAAGCAAAAGTATAATATGTTAATCCATTATTAATATTAATTTTTTGTTGAAAAGTAGTTAAAATCGATTGAAAATATTTTTTAAATCCTCCTGATTCATATTGATTAAATTTATTATCATTTAAAATGTTATTATTATTATTAGAGTTAATTGTTTTTGAATTTTGCCAATAATCACTTGTGAAAATATTATTTTGAAATCTTTTAAAAACTTTATTATTATTATTATCTTCATATATTATATTATCATGTGTAATAGGGTTATTCACTTTAATTTGTTGAACCTTTTTATAAGGAGTATTTTGAATATTAATATTATTATATTTTTTTTTATTAATAGTTGAACTATAATTATAAGGAAGAGGTTCTAATTGAGTTTGATTATATAAATAATTAGAAAAATTTTCATAATCAATATATCCTGAATTATTAGGATCATAGTTATTAAATAAATTAACTAAATCATTTTGTGAAAAACCAATTAAACCTATTCTATCAATTACTTTTAAAAAATCATCTTTTGATGATTTTCCAATTTTATTTATATCAAAATATTTAAATGTATTAATTAAATATGAAATTTCAGAAGTACTCCTTTTTGCTTTACTAGATAATTTTCTTTTTAATTCATATTCAAATATATTTTTTAAATAATCCATTTATTAAATATATAACGTATATTAATTAATAAAAAAAATTATATAATACAAAACCTTAAAATCTAATTATTTAAAAAATATCACAAACATTACAATTCTCAATGACTAAATTATCGTTTTTAATTTCAGTATTTTCTTCAAAATCTTCTAATTGAATATTTTCATATTTCATTTTATCTTTTTCAGAATTATTTTCATATTCTTTTGAATTTATGAAAATATTAATTTTTTTCATTTCTTTAACAATATTTCTTAAAACATTTATTCTGTCATTTTTATCATATATATGAAAACAATTCTCTAATATATCATCATTAATTGGAAATGAACTATACATTTGAATTAAAACATATTCTATTAATTCAAAACCATTATGATAAAAATTTTGATAAAATTTCATTAAATTTTTTCTCTTTAAAAAAGATTTCAATTCATTTTTTTGAAAAGAAATTTTTTTGTTTTTGAAACAACCACATTCATAGCCATTACTTATTGATATTTTATTATATTTTTCATTTTCATTTGTTGATTTTTTTATCATAAATTTTATTAATTTTTTATCAATAATATCACAATCAATTTCTAATTTTATTAAAATTCTAAAGATATGACCAGGTTTTTTAATTCCTAATAAGCTTTCAATATCGTCATATTTTAATTTTGTTTCATAAAAGTTCATTAATTGAACTAATTTATTAATATCATAAACATTATTTTCAATAAAATTATTATAATATTGGAATAAATTTATACTTTTTAACCAATTTTTTAAATATTCTCTATTTAATTCAGTATTGTCATTCAAATCACATAAACCTTTATAATTATTTCTTTGTGATAAAAAATCATTAATTCTAAATTCGCTTATTAATTTATTATTATAATTTAAACCCTTATTTATTATATTTTTTCTATGACTTCCAGTTTGAATTTGTGTACTATAAGTAGAATTATTAATATTATATATATTTGAAATATTTTTATTCTCTTTTTCTTCAATATTTTTTTCTGAATTATAATTATTACTTTTCCCTTGATTTTTACTTATATTATTATTAAAAGTAAAACATTCAGGTATTATTAAATTATTTGTATTTTGGTTATTATAATGTGAATTATATTTATTATTAGTCATATTTATTCTTTTGTTTAGAATTAATTTTTTGTAAGCTTCATCATTTCCACATGAATCATTTTTATTTACTATTGTATTTACAATATAATTATTTTGTGGTTCATTTTTCATAAAAATTTCTTCATTAAAATCCATAATAGGTAAATCACTTACTCTATATGATTTAGATTCTGTTCTTCCATTACTTTTAGTATATTCTAAATTATTATAATCTTCAATTGTTTCTTCCAAAGAATCATTTAATAAACATATATTGGTTTTATTATTCATATTTCCTATGCTGTTTAAATTTTTATTTTTTGATTTTCACAATTTAAGATTTTTCTTCTAATAAAATTAATTTTTCATAAGAAAAAAAATTAAAATTAATTCTATTAATAAAAATTTATTAATTTTTATTTATTATATAATATTAAATCTCTAATTCATCTTTTTTAATTAATTTTTCAAACTGTAATTCAGTTTTAACTCTCATAATATCAAAGGTATTATAAATGTCATTTCCTATTTTTTCTAATTCTTTTCTTTTATTCTGGAAATCATTAATTACTATTTTTTTTTCATAATCTAAATAACAATTAGTCATTTTTTTTAAAAAATTAATTGAATGATGATATCTTTTAGTTTCTGCCTTTTCAATATTTTTTGGTTTTTTTCTTAAACTCATTTTATTTAAAAAATAAAAATCTGATTTCAAAGGAATTCCAATATTTAATTTATTTTTTATTTTTTCAACATTATATCTTTCATTTTCTTGAAATAATAATTCATTAACATCAAATAATTTATTATTATCTTTTTTACTTTCATTCAATTTATTAATATTATTATCTTTTTCAAATTCATCAGTTCCTATTAATTTATTTTCAACTCCTGTTAATAAAAATTTATCATTTTTTTTATTTTCTTTTTCTTTTGAAAGTAATTTTTTCTTTAATTTTATTATTTTTCTATGATGGTTTGGATCTGTTGATTGAGTTAAAATTTGAGGTAATTTAATTGTTTTAATTTTAATATTTGCTAAATTACTTAAAGTTATTTTTTTAATTTTATCTTTAGAATAATCATCAATACTTTGTACAGCCATATTTTTATGATTTATTTTGTTTCTACTTGAATTTCTTATTGATTCTATATTATGAGAATATGCTATTTCACTTTCTGAGTTTAATGACATTAATTTTTATTATATTTTTAATTAACCAATTTTGAAACTTCAAAAAATAATAATTTTTTAAAATTAATTTGAATAAATTTAAAATAATTTATTTATTTCTTTTTCTTTTTACCTTTACCTTTATTAGTATCAGTTTTAACTTCTTCATTTACTTCTTTGTTTTTTTCTTCTTTTTTTTCTTCTTCTACTTTAGGTTCAACATTAACAGTTTCTTTAATAGGATTATTTACATTAGTATTATTTTCATTTTTAATTTTCTCTAAATTTTTTTCTCCATCTTTTTTATAAGCATCTAATTCATTATCAAGGTAATCTTTATAATTTTCACCTTTGTTTTTTTTAAAATAATTATCTAAATCATTATCTAATTTTTCAGTAGTTAATTTTCCTTGTCTTCTTCTTCCTAATCTTCTTCTAAATTGAGGTCTTCTTCTATTATTTGAAAAATTATTATTTCTTCTTCTCCCATTATTATTATTTCTATTATTATTTCTTCTAAATCTATTATTTCTTTTTATATCATGTCTAAATCTATTTCTATTTCTTATTCCTCTAAAATTATTTCTTCTATTTCCAATTTGTCTTCTTGGTCCTCTCATTATTTTATATAAAATTTTTTAATTTATTTATAATAAAAATAGAAATAAATTATTTTTATTAAAAAAGTTATATGGAAAGTATATCAAGTTCCTTATTAGATGATAATATGAAAGAATTAAAAAGAAAAAATGATAGATATGCATATTTTTGTGCAATAATAACTCAATTTTTATGGGCAATGAATTCAATTCAATTAAAAACATATAAACCTTATTTTCCAAAAGCTTTTTCTTTAAATAGTTTAGTTTTTTGGAGAAGTTTCCCAATATGGATTATTGGATATTTAATAATAAAGAAAAAAAATGAAGTAATACCTCCAATTAGTCAAATTCAACACAAATTTTGGTTTCATATAAGGAGTTTTGGGAATTATGTTGGAGTTTTATTTTGGATTTTATTATTAAATTATTTTAGAGTAAGTACTTCACAATGTTGCGCTAATTGTCATCCTGTTATAATTTTAATTTTATCTGCTTTTATTTTAAAAGAAAAATTTTATATGAGATATTTAATTGGAGTTTTATTAAGTTTATTTGGTACTTTCTTAATAATATCAAATGAAAAAGAAAATGATAATTCAAATAATCCTAATTTAGAAAATAAAAGTTTATTAATTGGATGTTTAATTGCAATGACTCATTTAACTTTATTATCATTTATTAATTTTGGGCAAAAATTTCTTTGTATGGAAAATATGAATGGAGAAGTTCAAAATTACTTTTTAGGAATGTTTAATTCACTTCCTGCTTTATTATTAATGATGATTGAAAATCATTATGGTTTATCTAGTCCTTTATATTGCTTATATGGAATGTCAAATGGAGTAATTTTTTTTATTGCTAATTATTGTCAAACTGAAGCTCTTAATTATATGAGAATTAATAAATATATGCCTATTACTTATTTAAATATTGTTTTTATTTTCATTTTTGGATTTTTATTTTTTGGAGAAAAAATTTATATTACTGATATAATAGGGAGTTTAATGATATTAGGATTTCAAATCTATAATGTAATATTTCCTGTTAAATCATAGATTTTTTTTTGTTTTTTAAGGTTTTAAAATCTTTATTATTATAATTGTAAAAAAAAGGTGATTTATCAAAAATATTACTTTTATTTTATTTAATTTATTTTGTCAAAAATTTATTTCTTTTATATGATAAATTTATTTTCTTCAGGAATAATTATGTTTTATTTTTTATTTTTTATATTTTGATTTAATATATCACTCAAACACCAAATCTTTTAAAGAAAATTTAAATAATAATACTTAGTCAATTAGAAAAGTTGAAAAAAATTGTGAATTAAGTTATTTAAAGATAATATGAAAAATATAATTATTTAAATGATTTATATTTTGACCGGTATTCTAAAAATGAACAAAAAGAGAAAAGAACTTTATTTGGAAATTATATTTTTTCAACTGAACATTTATTTAATAAATTAAAATTAGGAAATTTAGAAATTTTAATATAATGATAAACATGAAAATGTGAATGAAAAAAAAATAACTCATAATGAATAGATTGAGATTCACTATTTTTTGAACTAGTAATAAAGGTCTTTCTATAGTCTTGGAATTTGATTTATTATTTATCAGAATGACTTATTTTTTTATCATTTAATACATCTTTATATAATTTAATTATTATTTCTTAAAACATTCTTTTAAAGCATTCTTTTCTAATATTAATTATATTTAATCAAGAATTTATATTATTTTTATATGAATTTATTTGTTTAATTATTTTTCTAAAAACTATAATTAGAATTGAAAAATTAACAATCAATTTTTCAAGTTGAAATGAAAAATATAAAAACCAAAACTTTAATTCTTTTGAAAATGGAATTTTTGGTTTTATCACATAAAATCTAATTGAGATACAAATAATAAATTTTATTTGCAATTAAAGCTTATAAAATATAATTTTAATAAAAATTAGAATATATATTTTTAACATATAATAATTTTTTAATTTTTAGAAATATTCCAAAAGACTTATAATAATATGATAAAAATTTAGATTTTATTTTCTTTTATGATAGTCATTGTTTTTGGAATTCTATTTTTCATTAATATAGAATATATAAACGGTTTTTAAAAAAAAGATTTTTATGGTCCCAAATTTTTCGAATAAGATAAAAAAGATCAATGTTAAATTGATTATTAAATAATTATTTAAAATTTAAATTTAATAATTTTGAAGAAGGGAAATTATAAAAGAAAAAATAAAAAAAAAAATAGATTATAAATATTGCTTAATATATTATTAAATATTAACTTTCCTTAATTAAATCTTAATCTTTTTTAGAGGATCTTTTTCCTTTTTTATCATCTTTGTGTTTAGCATTATATTCTTCTTTTTCTTTTTCATATCTTTTTTTATCTTTGTTAGCTAATTCAACATATTTTTTTTTCTCAGTGTCTTTCATTTTATTCCATTCACTACTCATTGTAGAAATAAGTTCTTTATTACTTAAATTAGGATTTTCTTCTTTTAAAGATTCTCTTCTTTCCTTTTGATAATAGAAAAATGCAGAAATTGCTCTTTTTGGTGCATTTTTATCCTTTCTTTCCTTCTTTTCTTTTTTCTTTGTTTTTTTTATTCCTTTTCCCATATGTTTTATTGTTTAAATTTATTTTTAATCTCAACATTTATATAGGGATTATTATCTGATATGGCTTAATTTTTGAAAAAATATTTTTTATTGGATAATATTAAAAATATAATTATTATGCTTTTACTTATTTTTTATAATTTTGTATTTTATCAATGGAGAAGATAAATTTTTTTAAAGATATTTATTTTATTAAGGTTAATTATATATGGTTTATTTGAGAAATTAAAAGAAAAATTTTTAGAAGTGATATGATTCTTTCATTTGTTTTTTCTCTTGCGTTTTTTTTATATATACTCAATGAATATTATTTTATAGTTATATATTTTATGTTTCTTTATTTTTATACTTTTATAATTTTTTAGTCAACATGAATAAAATAAAAAAATTTGAATTTTGTGTCTTATAATATATATTGATTAAGATAATGAATGTGATTTTCATTGTATTTTGGCTGGAAAATTTATAAAAAAAATTAAAAAAAAATAATTGAAAAATTTAATGTCTAAATAAATTAATTAAATCAAATTTAATTATTTTTTTTGTGTATTTTATTAAATTTATTAATTTTTTTAGTCGAATAATTCAAGAAAAAAACTTTCCAATTTAAATCTCAAAGAACAAATAAAACAATAAATTCAGGAATGAAATTTAATAATGAAAAACATCATATAATTTCTAAACCAAAAAAATAAAAATTATAAATGAAAAAAAACTAAAAATTTAATAAATCGAAAATCAAAAGAAGAAAATCATAATAAAATAATAAAAGGAAATAATAGTTGATCAACATCTGCAGTTTCTATGCAAATGGAAATAATATTACAAACAATGGAATAAATATTAAAAAAATAAAAATATATTAAAATAATTACTTGAAAATATTAATATTAAAGAAATTGAAAAGTTTTCCAATATTGAATTAATACAAAATAATTTTGTTCTTATTAACATTTATTCTTTTTTATAATTTGATTATTAGTAATGATTTAGTTTCAAATCTCAATAATAATCATGATAATACAACAATTTAAAGAATTAATAAATAAAAATAATTTTTTTTAAATAATAATAAACCTATGAACTATAATTTAATTAATTTATATTTATTTTATTCAAACGAAAATAATATTTGTTTAATCAAAAAATAGAAAATTAATATTAAAAATTACTTTGATTTTTTCCAACAAATATTGAATGATATTGTACAATTATCAAATAAATAATGAACTCAAAATGAAAACATTTGAATCAAAAAAACAGAAAGAAGAAATATTATCAACTAATTCAAAATTTGAATTTAATTTTATAAAAAGCCACTTAAAAATAGTTTTAAAGATAAAGATAATAATAATGATAATAAAAACCAAGAAAAATTAAAATCAAAAATGAATTCAAGAAATAAACAAATTAATCAAAATTCCTTAATATTCTTCTTCTTCATCTTCTACAATTATTAATAATAATGATAGTAGTGAATCTGATATAATTGAAAATTATACTATTAATGAGTATAATCTAATTCATAACAATATCAATAAATTTGAAATTAGAAAATAAATTGATATACCTTTTTTAAAAACAAAACAAATTAGAAGAAAAGAAAAAATATTTTATGAGTGTTTCCCAAATAAAAAAAGGAAATAATAAATTTAATGATAATTATAATTTAGAAAAAACAAATGTTAAACTAATTAAGGTAATAAATAAACCAATTAAAGAAAATATAAATCTTATAAAAAATGATGATATCATTATTATATTTTAAATATCTTAAATATAATTATTATATTATTCTTTTTATTATATTAACAAATAAATCTTTTTTATTTAAATTCAATTTTTAAAATAAATAATTCATATTATTAAATAATTAAATTTTAGTAAGATTTACTGTTTTTTCTAATCTTTTGTTTTTCTTGAAATGTAACAATAATAATATTTCCATTTTTATTTCTAATTAAATGAAAAGATTTTTTATCATTAAAAATTTTATTATGTTTATTTTGATGTTCAATAATGATTCTAAAAATATATTCAAAATCATAAGGCGGTGTTAAATGACAATATGAGTAAATTATTTTTCTATGATTTTCTTGATATTGAACTCTATTTTTTTTTTTTTCAACATTTAAATGTTTTACTTTAGGAATAAAAATTCCATCCAATGAAATAATTTTTTTAGTTTTTCTAGTTTTTGAATTTTTTTTTTTGAAAATTTGAAAAATATGTTTTTTTCTATCTTTTATATTATTATTGGTCAAGTAATTTTCTTCAAAACTTTGATATAAATTATTTTTAGTTAAATTTGTACTTTGTAGAGTTTGACAAAATGTTTGATCATCTTTTGTATTATCATTTTTATTTGTGTTTATATCACATAAACTTGAATTTATTTCTTTTTCCTCTTCTTTATAATATATTAAATCACAATAAGTAAAATTTATCATTTCTTCATCATCCATTTTAATTAAAATTTTGGATAAATGTCCTTTATATTTAAAAAGAAGATATTTGTCTTTTCACTTTGGTTAAATATATGCTTTTTTTGTTATTTATTATTATTAAATAAGTAATTTTAAGTAAAATTTTTATATAAAAGGGTTAAATTAGTATTCTTTAAATTCAAATATTTTTCTTTTTGAAAGGGTTAAACTTTATTTTTCTTTAATTGAATAGGACAAAAAATAAAAACCTTATTAAAAAATCAAAAAAAAAAAAAGATAAATAATTTTTAAACTAAAAAATTTTTAAATTTTAAAAAACAAAAAATAATTAATTTTTAGGTACAACATAACTATCAATTTGTTCAACTTCCTTTAAAAATTCCATAACTCTTTGTCTATATGAAGGAGCATCAGCAATAGGATTTTTCCAAAGATAAATTGTAGTAACATGAGGACAATATTTTAACATTTCAAAATCTTTAAAATCTGCAATTTTATTATGATTTAACCATAAATCAGTTAAATTACTTAAATTTTCAATATTTTCTATTTTTGGAATTCTATTATAAGCTAAATCTAATATTTCTAAATTTTTTAAATTATTTAAATTTTCCATTCTTTCAATGAAATTTTGAGATAAATATAATTCTTTTAAATTAACTAAAGTATCTAAACCTTCAATTTTAGATAATTTATTTGCTTGTAAAGTTAAGAAAGTTAAATTTACTAAAGGTTCTAAATTTGTAATATATCTTATTCTATTTTTTGCAAGAGATAATTTTGTTAAATTGGGAGCTAATTTATCTAAATTTTCAATTACTTTTATTTTATTGCTTCCAAAATCTAAATCATATAATTTAGGAAACATATCACAATTTTCAATTTTATGAATTTGATTTTCAACCAAGAATAATACTTTTAAATTTTTTAAATTATCAAGTCCTTCAATTTTTTTTATTAAATTATATGATAAATCTAAAGTTTCTAAATTAACTAAATTGTCTAATCCTTCAATTTTTTTTAGTTGATTATCATAAAGCTCAAGTTCAACTAATTCAGTTAAATGAGAAATATTTTCTATTTTTTTTATTACATTTCTTCTTAAAAGTAATTTTTTTAATTTTTTACATTCTTCTAAATTTTCAAGAGCTCTTATTCTTTCTCCAATATATTCTATTATTTCATCATCTGGATTTACAGGATGATATTTATCTCCTAATTGATAAGTTTTTATTTCTGGTTCTTCATTCTGATTTTGATTTTCTGTTTTATTTTCTTCTTTTTTTTCTTCTTTTGTTTCTTCTTTTGATTCTTCTTTTTTTTCTTCTTTATTTTCTTCCTTTGATTCTTCCTTTTTTTCCATTTTTTTTCGATAAAATAAATTAGTTTAGGATAAATGATATTCCTAATATTAATTTTTTTTTATAATTTAAATATTAAATATAAATATTAATTATTAAAATTCAGTAAACTAATAAAAGTATTATAATCTTGTATAAAAATATCTGACTCATTACAATAGTTAATGAATTGATAATTCATCCTTTCTTCATGTCTTTTATTTAAATTATTATATTCATTTAAATAAGTTGTTAAATAGTATCCATAATATTTGTGTAGAGCATCTAAATTTAAAAAATCATCTTTAGTTGAATTTTTATTTTTCTTCATTTTATTAAATTTATCTAAGTAAATATTTCTGCTTAATCTAAAATCTTCATATACTTTTAAAGAATCAGTTAATTCTTTTTCCATAAATTTAAAAAAACATCTTAATTCTTTTAAAAAAAAATCACCTTGTTCTTTATAACCAATACTCCATTTATCACTTATTTGAGATAACCTTTCAAATTTATCAGAAAAACCTTTTTGATTAATATAAATTTGTTGTAAAATTTTAAAAGATTCAGATAAACTTTTCATAGCATTTTTACAATTTTCAAAAGCAGAAAGAAGCATATCAAAGTTTTGAGTTAATTTATTAAAAGCATTAGATTTTTTAGTAATATCATCTTTAATAGATATAGCTTTTTTATCTCTTTGTTCAGTAATAATAGATCTAATATTTCCTTCTAAATTATAAAATTCTTGAAAACGACTTGGAAGATGAATTTTTTCATATTCTTTTTTTTTCTTTTCAAAATCTTCTAAACTCAAAGAAAGAAAATATTGAAAGATTGGAGTTGCTCTTATAAATTTATAGTGACTCATAGAATTCATAAAAAAATTTAAATATAAGATTTTTTTCTCTGAATTATCTTTCATATTAGCATATCTGGCTGGAACTGCAGATATAATTAATCCAGGATATATTTCTTGCATTTTTTGATATAACCAATCAAAATCTGTTAATTTTCTTTCTACTTTACAATTCAATTCAGGAGTTGTTATTGTATATTGATAATATGAAAAAGAAAAAAAACCTGCTTTTTTCAATACTGGATTACTTACTATTATTCTTAAATCATTCATATGAATTATCTCTGAATCTTCAAATTGATGACAGTGAACAAATGTTGAAAAATCTTCAAAAGGATTATTTGATAATTTATCTAATTGTGTTATTGCTTTTGTTTCTTTAATATTTTCATTAATATTATTTGAATTATTATTTTGTTCATTATTATTTTCATAATTTGGATATTTATTTTGGATATTTTCTACATTTTGTTCATTAGTACCTTGAATATCTGAAGGAATATTATTCATATTATTTACATCTGGAATTGATGATGATCTTTTATTATTTTGAAATTGTAAAACCAGCTTTTTTAAATCTTCCATACTCCATTCTTCTAATTTAATTTCTCCTTTCGTAAAACCTGATAAATAATTAAAAAATTCATCTGGATCATATCCTTTATCAATAATTTCATTTCTTAAAAAAGTTTGTTTTTCTTCGATAGATTCCATAATAATATATTAATGCATTTAATAAATAAATATAAAATAACCAAAATAAAAAAAAAATAAAAAAATTTCTTAATAAAATTCCTTTACAATTTCATTAGAATGTCTAGTATTAGAAGAAGTACCTGAATTTGATATATTTGAGCTATTTACAATAGAAGAATTAAAGCTATTATTTGCACTTCTTTTAATTCCTTTCAAATATAAACTTGTAGAATGAGAACTAGGCAATTTCCTTAAAGAAGAATACCTATCATCTCCCTTATGAATTTTATAAAAAGTTCTATTATTATTATTACTACTTATATTATGACTTTCAGCTTGTAATATCTTATTTTTAATACTACTCCTTTGATTAAATCTAATATTAACATTTATCTCACTTTTACTATCACTATTCACATTAATATTTTTATTATTGCTATTATTATTCCCTTCATTAACCTTATTATTTTCAATTTCATTATAAATTTCATGTGGATTAATAATTTTCATCATTTTATTTAAATCATTTTCCCCAACAGCATACCTGTTAAAATAACAATAATCATTAAAAATTTCTTTATATTTGGAAGAATTAATAATGTTAAAATATCTTTCTTGAGTATTAACTCCAATTTTTTCAGGAGCATTACAATATTTAAAATCAAAATTATCTACACCATTTGGAATAAAAGGAGCTTCAATTTTTCCTAAATAAAGTTCTTTCCAAGGGAAATATTTAAACCAAGCATGTTCCTTAACTTCAGTAGGACCTCTTAAACCTAATCGATTAGCAGGTTTTCTTTGTAATAATCTGTTAATAAAATCAGCACTTTCAACACTCCAGCCTTTAGGAATTTGATTTTTTTTAACTTGTGCTTGTTTAGCCATAATTTTTTCTTTAATTTCCTTTCTATTTTTCCCTAAATAAGGTCTTACTCCATTCATAAATTCATATCCAATAACACCTAAAGCAAAATAATCTACTGCAATAGTATGATTTTGAGCACACATTACTTCAGGAGCCATATATCCTGGTGTTCCACTTGTTTCTCTACTATTATCTTTAACATATTTTTTTGCTATTCCAAAATCTGTTAATTTCACATATCCTTTAGAATCTAATACTAAATTTTCTGGTTTTAAATCTCGATGAATTATTTCATTTTTATGTAAATATTCTAAACTTAATATTATACAAGCAATAAAAAATTTTGTTTGTTCTTCATTAAATTTACGTATTTTACATATATGATAACGTAAATCACCTCCTGTTAATAAATCCATTGCTATATATAAATGATCACTATCTTGAAAACAAAAATGCATATTTATAATAAATGGATGATCCATTGTTGAAAGAAGATCTCTTTCACTTTTTACACTTTTTTCACTTCTTTTATCTATTATTTTTGCTTTTGACATTTCTTTCATTGCATATGTTGATTTGTATTTTCGAGAATATACTTTCCATACTTTCCCAAATCCTCCTCTTCCTATTATTTGAATAAATTCAAATGAAGAACGAGTTAATTTTTCTTCTTTTGATGTTTCATATTTATTTTGTGATGAATTAGATTGATGGGTATTTTTTGGTCCCATTGATTTTTATTGATAGAAAAATATATATTTTTTTTATTTTTATTTTTTAGAGGTTTTTATAATTTGGTTAAATTTTTTTTTTATTTTTTTTATTGATGTAACAATGATATTTTAAAGTACTCTCTTTAAAATTGTTTTTTAGATGTTTCAATTTAGAAAGAAAATCTTGAATTCCTTTTTGTCTTGGATATTAGTTTTTTTCTCATCAATATAACCTTTCATTTCTTTAATTAATATATCTACTGTAAATTCACTTTAGATTGAATTGTTTATTTTTTTATTGTTTTATGATTAATTATATTAATATTAAAAACAAAATCTTATTTTTTCATTTTTGGAATTTATAAATATTCAAGTATATAAATATTAAAAGATTTAAAATGATAAAAAATAAAAATACTCGTACAAAACTAAAAAGATATAATATTCAACAACTTTTCATTAAAGAAAATTTTGATTATAATTTTGCAAATTATAATTATTATTATTATAATTATTTTGTTGTAAACCCCAAAGAAGATTATTATTCATATTATTATTTGAATTAAAATTGTTATAATATTCATTTCCTCTCTTTATATTTTTATTATATACATTAGGAACAACACCAAAATTTTGAATAAAATTAAATTGATTTTGAATAATTTGTGGTTGATTCATTAAATTAATTCCAAAAGAATTATTTCCTTGTTGTTGTTGAATTTGATTTTTATAATTTAAATAAATTTCCTTTGATAAAGAACATCTATTACATTGTTGTCTAAAAGCAAAATTTAAATTATGACATTTTGGACATTGCCAATCCCCTTTTCTTTCAATTAAAGGTTTTTTCTTTTTATCTCCTAAATTTTTCTCTTCTAATTCTTTTTTAATTTCTTCTAAAGTTTTTGGATCTTTTAATTCTGAACATCTATTACATTTAATTCTTGATTCAAAATTAAAGTTATTACATTTTGAACATTGCCATCCTCTTTTACCAAATTTTTCAAATATATAATCTTCTTCTTTTAATTCTTTATTTTCTTTTTTTTCATTATTATTATCATTAATATTTATCAATATATTATTATTCTTATTTATAATATTATTCTCAATATTTTTGTCTATTTTTTCTTTTTTATCTTCATCTTCACTCACAACAAAATGATTATCTTGGAAATATTCAATATTATTTTCATTATTATTATCATTATAATTATTTTCATAATTAAAATGAATATTTTTATTAAAAGAAGATTTCTTAGTTATTTTATTGAACTTCTTTTCTTTCTCATTATCATTATTATTATTATTACTATTATAAGAGTCATCAATTTTTAATTTTTCTAAATCAATTCTAATATCTTTTTCATTAACAGGAGTTCCTTCTTCAATTTTTTTTAATAAACTTGAAGTCAAAAACCTTTTTCCTGGAGTATCAATTCCATTGTAACTATCACCTAAGCTTTTCATACCATTACTTAATAAACCTCCATTAATATTATCATCATCTGGAATTGTGATATATAATGCTTTATGAAAAATTTCATTTTTATCTTTGTTTTCTATGCTATTTTCCATTTGATTAATGTTATAAATAAATTAATATTGTTTTTTTGTTTTTTATTTTATTTTTTATTATATTATATTTTTCTTTCAAATTATTATTTTTAAGTTAATTTAAATAATTTATCATTCATATTTTTTGACAATATGAGACCTCTTACAGATGAAGAAACAAAATTAGTTTTTGAAAAATTAGTAAAATATATAGGAAAAAAAATAACATATATGATAGAAAATGAAGAAACAACTTTTGTATTTAGATTACATAGAGGAAGAGTATATTATTGTGATGAATTAATGTTAAAATTCATAGGAAATTTCGAGAAGAAAAAATTAATATCATTTGGAACATGTATAGGTAAATTTACAAAAACAGGAAAATTTAGACTTACTATAACATCATTAGATTACTTAGCAAAATATGCTCAATATAAAATATGGTTAAAACCAAACGGAGAACAATTATTTTTATATGGACATCATATTATTAAAAGTCATATTGAAAGAATAACTGAAGATACACCTACTCATTCTGGTGTTATTATTTATAATATTAAAGATGTTCCTTTAGGTTTTGGAACTACTGCAAAATCTGCTTTAGAATTAAAAGATGCTGAACCTAATGCTATTGTTGTTTTTAATCAAGCTGATGTTGGAGAATATTTAAGAGTTGAAGATGAAATTTAATGAAATCATTTCTTTTTCATTTTTTTTTGTTTTTTTATTTATGGTAATATAATTTGATTTATGTTTTGTTTTAATTTTTTTTTTGATTTTTTAAAAAAAAAGTATAAATGCATTAGTATATAATTTGAATTATTATTATATCAACAGTCTGATAAAAAGAAAAGTTATTATTAAAATTTCTTTTTTTAAATAATCTATGATTAATAAATGTTATATTCATTTATTTTTTTTCAAATATCTTTAATTATTTGAATAATAATTTTAATGAATAAAATATTACAACAATAATTTTTTCAAAAATAAAAAATAATAATATTTATTCATAAATATATGTAAATATTATATAACTTAAATTCTAAAAAGAAATGAATTCTTGTTTTTCAACTCCTCTTTTAGAAACAAGTGGTATAAACACACCAAAAAAGAAGAAAATAGAAAAGACATTGATAATCAGTTCATTAAGTAATTATGAAAATAAAAAAGACATAATAAAAAAAGTGGATAATTTCTTTCAAGATGAAAATAAATATTTAGATTTAAAGCAAAAAATATTTGTAGGAAAAAAGCCATCAGGACCAAAATTAGATAATAATAAAAATCTAATATATTATTCATTAGTTGGAGATCCAAGATTATATGGTAGATTTCATGGATCAAAACAATCAATTAAAAGAGCTTCAGCAGCTATGAAAATGTCAGAAAATGTTTTAAGTAAACAAAAAAATTTAATAGTCGATGTGGTTAATAATGATGATTTAAATAATTTATATTCTGAAATTCAAAAAAGAACAAAAGAAAATAAAGAAAAATTAAATGATGATTATTTAAATGATTTACCTAATTTAATTAAAAAAGAATTAAAACATCAAGAAAAAAATTTAGAAGAAACAAAAAAAAAAAATAATGAAAATTTAAGAATGGAAAATTTACTAATAAAAAAAACAAAAAAAAAAAGGGAAAAATTACTTTTTAATGATCCAGAATTATATCAAATTAAAAGAGGAATATTAAACAATATAGAAGATAAAGAACCAATAGATTCAAAATTAGGAGTAAAAAATTGGTATTATAATTTAAGAAGACCTAAAAAATTTAATGGAATAAGAGATATATATATTAATATAAGATCACCAGAAAATCCTTTTTGGGGAAGATTTTTTGAAACTTCTCCTAAAACAATTTCTAGAAATAGAAAACCAATAATAAAAGCAAAAACATTTGTTAATGATTTAGAAAAAAATCCTTATTTACCTAAAATGCCACATGCCTTTGGAAGTATTGAAGAAATGAAAAGTATGAATAATTTACTTATTAAAGGAAAAAATTTATTGGAATTTGAAAAAAATTTAGAACTTAATTCTCCAGGAAAAAAAAAATTGTATAATAGAGACCAATTAGAAACTTTTGAAGCGTCTCAAAAAATGAGTCAAATTGAGTATGAAAAATATTTAACTAGTGTTACTGAAAATCAAGTTTATGCTGATGATTTTAATGTTAAAGAATATTATAAATTAAAATCTGGTTTTGGGAATGGAAAAAGTTTATATAGCTCAACTGAATTGTAAATTGTGATTTTTTTATTAAATTTTTTTATCAAAGATAAAATTTTTTTATATATTTTTTACTTATTTATCATTAAATATTTAATGAAGTTAAAGTTAAAAAATAATAATTTTATAATTGAACTTATAGGGAAGAATCTGATATTAAATTTAACTTTTTTTGATATATCTTTTGTACTTATTACAAAATAATTATTATCTAAATTTTTAGTCTTTTAAACAAAAATAAAATGAAATTAAAGTTATAAAATACTATTTAAAGGAAAATTCAAGTTTAAATCCTAATAAATAAAAATAAATTAAAACTAATAGTCTCAGAAGAGATTATATAATATGGTTGATAAGAGAAGGAAGATTTGAAAAACTAAAAAAGAAACATAAAACTTAAATTGAAATTAATTAAAAAAAAAATAAATATATTAAACAAATAAATAATAAATAAAGAATTATCGAACTTTAATAATTATAAACATAAATTCATTAATAAAATTCCTTTAATTATTTGTTAATATATTAAAAATAAAAATATATTTAATGAGGAAGCGTTCTGTTAGTTTTTACGCTAAAAATGAGGAAGAATTTGAAAGAATATATGAAAAAAGAAAAAGTTTAATTGAAAGAAGAAATTCAAGATTTTCACCATTTACAAAAAAAAATAATTCTCCTTTAAAAGAAAAAAAATATAATTGTTTTGATGATTTAGAAATTGATGAATTAGGAGTAAATTCTTGTTTTCAATTAACACAAAAAGAAGAAAATGCTGAAGAAGCAGAAATAAGTTTAATGAATAAATTAGGTAATTTAAACCTTTCAATTAAAAAAAAAGATAAAAACATGTTTTATGATAATTTTTGTTCAAAAAATATATTAAAATGTGAAGAAGATGATATTTCTTTTAAAAAAAAAAGTTGGCAAAGTGAAGGAAAAAAAGATAGTAGTGAATATTTAAATAAATTAAAAATGAAAACTTTAAAAAATGATAGTAATAATTTTGGATATGAATTTTATAAAAAATATAAAAGTAATAGAAGTAACACTTTTGATGAAATATATAATTTAGAAAATGGAAAAAATTTAGATGAAGAGAGTGTTTTATCATATATTAATTCAAGTGATATTTTATCCCAAAATGTTGATATAACTCAAGATATATTAAAATTTTTAGTAATGGGGAGTGAAAATAGTGGAAAAAGTTATTTTATATCAAAATTATTTAATGAAGAATTAAAAAAGGAAAATGAAAAATTTTGTATTATGGATATTAGAAAAAAAAATATTAAATTATTAGGAAATTATATTAGATTAGAATTATTAGATACAAATAGTATTTTAGCAAATACTGAAATGATTAATGTTTATTATAAAATTTCTGATGGAATGATTATGATTATTGATTCACAAAATCCATTAAGTGCAACTTATATTTATGATTTAATTGAAAAAATGAAATATAAAATTTTTGATAATAAATATAGTCTTTTAATATTATCTATTACGAAAACAAATGATTTATTAAATGAAAACGCTCGAAAAAATTTTGATGAAACTAATATAATTATTTCTAAAATTGAAAATGAATTTGAATATAAAGTAAATAATGTTGAGTTTGATAATAAAGAGTATTTTTTTGATGTTATAAATAGATTTTTAAGTTTAGCATATTTAAAAAAAGAAAGAAAAAATAAAAAGAAAAAAAATTGGGATGAAATAAGAAAATTAAGAGCTCAAAGAGGCTCAAATTAATATAAAATATGTTAAAATAAATTACAAAATAGAGAAATATATTCTAAAATATTAATTGTATTTTTATTAGGAATTATTATAAATAGATTAGATAATTTTAATATATTAATTAATTGATCAATTAATTTAAAAAATATGAATAAAAAGTTTATATTAAATTTAAACTCTAATAAATAAATATTTAATTTAAAAAAGGTAATAGTAAATTATTTTCTAATAAAACAATATATAAATATTATATGATATTATATTACTGGGAAACAATTAGGATTAAGAATATATTGAATTTTACTTTTTTTATGTTTAGGGTTATTATCTTTATCTTTTATAGCAACAAAATTTTTAGTAGATAAAGAATTAAATATTTTTAAATTTAATTTAGGAATTGAATTAAAAGAATTAATTCTCTTCATTTCAATTTTATCATTAAATCTAATAGACTCTAAATCAGAATAATTTAAATCAGAATCATCACTTATTTTATCTGAAAAATTTAAATTAGTTTCTGTATTTTTTTTTGCAATTTTTTTTGAAGAAATATATTTTGGTTCAATTGGATTAATTTTAACTGTTTTTTTTAAAGAATTTTTAAAGTCATTTTCTCTTTTTAATCTTGAATTTTGGAGAAGTAAATTTTGATTTATTTTTCCTATTACATTAAAAAGATTATCAATCCCTATTTTAATATCATTTAATAAATTTTTTTCTTCAAAAGAATTTATTAATTTTATATAATCTTCTAATGCTATAAAATAAGCTAAATATTTTTTATATAATAATAAAATATTTGTTTCATTTTCTTCGTTAATATTTAATTGATTAAGTGAAGTTTCTAAATTAAAAGAAATAATTCTTATTTTTTTTAATCTATTTACATCAATTTTTGAAAACAAAGGATTTTCATCACTTTTCTCATTTTTAAAACAATAATTATTGATTTCAAAATATTTAGTTGATTTAGGCATTATTTCTTTAGGTTTAAAAGATATTGTTATATTTGATAGTGGTTCTATTTTATTATGATTAGATAAAGATATATTCATATTTTTCTTTAATGGAGTTTCATTATAATCAATTGAAGAGGAATTGTTTTTTTTAACATTATTAAAAGATAAATTCTTAAGAGAACTTCTTGACACACTTTTTCTTTTTATTATTTTTGTAAGATTTACTTTTCTTTTATTATTACATAATAGATTATGTAAATTCAACTTTGAATTATTAAAAGGAATTCTATTTAATAAATGATTAGATGTCATTAAATAATTTAAAATAAGATTTTTATAAATGAATAATAAAATAAAAATATGATTAACCAATAAATATTATTTAAATAATAATTAATAAAAAAACAATGATTTTACCAAATATTAATGCAACCTCAAGAAAATCATTATATAAAAGAATATTATCCACAACATCATCATTTAGCAATTATATTTCAGATTTTAATAAAACATATAATAATTTTTCAAAACCAAAAAAAAAGAATTTAATAAGAAATACAAAAGCTCTTTTAACAAATTCTAATTTATTTGAAGAAGATTATCATCTAAGAAATACACTTTCTCAAGTTAAATTTCCTTATAAACCAGCACAAATAATAAAGGATAATAGACCAATTAAAAGTAAAATAAAAAAAAATAATTGTAATGAAATTGAAATTAAAATCAATTCTAAATTTTTAAAAGATGATCCTTTGACTTATGATTCTAATAAATTTTCAAGACAATATGAAAAAGATATTAATGATTTAATGTATCAAAGATTTAATAATAATAATAAACCAAAAATTAAAAGTAGTTATTCGAATACTTTCTTAAATTATAAAAATTTTATTTTAATTAAAAACAAAGAAGATTTAGAGAATTTTAAATTTTTTGTTTCTAAAAAAGATGATGAAGATCAAATGAGATTATATTCTGCAAAAATTCTTGAAAAAATAAAAGAATATGAAAAGCAAAAAGAAAAAAAAAATCTTCCTATTTTAAAAATATCAAATAATTATTATTTCGATAAAATAATAAATAGAGTAGTAAGAAAAGTAGTATATTATACTAATAAAAATGAAAAATATGATGAAGATTTTGTTATGAATATGTTATTTGAAGAAGGAAAAAATTTAGAATTACAAACAAATCAGCAAATGGAATTGTATTGTAAAATCAAAAACTTTTCAACAGTTGTTTTGAAAGATGATTATCAAAAAACTTTAATTCCTTTAATAAACTCAGTTAGACCTTTAACAGAAAAAGATATTAACAATATGGCAGAAGAAATATATAAAACTCAAATAAAGAATCTTCAAAATAATTTTATTCATTATAATAATAATAATATGAATTTTAATAGAACTGATGTTAATTTTATGAAACATCCTAATTATAATCCAATTAATATTTTTCAAAAAAATCAATATTTAATGAAAAATATAAATAATGATAAAATTCCGAATTTAAAAAGTACTTTAAATTTTGATGGATTTAATGGAGGAGGAATATGGGATTTATATAATAAAACACAAAATATAAAAAAAGAAGGAGGAGTAATTAAAAATTTTGGTTTAAATTATAATTTTGAAAATAAAAATACTTTAAATATTTATGATAATAAAGGAAATATAATTCAACAGCCAATAATAAATGAACAAGGATTTCCAATTAATATTAATAATTTTTCAAACACTGAAAGAAACATAAATACACTTAATTCATCAAATTTAAATCAATTAAATAATTATGGAAGTGCATTTACAAATTTTAAAAATGCAATAACTAAAAATGTTAATAATATTAATAACTTTTCAGATTATAATACATATAATAATACTAATACATATTATAATACAACAAATCTTAATAGTGAAAATATATCATATAGTCAAAATCAAAATGCAAAATTCATTCAAAACAGAAATAATACAGAAGAAAGTATAAATGAAATTAATATTAATAATAATAATAATAACACAAGTGATAATAATTTAATTCAAAAAAAAAAAGAAACAAAAATTCGAAAATATTCTCAATTAGAATCTAATGATGTTTTAGATGAAAATGAAAATTTACAAAAAACTAAAAAAAGAAAAAGAAATAAAAGTAATAATGAAGAGATTACAGGAGATTCAAAAGACAATAAAGGAACAAAAAGTAGTAAAGATAATACCCAAGATTCAAATAAAAAAAATTCTAAAAAAAAAAGAAAAAGAAAAAAAACAGAAACTAAAGAAGAATCTTATGAAGCTTATGATCCTAATATTGATTATGAACAATTAGAAAAGGAAAAAAAAGAAAAAAAAGAAGTTGAAAATTTAAAGAAAATAAATACCAAAAAATATAATAATGAAAATATAATAAATGAGAATATAGAAATATTAGAAGAAAAGTCAGAAGAAAAAATGAAAACAAAAATTATAAAAGAGGAAAAAAAAATAGAAGAAATTAATATACCAAAAGAAAATAAAGAAGAAGATAACAAAATAGATAATATAATCAATAATGAATATAATAAAGAATCTGAAGAAGAAGAAGAAAATGAAGAAGAAGAAGAAGAAAAAGTAGAAGAAACAAAGAAAAAAAATACATGGGGTTTAGCAGGTATAAAAAAAAAACAATCAATAAAAAAGCCAATATTAATTAATCAAAATAATATAAATAATAATTTTAATCAAAATAAAAAAGATAATGATAATCAAAATGATGATGAAAAAAATAAAAATAATAATATAATAACAAAAGATGGGAAAACAATTCAATTTACTGAAAATGTATTTAAAAGAACATATGATACAAGTGATAATGATATTTATACTAAATTTAAAAATAATATTTATACAAGTAAAAAAAATGAAACAAATGAAGATAATAAATCTGAAAATAATAATATTAATAATATTAATAATAATAGAAAAATAGAAGAATTTATAGAAAATAAACCAAGAAGTAAATTTTCATATCCGAATAAAGGGCTTTTTTCTTCAAATTTATTAAAAGAAATAAACTTTATAGAAGAACAAAAAACAAAAATGCAAAAGAAGAGAACAGGAATGACAACAATAAATTTAGATTATAATGATCCAAAGAGTAAACATTACAAAGAAAAAAAAGAAAGAGAAGAAAATGAAAAAAAAAAACAAACTATAAAAGTAAAATTAAATCGTCCAAGAATAAAAAGAATAGAAGAAGCAGATTTAGATACAAAAGTAAAAGATTTTCAAATAATAGAAACTATTAAATTTCAAATGAAAATGGAAATGAGTGAAGAAGGAAAAGCATTATATCAAGAATTATTAAATCAAATTGAAAAATTAAAAAAAACAGATATTAATGCATATATAAATTCTATTGGAGATAATTTTGAACCTTTTAAAGAAGAAATTGATGCTATTGTTAATAGTAGATTAGTTGAAACTAGGATTAATCAATTTATGGATAGTTTAAATAAAGATAGGGAACTTTATATTAATAATAGATTACTTTTAGCTGAGAAATGTAAAGTTATTGATTATAAAATTAATACTAGTTTAGATGAAAGAAGGAATTCTCAATTAAAACAAAAAATTGATTATGAAAATATGATATTTTGATTTTTTTTTATATTTTATTATTTTTATTGTTTTTAATTATAATTAAATTTCTTATTTTTGTATTTTTTGTTAAAAGAAAAAGATGTAGTAAAATATATAGTTTTTAATGTTTTATTTTCATTTTATAATTTAATTAAATTTTATTTATAAATTTTACACAAATAGATTTTAATGAAATTCATCTTTAATAATTCAACATCTATCATAAAAATAATACATAAAGAATTTTCCCAATATTAACTTTACTTATTTCTTCTCATCTTCTTTCAATTTGGTATTTAATTTTAATTGATTGTAAAATTGGATATAATTGTGTTTTTTTTTTAATTAAATTTAATGATTTATGGACTTATAAGTATCTTTATTATCTCTTTTTGAAATAATTATTATTTTATAAAACTATATCTTATATGTGTATTTCTCGTATATTCTATAATTCTAATAATTATATAAATTACATTTTGCTCATATTCAATTTTTATTTTTGATAATCTTTAGAACATTTTCTCTGTTTAAATTCTTATCCTTTTTGTGATATTTTTAGTTTCAACTTTAATTTCCACAAAAAGGCATCTTGATTTGAATTAGAAGAGGAAACAAAAAGTTATATAACCCATGATATATTTGCAAAATATGTTTTTTATAATTATTTATAGATTAAAGAAAATATTTAAAAAAATTTAGCGAAAAAATCTTTGATTTAAATTATAATATTTTTATATTTTTGTTGTTAAACATTTAAGTTATGGTAATTGATTAGAATTAAAATAATAAAATTACAAAAAGTGAAATGAATGATATTGTATTTTTTGAGCAAAAACAACTATCTGTATTGACTTTAACTTTTAAAACAGTATAATTGATATTTTTCTTTAAATACAAAAAAAAGTTTAATATTATAATTATATAATATTTAAAAAAATTCTCTTTTTAAAAAAGTTTTTTTGTTAAATAAAAAATTAACGATTTATATTGAGTTGATTGCTTTTTTTTTGTTGAATTTGAATTTTTATATAAATTTTACCAATAATAATTAAAATTGAATTCAAAACAATAAGAGTATTAATAAAACCATTGAATAAATACCCACTTATATTAAAAAGAAACCATAATACATCATAAACATATGAACCAATAACAATATAACCAAATATAGTTCCAAAATTAATAGCATTTTTATTTTTCTCATAATTTTCACTATTTCTTTCTAATAAATAAACAATAAATAAAGAACAAATAATGAAATTTATTAAATCTGTTTTACCTAAAATCATATTTAAAATACATATTAAAGTCAATATAATAATTTCTTTAAATTCTATTCCTTTTATATTTTCAAAATCAAAACCATTAAACACAATATTACCATTATTAAAATTCTTATAATCATAATTTGAATTATCTATTTTATATTTTATATTGTCATTATCAGTATAATATATATTATTTTGATTTTCTGTTTTTATTCCTTTAAAACATTTTAAATCAGTTAAAGTATTTATTGTTTCATTTGTTTTTGTTAAACGTTCTTTATATTTTTGGATTTGTTGTTGATTTTGATTTAATAAATTATTATAATGATTATAATAAGATATTATTATGTTTCCTCTAAAATAAACATTTAATATTGTAATCTTTTCATCATTTTCAACTCCAACATTAATTTCAAAATCTTCTTGATTTTTATCTATCAAATAATCAGTTGAAATAGACAAATTTCTAATTTCTTCATCATTACTATCTTTTAATTTTAAAATTATATTATCATTTTTTTGAATATTTTCAAATTCAAAAGTATTATTTCTTTCTTCAATTTCAAGTATTGCTCTTGTAAAATTTTGTGATTTATATATTTTATTATTATATTCTAAAGTAAAATGATATATTCTGTCATCTGCATTATCTTCTTGAACAAATTCAATTTTATCTAAAATTATAATTAATTTAGAATTAGGTGAAATTCCATCTTCATTTAAAGGTTCATTTTTATAATTTAATATTTTAGATTGATATTCATTTTTTTCTTGTTGAAATTGTGATAATTTATTTTCAAATTCAATTCTCGATCTCTTTAATTCTTCAATTGAATATAAATAATTTGAAATAAAAGATTTAACTGTTAAATCTCTTGGATTATTAAATAAGAAATCAAACATTTTATTTGCATAATTTCTGTCAAATTTTCCACTTGGAGAATTATAATCTAAAAATTGAAGAATTTGGTCTTTGTTTATTTCATCATCTAAATTTTTTCTAAAATTTTTTGAAAAATCATTTTGCATTAAACCAAAAGATTCACTTGATAAAATAGAAGGAGGTACACTTTCATTTTCATTACTTTCTCTCATTAATATTATTTAAAAAAATTATTTATTATAAAACTTATATAAAGTCAAATAAAAATAACAAAAAAACCAACTATAAAAACCGGAAATAAATTTAAATAAAAATTTAAAAACAAAAATCATAAAATTTAAAAAATGGAAACGCGATATTCTGATAGAATGGCAGACAAAAGAACAATAGCTCAAAAATATGGAAATAAAGAATTAATGGAAAAAAAATTAAAACCAAATCCAAAATATAAAAATGTAAGTAAAGTAATTGATACAGGATCGACAATAAATAATGTAGCTTTTATAAGTGATCAATTAGTAAGTAAAAGAAAAAGTGAATTATTTAAAAGATTAAAAGGACATACAATAATAAAATTATTAAAATCAACACAAGAAAATCAAATAGAAAGTATATATAATTTAGGTAATGAAGATAATAATCAAATAAATAACAATGATAATCAAAGTGTATATTCTCAAAATACAAATAAAAGTAATATTACAGGAGTAACTGCAGTTACATATGCAACTGAAATGTTAGGAAATTTAAGTGAAATTGATTATATTATATTAGATTTAAGAGATGAAATTGAATATGCAAATTGTCATATTAAAGAAGCAATTAGTTTTCCTGGAGTTATGATTTCAAGAGATAAATTTTTACCTGAAATGATTATGATGAAAAATAAAGAAGGTAAAATGATTATATTATATCATTCTGATGAAAGAAATGGAATTCCTTATGCAAATTTATTATTTCAAAAAGGTTATGATAATGTTTTCTTTTTAAGTGGAGGAATTGAAGAGTTTAGAAAAAAATTTCCTGAATATTTAGATGGACCTGAAAGAGAAAAATATATTAATATGAAAATTGAAGAAGATAAAAAAAATATGATTTTAGAACAAAAAAGAGCTGGGAAGAATGCTAAATATAATGTTGTTGGGAAAAATGTTGTAGATAATAAAAGTACTGTTTCTGGGAAAAGTAATATTACTAATAATTCTAATATTCATACTTTGAAAAAGGATTTACAAAAAAAATAATAAAATATTATTTATATAAAATTAATTTATTATTCTTGAAAATTTCAAAAATATATTATTATTAAAAATGTATATTATTGATATTATTAAAAAATATAAATTCTTTACAAAAAATTTGTCAAGTAAAAAAAGAAAATTAATTTTGAAGTTTTAATTATTGTTAGGATTTATGGATGATTTTATTTAACATTTTTATTGTTTTATAGGAAATCTCCTTTTTTG
>JAEEGK010003557.1_pt1 | contig 38707 bp, 34 predicted proteins | sample 8958771 | NCBI WGS metagenome assembly JAEEGK01 (sample SAMN16246547, study PRJNA631951) | gut metagenome | biome: gut microbiome; feature: rumen; material: SC-attached | host: Bos | place: Iran: Karaj | collected 2018-10
GCTACACCAAGTGGGAGAGTAGGTTGCCGCCAACTTTGAGAGCCGTAGGGTTATACCTTACGGCTCTTTTTTTTGTGCATATGTGCGATGCGACTGTCCGGCACTTTTGCGTTGGGCTCTCAAAGTCGGCGGCTAAAGCCGCCTTTTTATACGGGGGCATATCCCCCGAACCCCCTTCGCTTCGCGGCGCCATCAGGCGCTAGCGGAGATCGAGCGGGATAGCTTTGTGTAATAGCCGATCGTAGCGAAAGGTCTGGGCGGAGCCCAGTAGACACAGATGCTCTGCCCCCGAACCCCTGGCGCTTCGCGCTTGCGCAAGCGCATAGTCAGAATTATTTGTAACTTTACGATTGTTAATTTAGAGAAGTATGTTCAAGGGACAACCGAAAGGTCTTTATGCGCTGGCGCTGGCCAATACGGGCGAGCGGTTCGGATATTATACGATGCTGGCGATTTTCATGCTGTTCTTGCAGGCCAAGTTCGGCTGGGAACAGGCGACGGCCAGCCAGCTGTATGCCATCTTCATGGCTGTGGTCTATTTCATGCCGGTGGTCGGCGGCTGGGTGGCCGACCGCGTCGGGTATGGCAAATGCGTCCAGGCCGGCATCCTGGTGATGTTCCTGGGCTATGTGGCGCTGACCGTTCCGACACCGGCCAATGCCCTGGGCCTGACGCTGATGATCGGCGCCCTGCTGCTTATCGCCCTGGGAACCGGCCTGTTCAAGGGCAACCTGCAGGTGATGATCGGCAACCTCTACGACGATCCGAAATACGCCGACAAACGTGACTCCGCATTCAGCCTCTTCTATATGGCCATCAACGTCGGCGCCATGTTTGCTCCCTTCGCTGCTACGGCCATCACCAATCATTTCCTCGCCAAGGCCGGCCTGATCTATAAGGCCGATATCCCTGCTCTGGCGCACCAGTTCCTTGGCGGAACGATTACGCCGGATAATACGGCCCGCCTCTTTGATCTCCAGTTGCAGATGCCCGACGCCGCCATCGCCGAACTCCCGATGCCCGAATTCTGCAACTACTATATCAATCATCTCGCATCATCCTATAACATGGGCTTTGCCGTCGCCTGCGTGTCGCTCGTCGTGTCGCTGGCCATCTACAAGGCCTGCCGCAGTTGGTACAAACATGCCGACGTCAACGCCAAGCAGGCAGCCGCCGCCGGCAACGCGCCGGTCGTCGAACTCACGCCCAAGCAGACCCGCGACCGTGTCGTCGCCCTCTGCATGGTGTTCGCCGTGGTCATCTTCTTCTGGATGGCCTTCCAGCAGAACGGACAGTCGCTTACCTGGTTTGCCCGTGACTATACACAGCCGTTCGCGACGGGCTGGTCCCGGGCCGGATTCAGCATGTGGATCCTGGGCCTGCTGGCCGTGTCCATGTATACACTCTTCGGCGCATTTCAGTCCGACAAGCCGCGCAACCGGATGATCTGCGGCGCCGTGACCCTCGCCCTCTGGGCTGTTGCCGTCATCATCTACAGCCGCATGCCGGAGTCCCTGGCTATCCAGCCGCAGCTCTTCCAGCAGTTCAACCCGTTCTTCGTCGTCCTGCTGACGCCGGTGATCATGGCCATCTTCGACGCGCTGGCCCGGAAGAATCGGGAGCCGTCGGCGCCGATGAAGATCGGCATCGGTATGATCGTGGCCGCGCTGGGCTATGTGGTGATGATTTTCGCTTCGGTGGGCCAGCCGTCACCGGCCGAGTTGTCCGGTACGGTGTCGCCCGACCCGGTGGTTCCGACCTATCTGATGGGGACGTATCTGGTGCTGACTTTCGCGGAACTGCTGCTCAGTCCGATGGGCATCTCGTTCGTCACCAAGGTGGCGCCGCCCAAGATGAAAGGCCTGATGATGGGGCTCTGGTTCGCGGCTTCGGCCATCGGCAACTATCTGACGATGATTCCCGGCCTGCTCTGGATGAACGTGCCGCTCTGGGCCAACTGGGCTATCCTCTCCGGCCTCTGCGCCCTCGCCGGCCTGATCATGTTCACGATGCTCAAGCGCATCAACGCCGCCACGCAATAGCGAGCTATTCGCCGTAGAGATACCTGTACTGTGCAGGGGTAAGGGTGTCGATGGCGCAGCCCCAGTAGGCGAGCTTGCGGCGGGCGACTTCCTCGTCGATTTCGCGGGGGACGTCGTGCGTCATCGCGCCCAGCTTGCGCGGCATTTCCGGATGCTGCACCAGATAGCGCGCGCTCAGCGCCTGGATGGCGAACGACATGTCCATGATTTCGGCCGGATGGCCGTCGCCGGCCGCCAGATTGACCAGGCGGCCTTCAGCGATGATGTAGATTTTGTTGCCGTTCTCGAGCCGGTAGCCCATGATGTTGTTGCGCGCCGGCGCCGACTCGACCGCCATCTTCTTCAGCCCGGCCACGTCGACTTCCACGTCGAAGTGCCCGGCGTTGCAGCAGATGGCGCCGTCTTTCATGGCCAGGAAATGTTCGCCGGTGATCACGCCGGCGCAGCCCGTCACGGTCACGAAAAAGTCGCCCACTTTCGCGGCTTCGGCCATCGGCATCACCGAGAAACCGTCCATCACGGCCTCCATGGCCTTGACCGGATCGATCTCCGTGACCACGACCTGGGCGCCCAGACCCTTGGCCCGCATGGCCACGCCTTTGCCGCACCAGCCATAGCCCGCCACGACGACAGTCTTGCCGGCCACGATCAGGTTGGTCGTGCGGTTGATGCCGTCCCAGACCGACTGACCCGTTCCGTAGCGGTTGTCGAACAGGTGCTTGCAGTCTGCATTGTTGACCAGCATCATCGGGAACTCCAGCTTGCGGGCGCGGTTCATCGTCAGAAGGCGGAGGATGCCTGTGGTCGTCTCCTCGCAGCCGCCGATCACGCCCGGCAGCAGGTGGCGGTATTCGGCATGCATGAGCGAGACCAGGTCACCACCGTCGTCGATGATCAGGTTCGGGCCTATTTCCAACACACGGCGGATGTGCGCCTCATACTCGGCCGGCGTGGCGCCGTGCCAGGCAAAGACGTTGAGCCCGTCGTGCACGAGGGCGGCCGCCACGTCGTCTTGCGTGGAGAGCGGATTGCTGCCTGTGACGTACATGTCGGCGCCGCCTGCGGCCAGCACCTTGCAGAGGTAGGCCGTCTTGGCTTCCAGATGGACCGAGAGGGCCACCTTTAGGCCGGCGAAAGGTTTTTCCGTGCGGAACTCGGCCTCCAGGCCATTGAGCAGGGGCATGTGATGCCGCACCCATTCAATCTTGAGCGCACCGTCCTGCCACAGGGCGGCGTTTCTGATTTCGCTGGTCATAAGATATTACAAGGAATTATATGCAATCGAGAAAGTATCACCTTGTGAAGGGTCACCGGTGGTAATGCCTTTCTTGAGCCACTTGGAGCGCTGGGCCGAGGTGCCGTGGTTGAACGAGTCCGGCACGGTGTAGCCGTAGGCCTGCTTCTGCAGGTAGTCGTCGCCGATCTTGGCGGCCACGGCCAGGCCTTCGTCGACATCGCCCGGCTCGAGCGAGCCGAACATCTCGTTATCGTGGTGCGCCCAGACGCCGGCATAGAAGTCGGCCTGCAACTCGAGACGGACGCTGATCTGGTTGTATTCCTTGCTGTTGGCCTTGTAGCGGGCCATCTGCTGATGGGCCTTGCCCAGCGTGCCGAGCAAATTCTGCACATGGTGGCCCACCTCATGGGCGATCACGTAGGCATAGGCGAAATCGCCGTCCGCGCCGATCTGCTTCTTCATGGACGTGAAGAACGACAAATCGAGATAGACGCACTGGTCCGCACTGCAGTAGAAAGGACCGGACTGCGCGGTGGCACCGCCGCAGCCCGACTGCACGGCACCCGAGAAGAGCACGAGCTTCGGGGGCTGGTAGGTCAGGCCGTTGGCCTCGAAAATGGCCGTCCAGACATCTTCCGTACCGGCCAGGATCTGCTTGGAGAAGGTAGCCAGCTCTTCTTCTTCCGGCGTCGGCGTGTAGTCTTGTGCCAGCTGGCCGTTGCCCAGCACCTGCCCTGCTTCCTGGATGACGGTCGAAGGATCGCCGCCCAGCAGCCAGGTCAAAAGTCCAACGATGATGAGGCCGCCGATACCCAGGCCGCCGATCGTGCCGACTGCGGAACCTCTGCCCCTGCGGTCGTCCACATTTGTGCTTACGCGTCTTCCGTCGAGTTTCATAGTCAAAAAAGTATCTTGAACTACAAATATAGCAAGATTCTTCTTAAATTTGTGTGAATAACACCAAGGAATATGAAACGGATTCTCACTTTTTTCCTGCTGGCCGCGCTGACCGTCGCCGGCGCTGACGCCAAAATCTACAAACTGACTTCACCCGACCGCAAGACGGAAGTCACGGTCGATGCCGGACGGCAGATCGTCTGGAGCGTAACGCACCAGGGCAAGGAAGTGCTCGCCCCCTCCGTCGTCTCGATGACCGTCGACGACAAGACCATCGGCCTGGATGCCAAGATCAAATCGGCCAAGACGGAAAAAGTGAAACGGAACGTCCCGTCCCCGCTGTGGCGGCAGGCGTCGATAGCCGAGTGTTACAACGAGCTGACGCTGACGTTCGGCGACGGCTGGGGCCTGACCTTCCGCGCCTATGATGGCGAAGGCGTGGGCTACCGCTTCTGGTCCACCTCCGTCAAGAAGGGCGCCTGTGTCACTGCCGAGTGTGCCGAATTCAATTTCAACCGCGACTACACGGCTTACGTCCCCTACAGCACCGGCACGAAGAATCCCTACGCCACTTCGTTCGAGAGCCAGTACACCGTGGCGCCGCTGAGCGCCTTCCGCCCCGACCAGCCCGCCTTCACGCCGCTGCTGGTCTGCCTCGACGGCGGCCTGCGCCTCGAAATCACAGATTCCGACATCGAATCCTATCCCGGCATGTTCCTGCGCAAGGGCCCCGGCCTCTCGCTCAAGGGAGACTTCGCCCCCGTTCCCGAAAAGGTCCACGAGACCGCGACCCGCGGGCAGGTCTTCGTGGACGAGTACTCCGACAAGCTGGCCGTCATCGGCGAGAATGCCTCGAAGAAAGCGCCCCGCTATTTCCCCTGGCGCCTGCTGACCATCGCCGAGAAAGATGTGGACCTGCCGGTCAACAACCTCGTGTGGCTGACCGCTTCGCCCAGCCGCGTGAAAGACATCTCCTGGATCCGGCCCGGCAAGGTGGCCTGGGACTGGTGGAACAACTGGAACATCACCGGCGTCGATTTCAAGGCCGGTATCAATACCGAAACCTATAAGTATTACATTGACTTTGCCGCCGCCAACGGCATCGAGTATGTCGTGCTCGACGAAGGATGGTCGGAGCCGCTCGACATCATGAAGATCAAGCCGGACATCGATCTCAAGGAACTGTGCCGCTATGCGGAAGCCCGGCACGTGGACCTCATCCTTTGGGCCGTGTGCTACGTGCTCGACAAAGACCTGGAGAAAGCCTGCAAGACCTACGGCAAGATGGGCGTCAAGGGCTTCAAAGTTGACTTCATGGACCGCGACGACCAGCCCGTGACCGAGATGCTTTACCGCATCGCCAAGGCCTGTGCCGAACATAACCTGCTGGTCGATTACCACGGCATGTACAAGCCCGCCGGCATGAACCGCACCTGGCCCAACGTCATCAACTTCGAAGGCGTCTGGGGCCTCGAGCAGATGAAATGGTCGAAAGACGACATGGTGGGCTACGACGTGACCTTCCCCTTCATCCGCCAGCTCTCCGGCCCGGTCGACTACACGCAGGGCGCCACGCGCAACGCCCGCAAGCAGGACTACGTGCCCAGCAACAGCAACCCCATGAGCCAAGGCACCCGCGCCCGCCAGGTCGCCGAATACATCATCTTCGATTCCCCGCTGGTGATGCTCTGCGACAACCCCACCGCCTACATGAAGGAGCAGGAAACCACCGATTTCATCACCGCCATCCCCACCGTGTGGGAGGAGACCCGCGTGCTGCAGGGTGAAATCGGGCAGTACATCGTCACGGCTCGCCGCACCGAAGGCCGCTGGTACATCGGCGGCCTGACCAACTGGGATGCCCGCGACGTGAAGATCGACCTGAGCGAACTGGGCCTCAAGGGCGAGCACGACGCCACGCTCTTCCGCGACGGCGTCAATGCCACGCACAACGCCACCGACTACAAGCAGGAGCAGCTGCGGCTGCAAACGAAGAAGCCGCTGCAGGTCCACATGGCACCTGGCGGCGGCTTCGTGCTGGTCGTTTTCGACGAGTAGATGCCGGGTCAAGCCCGGCATGACGGGGATTAGAGCTGTTTGTTCAGATCGTCGACCGGTTTGATGAAGCGGGCGAGCTCCTCGTCGCTGAGATGGTAGTTCTGCATCTCGCCCGAGAAATACTGATCGTAGGCACCCATGTCTACGAAACCATGGCCGGAGAGGTTGAAGAGAATGGTCTTCGCTTCTCCGGTTTCTTTGCACTTGAGGGCCTCCTGGATGGTGGCGGCGATGGCGTGGCAGGATTCGGGAGCGGGGATGATGCCTTCCGTGCGGGCGAAGAGTACGCCGGCATTGAAGGAATCAAGCTGCTCAATGTCAACGGCTTCCATGAGGCCGTCCTTCATCAGTTGCGACATAATGACGCCCGCGCCGTGGTAGCGAAGGCCGCCGGCATGGATGCTGGCCGGCTTGAAGCCGTGACCGATGGTGAACATCGGCAGCAGCGGGGTAAGGCCGGCCTCGTCGCCGAAGTCGTATTCAAACTTGCCGCGGGTCAGCTTCGGGCAGGACATCGGCTCGGCAGCGATGAAGCGGGTCTTCTTCCCCTCCTGGATGTTGTGGCGCATGAACGGATAGGCGATGCCGCTGAAGTTAGAGCCGCCGCCGAAGCAGGCGATCACGATGTCGGGGTACTCGCCGGCCAGCTTCATCTGCTTCTCGGCCTCCAGACCGATGATGGACTGGTGCAGGCACACGTGGTTGAGCACGGAACCCAGGGTGTACTTGCAGTTGGGCGTGGTGACAGCCAGTTCGATGGCTTCGGAGATGGCGCAGCCCAGGGAGCCGCGGTCGTTCGGGTTGATGGTCAGGATATCTTTTCCGGCGCGGGTCGACATCGACGGCGACGGGGTGATGGCGGCGCCGAAGGTCTGCATGATGCTGCGGCGGTAAGGTTTCTGTTCGTAGCTGACTTTCACCATGTAAACGGCGAGTTCCAGTCCGAATTTCTTGGCTGCATAGGAGAGCGCACCGCCCCACTGGCCGGCGCCGGTCTCTGTGGTAATGTTCGTAACGCCTTGTTCCTTTGCGTAATAGGCCTGTGCCAGCGCCGAATTGAGCTTATGGCTGCCAGCGGGGCTCACGCTTTCATTCTTGAAATAGATGTGGGCCGGCGTGCCAAGGGCGGCTTCCAGTTCGTAAGCGCGCACGAGCGGCGTACAGCGATAGGCGGCGTACTGCTCGCGGACCGGTTCGGGGATGGGGATCCACTCGTCGGTCTGGTTGAGTTCCTGGTCGGCGCAGGCCTTGCAGAAGAGGGGATAAAGGTCCTCCGGAGCCAAGGGCTGCTTGGTTGCGGGATTGAGGATCGGCAGCGGCTTGTTGGGCATCACGGCCTGCATGTTGAAGAAGTGGGTCGGAATCTCGCTTTCCGGGAGCAGGAATTTTTTCTGTTTCATGGCGGTAGGTGTTTATTTGTTATGATTTTTTAGGATTTTTTCAACCAAAAAGGCCTGTCGCAAGTTCGACAGGCCTTCTTTGTATGATTGAGACAAATGGCTGGTTCCCTTGCGACTAGATCAGTTGCAAGCGCCACCACCAGCTATTGTTCATGCGTTTCATTGTCACTATTTGGTCTTTCTGTGTGCAAAGGTAGAAAAAAGATTCTATCGTTGTATCAAAAAATGTTACCTTTGCGCCGTTTTTTTGAGCGGTACGCTCTTTACCTATTTTTAAAAGAAATGTTTACGGAATTACTCTTCGGCAGCAGCACTGCCCACAGCATATTCATCCTGGCCGCCACCATCGCCCTCGGCACTCTGCTGGGCAAGATCAAGATCGGCGGCGTCTCCCTGGGTGTAACCTGGATCCTTTTCGTCGGCATCGCCTTCGGCCACTTCGGCATGGGCATCAACCCCGCGGTGCTGGATTTCGTCAAGGACTTCGGCCTCATCCTCTTCATCTACTCCGTCGGCATGCAGGTCGGCCCGGGCTTCTTCGCTTCGCTCAAGAAGAACGGCCTGCGGCTGAACGCCCTCTCCATCGGCGTCATTCTGGTCGGCATCCTGGTCACCTGCCTGATTTCTGTGATGAGCGGTACCAGCCTGGTCTCGCTCACCGGCGTGATGGCGGGCGCCGTGACCAACACCCCAGCCCTCGGCTCCGCCCAGCAGACCTATCTCGACACCATGGGCGAGCCTGAGCCGTCCATCGCCCTGGGCTATGCCGTGGCCTATCCGCTGGGCGTCATCGGCATGATTCTCGCGCTGATCCTGCTGCGCCGCGTCTTCCGCGTCGACCCTGTCCAGGAAGACGAACGCCTGCACCGGGAGCATGTCATCGAGACCCACGATCCCGACCGCATCACAGTAGAAATCACCAACCCACAGCTCGACGGTAAGCGGGTGTGGGAAGTGGCCCGGCTGCTCAACCGCAATTTCGTCATCTCCCGCGTCCTCAAGGCGGGCGCCGATCCCATCCTGGCTGACGCACAGACAGTTATCGGCCTGCACGACAAGGTCTTCTTCGTATCGGACCCGCGCGATACCGAGGCCGTTGTGGCCTTCCTCGGCCGGCAGATCGACATGCCGCAGGAAGCCTGGGACGAAGAGAGCAAGAATACCGAGTTGGTGTCGCGCCGCATCCTGGTCACGCGTTCCAGCATCAACGGCAAGCAGCTCGGCGCCCTGCAGCTGCGCAAGAATTTCAAGGTCAATGTCACGCGGGTGAACCGTTCAGGCGTCGACCTGATTGCTTCGCCTTCGCTGGAACTTCTGCTGGGCGACCGGCTCACCGTGGTGGGCACGGAAAGCGCCATCAACGACGTGGCCGGCCTGCTGGGCAACTCCCAGAAGCGGCTGCGCGAACCGAACATCATCCCGATGTTCATCGGCATCCTGCTCGGCGTAGTGGTCGGCGTGATTCCTTTCCACATCAGCGGCATTCCTTTGCCGGTGAAACTCGGCCTGGCAGGCGGTCCGCTCATCGTAGCCATCCTGCTGAGCCGTTTCGGCGCCCGTTTCCATCTGGTCACCTACACGACCATCAGCGCCAACCTGATGCTGCGTGAGGTCGGCATTTCGCTCTTCCTGGCGGCGGTCGGCCTTTCGGCCGGCCCGGAATTCGTCAGTACGCTGACGGGCGGCGGCTATGTGTGGGTATTCTACGGCTTCCTGATTACGGTCATCCCCATCCTGGTCATGGGCCTCATCGGCAGGCTGGTGTTCAAGTTCGATTATTTTGCGCTGATGGGCACGCTCTCGGGCAGCATGACCAATCCCATCGCCCTGTCGTTCATCACGAGCAACTCCCCCAACGACATTCCCGCCGTCAGTTACTCCACGGTCTATCCCCTGACGATGTTCCTGCGCGTCGTCTCCGCGCAGATCCTGATTCTCGCCGCGCTGTAGCTCGCATATTGCGTGGCGGCTATCCTGCTGATGTACAGCGTTTTAACAAAAATCGGTTGCGTAAAAATGCGCAACCGATTTCTAGGATATCGCTGATTTTCAGACGATTATCTGCCACGGCAATCTAGCGCCGGAGGTGGCGGAGGAATTCTTCCGACATGCGGAGGAAGCCGAGGTCGGTCTGGTGGCAGCCGTCGACGGCGCCTTCGCCGTCAGGGCCGGTCAGATTGTCGGCCGGGATGTAACGGAAGTTGTCGTAGCCTTCTTTCCGTAGTTTCTCATAGATTTCCCGCCAGTAGGCGTTCTTTTCGGCGATCTGGTCGCGGACCGGCTTGTTGACCAACGCGTGCGAGAACCAGATGTGCTCCACCAGGTAGATGGGCGCATCCGGCCGTTGCTTCGCCAGGTAAGTCAGGAAAAACCAGGCACTGTCCTGCATGACCTTGAGCGTGCAGTTCTCCAGGCAGTCGATCACGTACTGGTCGGCATCCACGCGTGCCACGATTTCGGCCATCGACTTGTCCATGCGCGCATTGCCGCTGAATCCCAGGTTGATGCACTCCTTCTGCAGCGCCCGGCTGATGATGTTGGTATAGACCATGCCCGGCCGGGAGGCGCAGCCGCCCTGGGTGATGCTCGTGCCATAGAACACGATGGGCTTCTCCTTGCTCTTGACTAACAGCTCGCGGTGCGGCAGGCCGACGGCCGCATCCTTCATCACCCCGATTTCGACCCTCGTCACCCCGTCGTAGAGCGGCAGGTAAGCCATGTAGTCGTGGTCCTTGCCGTCCATGCCGCTGACCACGACCTGCGTCTTGGTGGTGTCTTTCCCGTTGGGGATGGCCGTGCCGATGAACTGCCAGTGCTCGTTCTCGTCAAGCTGGTACAGGTCGATGCCCCGGATGCCCGTTCCGGCCATGTGGTGCATGATGAAATAGTTGAGCAGCGTCCAGCGGATGCCGATACTGCGGCTGTTGGTCGAGAAACGGATGGCCAGGCCGGCCGAGTTGAGCCCCAGCTCCCAGACCGCCTTCCGCGTAGCAGGCTTCATATCTACCGGCAGGCGCGAATATGTAAGTTCCGTGTTGTCAAACCCCTGGTTGATGAGCATCAGGTTTTTGGCGTCCGTCCATTTCAGCTCGGAGGGTTTCTGGGCGAAGCTGCTTACAGTTTGTAAGAGCAAAAAGAAAAGAGTACAGATAAAGGATAGCCGTTTCATGCAAACAAAGGTACGGAAAATGTAGAATGAATCGGAATAAATCGTAATTTTGTAATTTGGAAAATGGCACAAAAAGACAGCACAATGCATTGGTACGTGGCACGGACCCGCTATTTCCGCCAGGAAATCAAGATCCGCGACTGGTTCGACGCCCACCAGGTAGAGAGTTTCGTCCCTACTACCCGCATTCGCACTGTCCGTAAGTCCCACAGAAAAAGCGCGGTTATCGAAAAACCGCTGGCGCCCAACCTTGTGTTTGTCCGTGCAACCAAGGACAACGCCTGCGCTTTCATTACCGACGACCGCCTGCCGATGCAATACTATATCGATTGTGCCACCCACCGGATGATGGTCGTACCCGACAAGGAGATGGACGATTTCCGCCGGGTCTTCGACGTTTCCATCGAGGAAGGAGGGCTGATCGATCAGCCACTCGAAGTGGGGGAGCGAGTCCGCGTCATAGAAGGTCCTCTACAGGGGGTGGAAGGATTTGTGTTTGAGCTGTTGGGCAAGTACTATGTGGTGGTGAGCCTGCTCAACTTCCTTTGGGCTAAAGCGCAGGTTCCCCGTGCCTGGCTGCAAAAGATCTAATAGACATAGCCCTTTTGGGGTTTTGTGATACGATGTACATTTTTTGTTATAACAAAAAAGATACTTATATTTGTATCAAAAATGTAACAAAATGAGATCGCCTTTTGTCTTTGGTAAAGTCGTGATGGGTTTGAATTTCACGGATCGTGAGGAGGAAACCGTCGCATTGGCTGCAAATTTCTGCAATCTGACGAATGTGGTGTTGATTTCTCCCCGTCGTTGGGGGAAGAGTTCGCTGGTCCGCCGGGCGAGTGAAATGGCGCTGTCTCGAGACAGGAAATTGCGCATTTGCCATCTTGATATTTTCAATGTCCGGACAGAAGAGGAGTTTTACGAGAAATTGGCCGAAGCGGTGTTGAAAGCAACTTCAACCCGTTGGAAAGAGTTGATTGCAGCGGTCCGACAATATTTGTCCGCCTTTTCTCCGCTGTTAAGCATGGGCGATTCCCAAAGTTCCGTTTCGCTGTCTTTCTCGATACATCCTTCCCGCATGAATGCGGATGATATTCTGGACATGCCTGAGCGGATTGCCTCGAAAAAGAAGATTTCACTTGTCATCTGCATCGATGAGTTCCAGCAGATCGCCAATTTCACCGACACTGATGCTTTTCAAGCCAAATTGCGTTCACACTGGCAGTTGCAGCAAAATGTCGCCTATTGCCTGTACGGCAGCCGACGGCATATGATGAAGGAGATCTTCACCAATCCGAAGAAACCGTTTTATAAATTCGGGCAGAATGTTTTTCTGGAGAAGATCGACCGGGGCAAGTGGCCTTCCTTCATCATGTCCAAGTTCAATGAAACCGGAAAAGAATTAACAGAGAATCAATGCCTTAAGATTGTCGAACTTACCGACAATAATCCCTATTATATTCAGCAACTTTCTGAATTGGTTTGGAATCGGACAGTAAAGGTTTGCAACGACCAGATTGTGCAGGAATCGTTCACTGCGCTGGTGGAGTCCTTGGCAGGCCTGAACCTTGCAATGACGCAGATGCTGTCGATTACTCAACAAAACCTGCTGCATGCCATTGTGAATGGTGAGACGCAATTGACTTCTGCCGCTGTCATGGAAAAGTATGCGCTGAAAAATAGCTTGACGGTTCAACGTGCCAAACAGGCCTTGGTCAAGTTGGATATCATCGACGACTTCGGCAAGACTGTTTCGATGGAAGACCCCATCTATGCGTGGTGGTTGAGGAATGTTTATTTTGCCTTATAGGATATAATTGTAGCAGGAGTCATTAAAATTTGTAACTTTGTACGATACTCCCGCGCTTGGCTGGAGAACATATAAATTGGGCAACGCCCTCATAATCAAGAATAAGTGCGATTTCGCAACTGCGGGATTGTCGGCGTAGCCTTTGCTTGATTTTTATGAAAAGATTCCATTACCGTTTTTTACTTCTCTTCCTGTCGACAGCTTTGCTGTTGAGTGCCTGCGGCGAAACGGCGCAGGTCCGCTACCTGCAGGACTTGCAGGACAAAGCGCCCGTCGAACTTCAGGAACCCCAGCAGATTACCCTCAAGCCGGGCGACCGCCTGCAGGTTACCGTGTACAGCCGCGACCGCGAGCTGGCCGACATTTTCAACCTGACTTCATCCGCCAACAACAATAATAATAACGGCGGGAACCAGCGGGGTTATCGCTACTATACCGTCGACCCGAACGGTAATATCGAGATACCGGTACTCGGACCGGTCCATGTGGCGGGCCTCAAGCGGCTCGAAGTGGCCGACCTTGTGAAATTCAAGCTCATCCAGTCAAAGCTGCTGCTCGACCCGACCGTCATCGTGGAATACGCCGGCCTGGCGTTCTCAGTGCTCGGCGAAATGGGTACCAGGGGGCGCATCGAAATCCCTACCGACCAGATCACCATCCTTGAAGCGCTGGCGCTGGCAGGAGACCTGACCATCGACGGCAAGCGCGATAACGTGACGGTGCTTCGCACGGAGGACGGCCGGCAGAATGCCTATACCATCGACCTGACCAGTACCGAAAGCGTCTATAATTCTCCGGCCTATTATATCCAGCAGAATGACCTGATCTACGTGGAACCTAACAAGAAACGTCAGTATCAGTCGGACGTGAACGCCACCTATTTCCACTCCTTCGGATTCTGGGTGTCGATTCCTTCGCTACTGGTCTCGATCATCACGCTGGTGGCCCATTTCTGGCCCGCCGGCTCTTAATAACAGACATATCTACAGAGACAATATGGATAGAACCGTCATACGTACGAACACCGCTGCATCCCCCCAGTCAGGCGGAGCGGCGGTCATGATCAAGGACATTCTGGCGCTCCTGCTGCGGAACTGGTACTGGTTCGCCCTTTCACTGACTTTGGCGTTTGTCATCGGTTTTTATTTTACCGTGCAAAAGCGGCCCGTGTATTTGCGCACCGTCTCGATCATTGTGAAAGACAATAAGGAAACGGCTGGCACGGAGGCCATGCTCAAGGATCTGGGCCTTTCGCAGACGCCCACCAACCTGACCAACGAACTGTTGATGCTCAAATCGGGTGTCGTGGTCGAAGAAGTGGTGAGACGGCTACAACTCGACGTGGATTATTCCCGAGAGGGCAAGTTCTATGATCCGGTAATGTATGGCAGAGACCTGCCCCTTCAAGTGCATTTCCTTGACATCAACGACCAGGAAGGCGCTTCGCTGACAGTATCGCTGCAAGCCGACAGCACGGTAACGGTCGCTGACCTGCGGCGGGGAAAAATGGTGTTTCCTGATGCGTATAATGCCCGGCTCGGCGATACGATCGAGACGTCGGTTGGACGGCTGGCGGTCGTAAGCTCGCCATACTATGCCAAGGGAGCCCATTGCACATTGAAAGTCACACGCACCGGTTTTGATGCGAAGACCAACAATGTGCGAAGCCGTATTTCCCCACAACTGCGTGACAACAATTCTTCGATTATCGACATCCGTTTCCGCGACGTGTCGCCCCAGCGTGCGGAGGATGTGCTCAATACGCTCGTGACGGTTTATAACGAGAAGTGGATGCAGCAACGCAACCGTCAGATTGTCAGCACCAATGAATTTATCCGCGAGAGACTGTCCGTCATCGAACAGGAATTGGGCAACGTGGAGCAGGATATCTCCGATTACAAATCGTCGAACCTGATCCTTGATCCGGGATCCTCCGGCGTCCTGGCCCTGTCGCAGGCCAATGAGTCGGAACAGCAGAGCGCAGCGCTGGAAAGCCAGATTCACCAGCTGCGCATGGTACACGACTACCTGATGAACAATCAGGATGATTCGCAGCAGATACCGTTCAATTCGGGCATCGGGAACGGAGTTATCGTGCAAAAAATCGTGGAATACAACACGCTGCTCCTGCAACGCAACAACCACCTGGCCTATACCTCGTCGAACAACCCGCTGGTGGCCGACCTCAACAAGCAGCTCGCTTCCCTGCGCATTTCGATTACCGCTGCGTTGAGCAGTGAGATCGCCCTGCTCCGTTCCCAACAGCAAGGCCTGCAGTCGACCCGCAGGCAGGCAGTGGGCCGTGTGGCCACCGCGCCGAAACAGGAGAAATACCTGCTCTCGGCTGAACGGCAGCAGAAAGTCAAGGAGGCGCTTTACCTGTTCCTGCTCCAGAAGCGTGAGGAGAACGAGCTCTCTCAAGCGTTCACCGCTTATAATACGCAACTCATCGAACCGGCACACGGAAGTTGGAAGCCCGTAGAGCCAGTAGCCAAGACCATTTATTTGTACGCCCTGCTGCTAGGCCTTGCCGTTCCTGCGGTCTTTATCGCCCTGAATGAGTTGCTCCAGACCTCTGTCCGGACCCGCGAAGACCTCAAGCCATTGACGATACCCTTTGCCGGCGAGATTCCGCAAGCCGATGGCAAGAAGAAAGGCCGTATTAGCCGTTTCCTGGACCAGGTGTTCCCGAAGCGGAAGAAGAAGTGGGACAAAAAGAATGAAAACGACCCGCAGGTGCTGGTGGCCGAGAAGAACCGTAACGTGATCAACGAAGCTTTCCGCGTTGTGCGCTCTAATCTGGAGTTCCTGCTGGGCTTCGACGCTTCCCACAAAGTGGTGATGCTTACTTCGCTGTCGCCAGGCAGCGGCAAGACTTTCATCTCGGCCAATCTCTCGACCGTGGTCGGCATCAAGGGCAAGAAAGTGCTGGCCATCGACCTCGACCTGCGCAAAGGTTCCCTTTCCAAATATGTGGGCAGTCCCACCGAAGGCATTTCCACTTATTTGAGCGGCAAGAAAGACGATGTCATGTCGCTGATCGTACCGCTGGGGAAAGTGGATGTCCTGCCCTGCGGCACGCTTCCGCCCAACCCTTCCGAATTGCTCTATTCTCCGCGCTTCGTCCAGCTGATCGAGCAGATGCGCCAGTTGTATGACTATGTTTTCATCGACTGTCCGCCGGTGGAGGTAGTGGCTGATGCTGCCATCATCAACCGTCAGGTCGACCTCACGCTCTTCGTCGTTCGGGCCTATTATCTGGAACGAGCCATCCTGCCGGAAATCCAGCAATGGTACGACGAGAAGCGTTACACCAACCTGACCCTCCTGCTCAACGGCACCGACCTGGCTTCCGGACATTATGGTTACCATAAATACGGCTACCACAAATACGGTTATCACCGCTACGGCTACCACGATTACGGTTATTCCTCATAAGCAATGGCAGACGATTGGACACTGGTCATCAAACCGAAGAAACGCTGGTTCGACATCGACCTGAAAGGCCTGTGGCGTTACCGCGACCTCTGGTACATGTATGTCCGCAGGGACATCGTGACGTACTACAAGCAGACCATTCTGGGCCCGCTATGGTTCGTTATCCAGCCCATTTTCACGACGCTGATGTACATGTTCGTGTTCGGTGGCCTGGCCGGCATCTCCACCGACGGGGCGCCGCAGCCGCTCTTCTACCTGTCGGGCATCATGCTCTGGAACTATTTCAGCGACTCGTTCAACGCTTCGTCGAATGTATTTTCCAGCAATGCCTCGGTATTCGGAAAAGTTTATTTCCCGCGTCTGGTGGTGCCGCTGGCCGGGCTGAGCTCCAATCTGGTGAAACTGCTCATCCAACTGATGCTCTTCATCCTTGTATATGCTGGCTATGCCATTGCAGGATATCCTGTACAACTCAATGCCACGCTGCTGCTCTTCCCCTTCTATATTTTCCTGCTGGCCTTCCACGCGCTTTCCTGGGGCTTGATCGTCTCGTCCCTCACGTCCAAGTATCGCGACATGAAGTTCTTGATAGCGTTCGGCTTGCAGCTGTTCATGTATGCCACGCCAATCATCTATCCACTCAGCGCAGCCGGCGAAAAGTTCCGCTGGGCGCTGGAACTCAACCCGCTGACTCCAATCTTCGAAGCGTTCAAATATGGCTGTCTCGGCTGCGGCTCCTTCTCCTGGGGCGGCCTGCTCTACAGCACGGTCTTCATGCTGGTCATGCTCTTTATTTCTGTCATCGTCTTTACCCGCGTAGAGCGTAATTTCATGGATACAGTATAGTATGTCGGACATCGCCATTCAGTTTGAAAATGTAGGAAAGCTTTACCACTTGGGTACGGTCGGAACGGGAACGCTCTCGCACGACCTGAACCGCTGGTGGCAGACGAAGGTCCTACGAAAGGAAGACCCTTACCTGAAGGTCGGAGAGACCAACGACCGGGCGCATCGAGGCAACTCAGATTTTGTGTGGGCGCTGCGCGATATTACCTTCGATGTGAAACAGGGTGAAGTGGTGGGCATCATCGGTAAGAACGGAGCTGGGAAATCCACACTGCTCAAACTCCTCTCGCGCGTCACCGCCCCCACTACAGGCGTCATCCGCGCCCGTGGCCGCATCGCCTCTTTGCTCGAGGTCGGCACCGGCTTCCATCAGGAAATGACCGGCCGCGAAAATATCTACATGAACGGCGCAATCATGGGTATGACCCGCGCTGAGATTACGCGCAAACTTGACGAAATTGTGGATTTTGCAGGTGTTGAACGCTATTTGGATACGCCCGTCAAGCGCTATTCCAGCGGTATGACAGTCCGTCTGGGCTTTGCCGTAGCTGCTTTTCTGGAGCCGGAAATCCTTGTCGTCGATGAAGTTCTAGCTGTGGGCGATGCCGAGTTCCAGAAGAAAGCCATTGGAAAGATGCAAGATGTCTCCCGTGGAGAGGGAAGGACGGTGCTGTTTGTGAGTCATAATATGGCAGCAGTGCGGAGTTTGTGCCAAAGAGGGGTTTTGCTGGAGGATGGAGGGATGAAGTTTGATGGGGAAGTGGAAGATGCGATTCGCTACTATCTTGATGCAGAGGATACCAGATTTATGAATGATAATATCATCGTAAATAATATCAAATGGAAAAAAGACTTCCTTTCAATAAGTAAGATTCTGATTAATCATTCTGAATCAACGGCCGTTACGATAAAGCCGAATCAAAGAGAATTGAGTGTTTTGATTGAGGGGGGTACTGAAATGGAAATGGTGACAGATGTGATGTTGTTTATTAAGAGTAAGGAAGGTATTCCTTTAGCCTCACTAGCACGAGGTCATTATGGTGGAAAGACGATACTTTTAAACAAAGGCCCTTTTATAATAGAAACGACGATTCTTCTCCCGAAATACTTAAGTCGAGGAAAATTTGTTTTAGATGTTTATTTACATCATCCAATGTATGAGTTCCAGATGAAGGCACCAGGTTGCGCTATACTTTATGTTAGCGGTTCTCAAGACGATTATGGGAGAGCTTTGGATGCAGATGATTATGGTTTTTGCGGATTGGAGGTAAAAGATGAATAATAATCTCAAAGTTTCTGTGGTGGTTCCAATTTATGCTAGCGAATTGTATATTGAACGATGTGTAAGAAGTCTAATGGAACAAACAATGAAGGAGGGGATAGAATATATTTTTGTGAACGATTGCTCTCCAGACAACACAATGAGCATTCTTTTTTCAGTTATTCGGGAATATCCGGATCGCTCAGAACAAATCCATATTATTGACCATCCCAGCAATTTAGGAGCCGTTCAGTCTCGCAAGGACGGTATTTCCGAAGCAAAAGGGCAATATGTTATTTTTTGTGACCACGATGACTGGGTTGAACCAGAAATGTATGAAAAATTATATGCAGCTTCAAATGAAGGAAGGGCGGACTTTGTCGCTTGCGGTTTTTATAGGTATGACAAAGGCAAAATAGTGGGAAAATATATTCCTGACATTAATTTGGAGGCGTCGGACTCCTATCCCGATATTTGGAATGCCTATTTGTGGCTCCATTTAGTACGAAGAGAATTATATCTGAAGCATTATGACGATTTTATTCCGTGTAAATACTGTGAAGATGTTTTTCCGTTATGTCACATCTACTATTATGCAATAGAAAAACGTGTGTTGCAAACCCCATTATATCATCATATTGATAATCCTGATTCTATAACTCGATCAATGGACATTGCTTCAAATCATCGACAGATATATGCGAATTTCATAAGAGTTAACCAACTTTATCATCGTAGAGAACTACGTAAGACTTTTCATAAATATCTATTGTTTTTGAAATACTCTTCAAAGCCTTCATTCCATTCCCTTTGGCAATTTTATTGGACGTTTAGGATGAGCAGCCTATTTATTGTTTGCGACCATTCTGTCCTATGGTGGAAAAAATTAAAAATGTTCGTCATTAATAATAATTTCCTAATTTTTTATCTTAACCATTATGTCCATAATTTCTCAAGATAAACCATGAGTCTTCCTATTCATATTGCTTTCTGTATGAGTGAAGATTATTTTCAGTATGCTGCAGTGTGTATTCGCAGTATCATAGAAAATAATAGTGTGGCAGACTTGTCTTTTCACATTTTTACGGATACTATTTCTCATAAAAACAAACGGCGAATTAAGGCAGAAGTCGCTTCCTTCAAAAATGTAAGTTTTGAGATTCTTTGCGTTGATGACCAATTATTGGCCAATCTTAATTGTGGTCGTTGGACGAAATTCACATGGTATCGGGTGTTGCTTCCATTGGTGCTTTCTGCTAATATCCACCGAGTTCTTTATTTGGATACGGATACTCTTGTAGTCGGAGATATTATGCCTTTATTTTCCATAGATATGGAAGGAGAAGCAGTGGCAGGATGTCTAGGGGCGGAAAATTTCTTACCGGAGACATTTAGGCGTTGCGGATATGATTCCGATTTAAGATACATTTGTGCTGGAGTTCTTTTGATGAATTTAGATTATTGGCGGGAGAATCATTTAACAGAAGCTGTTATTCAATGGGGGAAAGAGAATAATTATCGAGTAAAGTATCCAGATCAAGATTCAATCAATTTTATTTGCAAGGAAAGCAAGATAGTTCTCCCAATGAAATATGGTGTGATTGGACAGTTTTTTAATTTAGAAGTTTTGTTCAAGCCTCCGTTTAGGGATGAATTGAAAGAGTGTCTGCTTCATCCAGTCATAATTCATTTTGCAAACCAAAATCCATGGAAAATTGAGCTGTCTGTCCATCCTTTAAGAGAAGAATGGCATCATTATAATCGGAAGCTGCGCCGACCTGCTCGATGCCATTATATAACGAAGGGTTGGCCGTTTATTAAAATGATTATTTGGAAATGTCTCCATCCTTCAACCTATAAAGCTGTACCGACAAAAAAGGATATTATTAAAAGTTGTTTTCCGATGACTTTTTATGATGGTTAGGAAGAAAAAGATCATCTTTATCTTAATTTATGCTCCAGCCCTAGACGGCATTGGACGAGCCTTATTGGGATACCTTTCCTCAATAGATTTCTCTAGAAATGAGGTACATTTGGGCTTTTTTAATCGAGAAGGACCGCTACGGTCTCATTTGCCCCAGGGGATTGTCTATCACCATATTTCTGGTTTCCATCAAATATTTCCGCCACCGTCTAAACAAGCCATTCAAGAGTGTATTAAAAAGAAAGACTGGATATCTGCGATTAGAGAAGGAATCCTTTTAATCGAATGTAAGTTGGACGGTAGTTCTCGCCCGTATTATCGGTTTCTTTTTAAAAACGTCAAAGTTCCAGATTGTTTATTTGATGAGGCACACGCTTTTCACGCCCCGTGGTCAATCATTGACTACTGCATTTGTGAAAAAATCAAAGCGATTGTAAAATTTGGCTGGATTCATGTCGATGTTTCCAGAATGCCGATAGAAGAATCGCTAATAAAGAGATTGTATCGAAAATATAAAACCATTTTTGTGGTTTCTAAAGAAGCTCAATTTATTTTTAATAACAGATTTCCTCAGTTCAAAAAAAGAACCCAAGTACGAATTCACCAGATTGACAAGGAAATGATTCGGGATAGAGCCATGAACGGGGCGACTTTTACAGACGGATTTGAAGGGAAAAAGATATTGACTGTGGGAAGGATATCTAGTGAAAAGGGACAACAAGACGCAATTCTTGCAATACCTGAAATTATTAAACACAGGACGGATATTAAGTGGTATTTCATAGGTGAAGGAGAAGACATTGATTGTTGTAAACATTTGTGTCAAGAATTGGGCGTGCAAGATTTTGTTGTGTTTTTAGGGTTTATTGAGAATCCGTTCAGATACATGAAAGATTGCGATCTTTATGTTCAGCCGTCACGCCATGAGGGTTTTTGTTTAAGCTTGGCAGAAGCCTTGTGTTTTGACAAACCTGTTATTGCCACGCCTTTTTCTGGGGCCAAGGAACAACTGGAAGGAAGGTCTGGAGCTAAAATTGTTGGCGTTGATACAGACACACTGTCGCACGGAATATTGGAGCTACTTTCTTGGCAGGATGAATGATTATCTAGAGAATAAATGGAATACTTATGATATCGCTTTTTGCGTAAATGATGCATATGTCCCTTTTATTTGCGTTACGATCAAAAGCATCTTGGAGAACTGCAAGAACAAAACGGTTCTTTTTCATATCTTGACCGATGAGATTTCAGAGGACAACAAATCTCTTCTGGATGAGGCGTTCGAAGGACATGACAACGCCCGATACGAAATATATACAATCAGCGATAGCCGTTTGAATAAATTGAAGGTATTATCATGGTCTACTTTTGCCTGGTATAGAATCCTTCTGCCCACTTTTTTATCTACTGATGTAAAATACATTTTGTATCTGGATGCGGATACACTTGTTTTGAGGGATATAGGAGACATTTTCCTTTATGATTTGGACGATGTTGCCGTAGCGGGAGTTTTGGATCCTATGTCTTTTGACGATAAAACATACGTTCGCTGTGCGTATGATTCACAGTTGCAATATCTGTGTTCCGGAGTCCTGTTAATGAATCTGGACTATTGGCGACGTAACCATATTACGGACAGAATCATTGATTACGCGACAGAAGAAGCAGAAAGATTAAAATTTCCCGATCAGGACGCAATTAATGTTATTTGTAAGAACTGTAAAAGGATACTTCCTTTAAAATATGGTATCCAAGGTTCATTTTTTACAAAAGATTTCTTGTATCATAAACCGTATTTAGGAGAACTCATAGCTTGCTTGGATAACCCGGTAATAATTCATTATGCTGGACAAGCCCCCTGGAAAAAAGAATGGGCCAATCATTATTATCAAAAAGAATGGGAGAGGTACAATGCGATGTTAAAGCATCCAGCAGAAAGGCATTTTTTGACGAAAGGATGGCCTTTCGTCAAAATGATGCTTTGGAACGCCATGCATCCTCTTGCAATATCTGGCAAACGAATCAAGAAAAGAGAGATTCTTAAAAGGATTGAAACCGCAGTAAGGGATGATTCCTAAAATTATACATTATGTTTGGCTTGGCGACCGTCCGATGCCCCCCGCCTTGGCTGACAATATCGAGGAATGGAAGAAGATATTGCCTAGTTACCAATTTGTCCGCTGGGGAGATGAAACCATTTCCCTGATTAATTCTATTTTTGTGAATGAGGCTATAGCAGCTGAAAAGTGGGCTTTCGCATCCGATGTTATTCGGCTTTGGGTGTTGTATAACTATGGCGGCGTTTATCTGGATACCGATGTGATTCTCAAAAAAGATTTTTCTCATTTTTTGAACCATTCAGCTTTTATCGGCCGTGAGACATGCTTACAAATCCGAGGTCGACGGACAGAATATGATTTAACTTCATATTGCTTGGGCGCGGAAAAAGGGTCTCCTTTTATTTATCGGTGCTTGGGTTATTATAAAGATCGGCATTTCATCCTTTCTTCCAATAGTTCTCTTCCGGTAGATTTGAGGTTAGATATTCGAAATGCATCAGAAATTTTCGCTAGAATGGCAGTAGCTCACGGATACAATCCTAGCGCAAGGGCCTCCAGTGCTCAAACTTGTGATATGTTAGCTGTTCTTCCTAAATCGATTCTTGATGATTATTGTTCTCATTTGTCGCTTGGCTCTTGGCGAGAACAACAGCCAAAACAAGAAGAGTACACTATTGGATACAAAATAAGATGGAGAGTGGAACGTGTTATCTCCACGGTTCTCGGATGGTTTCATTATACATTGATTAACGTAAAATGAGCACATCTATTTCTGTCATTGTTCCAATTTTTAATGTTGAGAAATATCTGCCTCGTTGTTTAAACAGTTTGTTCAAACAAGATATAAGAGAACATATAGAGGTTATTCTTGTTAATGACGGATCGACAGACGAATCTCCTGCCATTTGTGCTGATTATTGTCAGCGATATCCGTCGACAATTTTGCTTAATCAAGAAAACCAAGGCCTTTCCGAGGCACGTAATGCCGGCATAAAAGTAGCGAGCGGGAGTTGGCTTTTCTTTCTGGATGCGGATGATTGGCTGGTACGTGCGGCCCTTTCAACACTTCTATCATTTGCCATCAATCAATCGTGCGACATGACCATCGGTTCGTTCTATTATGCATATTCATCCTATTTGCTATACGATGACCGATGGTTTCCACAGAAAGATTCTTTCGTTCTTTCTCGTGAGGAAGCTATGAAACAGTTGATCTTGCAGCAGTATTTCAAGAATTTCGCATGGGGGAAACTTTATCGTACAGAGATAGTTAAAAAGCATCTTTTCAAGCCTGGCGTCTTTTTTGAAGATGTCTATTGGCAACACTTGATAGTTGATGAAGCAAAAACAGTTGGAGTTGTTCCAACACCCTTATATTATTATCGTCAACGTCAAGATAGTATTTCAAGCGCATTTTCATTAAGAAATCTTGATTTGTTGCGTGGTAGCGAAGTTCGACTTGAGTTTATCAAGGAGCATTATGAATCACTGTCGCCATTGGCTGAACAGAAATTCTTTTCATTGGTTCAGAACTGCCTTGATATAGCCAAAGGTTCAAATAATAAAGAACTAATAGAGGCCTATTTGTCTTTTGCAAGTAGATATCAAATCAATCATAAACCGTGGATTCGGAATAAGTTGGCGGCCATACGTTCCCGTTTGTTTGATAAGAAACCAACTATTATTCAAATAGATACAAATGAGGAATTATGCTGATATCATAGAAGTTTTTAACCGACTGAATTTTGCGGGAATAAGATATTTGGTCCTTCGGAATTTTGAAAGCCTTTCTAATACGGATTTTTTTTTGATGGAAGGCCATCCAGACATTGATATTCTATGCCAGGATAGCCAAGAGATTGTTAAAATCCTTGATCTGGAAACAGATCGTAAAGATTTACCGCCTTTCAAAGGAGATGGGATACACTATACCATCCGAATTAAGAATGTCCCTGTTTCCCTCGATTTAAGATACGTTGGTGATGGTTATTATTGTAGGGCATGGGAAAAGGATATGCTTGAGCGGAAAATACGACAAGATTTCTTTTACGTGATGAATGAAGAGGATTACTTTTATTCGTTGATATATCATTCTATCCTTCAGAAGCGTTTTTTTTCTGAGGAATATCGTCAACGTTTGATAGAAATGGCCATAGATTTAGAGGTCAATGTGGGGAATGCGCAGATTGACGATTTCCTTTCGGTACTTCAGATTTATATGAAGAAGAATGATTATCAGTATGAGTATGTAAAGGATTTCACGGTTCCGTGCAGATTTAATCTTGTGGATCAAAAAATGATAAAGCGAGATAGGCACTTACGTTTCATTCATTGGAAATTTGATGCGAAAGTTTCGCTGATTGACAAGTTAGTAAAAATAAAACATGCCATCATTGGTTGACTATACTCTTCTTCAACCACATACTGTGAATCTGTATGATTTGAAGAATCAGACAGGGGTTGTTGAAAACATTTCTTCCAGAAAATTGCTAACGACTGAGCGTTTTGACTTGTTTGCCAAATTGTTTTATATTCGGAATCGCGATAATAATCACGAGCTTGCCAATCAAGTGTATGTGGAGCATATCAGGATATTCAATCCTGATGGGAAAGAGCCTGGCCGGGAAGACAAGAAATCGTTTGTGGATTTTGTGAAAACATTTGACCGATTAATTGATTTTTTCAGAAATAACGATTTCAATGAGGGGATATCTATTGTCCCAATTGGGAAAAATCATGTAATTCTGGATGGTTCTCATCGTGTAGCAGCTTTAGCGTATTTCAATAAACAGGTGACCGTAGCACGCTTTGAAGAAGTCGTTTCTAACGGGCCGTTTAACTATCGGTATTTCCTTACAAGGGGTCTGCCAGTTAAAATTGCAGATATTATTGCTTTTGAAGCGATTAATTGGCTCCCAGATATTCGTGTGGCTTGTTTGTGGCCAAGAATGGGATCTAGCCAGAATAAGGATAAAGCAGAAAAGAAAATAGCAGAACAATTTGATATACTCTATTCAAGGGAAATCAAAGTGTCGCTCAATGCCCTCAAGGCGATGATAGTTAGAATCTATCGGTCTCAAAATTGGGTTGGATCAAAGGAGAATGGCTATGTTGGGGCAAAAGCAAAAGCATACGAATGTTTTTCGCATAATCGAAAAGTACGGTTTGTTTTTTTTATCGGAAGGGATCAAGAAGAGGTATCTGCCGTAAAAGAATCAATACGCGAAGTATTTCATGATGGGAAACATTCTATCCACATCACTGATAATGAGACTGAATCCATTTCTCTTGCTAAAAGTGTTTTGACAGAAAAAGGGCGGAGTGCTTTTTTCCTCAGAAGAAGTGAATCTATATGGAGTAAAACCTGTGAATTGTTTTCTGAAAGTGTTGCGTATTTCCATAATGTGATTTGGCTTGAGATAAAAGTGGGGATTGTTAAAATATTGAGAATTAGATGAAGAAACGTATCCTCTTTGTCATTGAGTCGTTGATTGCTGCAGGATCAGAAAGAAGTTTGGTTTCTCTTCTTTCTGAGGTGGATTATTCTCGATTTGACATAGACCTGCAATTGTTTAAATTTGGGGGAGAACTTGAGCGATATTTGCCGAAAGAAGTTAATCTCCTGCGTCCACTTGATTATACATTATTTGCTGAAAAGACTTGTAAAGAGCAGGTTTTTTCATTTAGATTAAAACTCCTATTCGCAAGGTTTCGTTATTCTTTTCTTCTTCGTTTTGGAAAGAATCGACCAATGGACTTAGCTAGAAAATATTGGAAATCTATTAACAAGTGCATTCCTCAAGAAATAGGTTTTTTTGACGTTGCAATAGCCTATTCTCAAGGCATTCCTACTTTTTACGTTGCGGAAAAGGTTAATGCACAAAAAAAGATTGCATGGGTGAATGCGAATCATATTCTTACGACGAAGAACCGTGTTTTTCAATCTGCTTTTTATGACCGTTTTGATAACATCGTTTGTGCTTCTGATTCGGCAAAGTCTGTGTTTGACAATCTTTATCCAATTTATTATAGCAAAACGGTAGTTATTTATGACCGGATTAATGTGTCGCTTATAAGACGATTGGCTGATGAACGGCAGAAGTTAGCCGTAATGAAGAAGCCATCAATTTTAACTGTTGCACGTTTTGCCGCAATTAAAGGATATGATATTACTCTCGAAGCCTGTAAAATACTTCGCGATCGAAATGTCCGGTTTACATGGTATGTTATTGGACGCGGGCCGTTAAAGAATGAGATAGAAGAATTTGTGAAAGAGAACAATTTGCAGGAGCATTTTATTTTTCTGGGCACATTTCCCAACCCGTATCCCTTTTTTAAGGCCGCAACATTGTATGTCCAAACTTCCAGAAATGAAGGTTTTGGTCTTTCAATCGCAGAAGCCAGAGTTCTTGGGAAGCCTGTCGTAACAACTGAATTCGATGCGGTATGGATGCAGATGGTGCAAGGGAAAAACGGACTAGTTGTACCACAAGATCCGATAGCTGTTGCTGATGCAATTGAGCGTCTTTTGAATGATAAAGTGTTATATGATTCCATCGTCTCATATCAGAAGAAGGAGCAGATTGATAATTCGAAAGAGATAGAGAAATTCTACGCTCTCGTTGACTGAAAGACGAAAAAAAAGCAGATGCGTGAAGTCCCCCTTGATATTATTCGGATTCTGGCTTGCATTATGATTGTCGCCATGCATTCCCCTTTACCTACAGGAGAGGGAAACGGATTGTTCTTAAGCACATTGAGCTATTTTACCGCTCCGGGGGTTGGTTTGTTTTTCATGATATCAGGAGCATTGCTTCTGCCAATCAAAACGGATACCCGATTTTTTTTCAAACATCGATTTTTGAAAGTGGCCGTACCGGCTGTATTTTGGACGGTTTATATATATGCTGCAATATTTGGCTGCGGGATGAACCTTTTTCTTGGCGAACGGTATGCTCAATTCCTTTTTCGGCACAGGCTAATCCTGTGTTTTGGTTCATCTATACGTTGCTGGGCTTATATTTGATCTCGCCGATCCTGAGCCGTTGGTTGGAATCTGTATCTCGTCGGGAAATTGAGTTCTTTCTGCTGTTATGGGTGGTAACGTTGTGCTATCCGTTGATTCGTTTGTTTGCGAATGTCAATGACTCACAAACAGGAATCTTATATTATATGGCTGGATATGTGGGATACTATATCTTGGTTATTATCTTCATACATATCTCGACAAGATTCGATATGTATGGGTGATTCTTGCCATGATCATCGTCTGGGTAGTTCCCGTGATATTACGCCTGACGGCAACCGAAGTGGATTTCTATGCTATGTTCTGGTATCTGTCAGTATTCGTTGCTGTGCAATGTGTTTTCTGGTAGAAAACCATCTTTCGGTTCTGCGCGAAAACAACGGGCATTCGTTTAAGGTTTGCGGCTGAACATCTTTCCGGTCAGACATTCGGAATATACATGGTGCATATCTTTATCATGCGTTATTTGCTTTGGAATTGGGATTTTATCTTGGGTATCCGTCCGTATGTCCTGCAAACTTTGGTGATCTTTGTATTGACGTTCGTTGGGTCCTGGCTAGTTTCCGTATTGCTCAATCTTTGTACTGATAAAGTATTTATGAAAGTTTCATTGAATGAAAAAGATATATCTTAACCTTGCCCATATGGGCGGAAAAGAACTCGATTTTGTTAACCAGGCATTTACGGATGATTGGGTTGCGCCCCTGGGTCCCAATGTCGACGCGTTTGAAGAAGATCTTAAAAACTTTGTCGGAGAAGGGAAGGAAGTCCTTGCCCTTTCATCGGGCACTGCCGCCATTCATCTGGGTCTTATCGGTTGTGAGGTAAGACCTGGCGATGAAGTGATTGCGCAAAGCTTTACTTTTTGTGCATCGATTAATCCGATCGTCTATCTTGGCGCAAAACCCGTACTTGTGGATAGTGAACCGGAAACGTGGAATATGGATCCGGATTTGCTGGAAGAAGCTATAGCTGATCGCTTGGTAAAAACCGGCAAATTACCCAAAGCCATTATTCCGGTGTCGCTCTATGGAATGCCTTATCAGATCGATAGGATTCTCACTATTGCCAATCGCTACGGTATTCCTATTGTTGAGGATAGTGCTGAAGCGCTGGGCAGTTGTTTTAGCGGCCGGCATCTGGGTACATTCGGAAGGTTTGGCGTGCTGAGTTTCAACGGCAACAAGATGATTACCACTTCGGGCGGCGGTGCACTTATCTGCCCCGATCTTGAAACAAAGAAACAGATGCTCAAGCTTGCGACACAGGCGCGGGAGAGCCGGGCGTACTATCATCACGAAATATTGGGCTACAATTACCGGATGTCAAATGTCTGTGCTGGAATCGGTCGTGGACAGATGTTCGTTGTTGATGAACATATCGCTTATCATCGCCGGATGGCTTCTTTATATGTCGAGATGCTGAAAGATATCCCAGGTATCCAAGTCCATGAGAATCCATCTTCTGAATATAATAGCAATTATTGGCTTACGGCCATCACACTTGATTCCGAATTGCACATTCGTGGGCAAAAAGAAGTGCAGGAACCGGAAATTGCACCCAACGCGAATGTTATGGCACTTCTGCACCGCTTGGAATCGGCTGGTGTCGAATCCCGCCCTCTCTGGAAACCCATGCATCTGCAGCCGTTGTATCAGGAGGTTCCCTTCTATGGAAAAGACGATTCCGTAAGTGAGAGTCTCTTCCGGAAAGGGCTTTGCCTGCCAAGTGGACCGCGGGTCAGTGATGAAGATATCCGATTCATTTGCGACTGCATACACGACGCGGTGGAAGACTGACCTTGAAAACCATCCTCATAGCCATCCATTATCTGGAACTCGGCGGCGCTGAGATAAGCCTAATCGGGCTGCTGAATGCGTTGGATTATAGTCGTTGCGACGTCGATTTGTTTGTGTATGCGCATCGTGGTGAACTGATGTCACAGATTCCGCCACAGGTGCATTTGTTGCCAGAGATTCCGGTGTATGCGCAGATGGAACGCCCAATGAAAGACGTGTTGCGCGATGGATATTGGAAGATGGTTCTGGCTCGGCTACGGGGGAAGCGCAGGTTCGCCCGTTACGCAAAACGAAACCATCCAAATGATAGGAGCGCCATTTTCTCGTATGTGATGAATTCCATTGTGTCCCAGTTGCCGGATATAGCGTCCGGGAAAGAATATGATCTTGCTATCAGTTTCCTGACACCGCACGATATTGTGTTGAAGAAAGTACGGGCAAAAAAGAAAGCGGCATGGATACATACTGACTATTCTTGGATTGATGTCGATACACAGTTGGAATTACCCGTCTGGTCTGCCTACGATCGAATCGTTTCTATTTCCACGGCTGTGACAGATTCATTTTTACGCGTTTTCCCGACGCTGAAAGACAAAGTTGTAGAGATTGCAAACATTCTTTCGCCAACCTATGTCCGGAAACGCGCTGATGCAATCTCTTCAGCCGAAGTTGAGCGAGAAATGCTACATTTGAAAGGCGTAGTCAATCTTTTGTCGGTCGGGCGCTTTTCAGCAGCCAAGAATTATGACAATGTGCCGGACATTTGTCGGCGTATCATTGCTGCTGGCCTTGATGTGCGTTGGTACCTCATCGGTTTCGGTGGCGACGAGTCGTTGATTCGTCAGAGAATCGCCGAGTCGGGAATGGAAAGGCATGTTATTATTCTGGGGAAAAAAGAGAATCCGTATCCTTATATGAAGGCCTGCGATATCTATGTGCAGCCTTCTCGCTATGAAGGCAATGCCGTCACAGTTAGGGAAGCACAGATCTTGTGTAAACCAGTCGTTGTGACCGATTATCCGACAGCTTCCAGTCAGATTCAAGACGGGATTGACGGAGTGATCGTTCCGCAGGACAATGAAGGATGCGCGATGGGTATTGCAGCGCTGATTGCGGACCCGGAAAAACAGTCCAGGCTTTCTGCTTATTGCCTGGCTCATGATTTCGGGAATGAAGCTGAAGCAGAAAAAGTGTTAGTCCTGTGATGATTCCTAAAATTATCCATTACTGCTGGTTCGGACGGAAGCCGTTACCGCCGTTGGCAGAGAAATGTATTGCCAGCTGGCGGAAGTTCTTTCCTGATTATGTGATCAAGGAGTGGAACGAAGACAACTTTGATGTCAATATCCTACCCTATACAGCTGATGCATATTCGGCAGGGAAATATGCTTTTGTCAGCGATTATGCCCGCTTTTGGGTATTATACCACCAAGGGGGCGTCTATTTTGATACAGACGTTGAGGTAATCCGGCCGATGGACGATGTGCTGGAGAGAGGGCCATTCATGGGATTTGAGATTTGTAAAAAGAAAGGGCCCTTAGCCGTGAATCCGGGTCTTGGCCTTTTCGCAGAACCGGAAATGCCGCTGTATCAAGAAATCCTCAATCGCTATGAAACAATGTCATTTGCAAGGGAAGACGGTTCGTTGAATCCCTATACGATGATTCCAATGGTAACGGAGTTGTTGGTTGCCAAAGGATTGAAAGGAGACGGAAGAATTGAGCATGTAGGAGATGTAAATATCTATCCTCCTGATTGGTTCAACCCTTTCGATGATTTGACCGGACGTCTTCGGAAGACGAAGAATACGCGGACCATCCATTGGTTCGCCAAGTCGTGGTTGCCACCGGAGCCGAGATGGAAGGTTGTTGCAAAGCGAGTAGTACGGAGATTATTAGGTAAGGATGTGGGTTTGAAAGTCAGCAAGAAACTGAAGAAAGAGTGAGTCCGTTCCTGTATCAGAAAGCATTTGTGTTGGTCATGGCAGCTTTGTCGCTTGTCATGGCTGGAATACGGATATCTTCTCCGGATAATCGCTATCAGGAGAGGGGCAGTTTATTTCTTTTTCCTTTGCTAATTAGTATCGCTATTGCATTATGGATTGGTTTCAGGCCAGTTAGTTTCGCTTTTGGAGATACCGTCAACTATGCATCGGAATATAGGAAGATGAGCGTCCGAGATATTTCGATGGATTGGAGCGGAGAATGGATTTGGCAGTGGTTGATGAATGGCTGCAAGGCAGCGGGGTTCAGCGTTCATGTCTTTTTTACGATCATCGCTTTTGGCTATGTTTTGTCTGCATGCTGGGCGGTCAAACGCTTGATGCCATCAGACCCGATGTTGGGAATGCTTTTCATCCTGGTCTCATTGATGTTTTTTACATTTGCCACCAACGGATTACGGAATGGATTGGCTTGTCATCTGGTATTGCTGGCTTTCAGTTTTTTGTTGGACGACAAATGGGTTTTAGGCATTTTATTCAGTTTATTGGCACTTGGCATTCATCGTAGCGTGATGTTACCGATTGCGGCGATTTTACTGGGGATTTTCTTATTGAATAATGTACGTTTTGCCCTTGTTCTTTGGGTTGGAGCAATCTTTCTATCTTTGCTTCTGGGAGATACGGCTATTACTCTTTTTTCTTTTTTATCATTTGATGACCGAATGACACAATATACTCAGTCATTGACAGATTTTTCTGAATTTTCGCGTGTGGGTTTCCGTTGGGATTTTTTGTTGTATAGCGCATTTCCTGTACTCATGATTTGGTATGTTTGCATTCATATGAGGATTACAGATAAATGGTTCAATGCTTTAAGTGTTACCTATTGCATATGCAATGCTTTTTGGATTATGGTTATCCGTTCTGCCTTCAGTAACCGATTCGCCTATCTTTCCTGGTTCATGTATCCGATTATCATCGCGTATCCATTGATTAATCTTCCCATCCGTGAAGATCAGGATCAGTTTACGGGGTGGGTATTGCTTGCTTATGCGGCATTTTCGGTTTTTATGTGGTTTGTTTTCTGGTAACGATTTGTTGTATGTTGAATAATGAAGAAATAGATTTTATTCTCCCCTGGGTAGATGGTTCTGATCCCGTTTGGAGAGCATCGTATGAACAATACGCTTCTCAAGAAGAGAAACAAATGAATAAAAGAGGTGAAAGATTTCGAGATATGGGACTTTTGCTATTTTGGTTTAGAGGAGTGGAGAAGTATGCTCCATGGGTAAGAAAGGTTCATTTTGTCACTTGCGGTCATTACCCAGAATGGTTAAATATCAATCACCCCAAAATAAATTTGGTTAAGCATACTGATTATATTCCATCATGCTTTTTGCCTACTTTCAATTCTAATGCTATTGAGTGCAATTTTCATCGAATTGAAGGGTTATCCGAACGATTTGTCTTGTTTAATGATGATATCTTTGTTACTGCTCCTATTTCTCCTGAGGACTTTTTTTATAAAGGTTTACCACGAGATGTTGGCATTCGGAAATTTTCTATATTGGGTGATGTGGGTCACATTGATTTGAATGACATCAATCTTGTCAATCAATATCTTATGTTTTGGCCTGTATTTAGAAAGAATCGTTTTAAATGGTATAGTATAAGGTATGGTTATCATTGTTTAACGAATTTTTTATATGAACCCTATCATGATTTTATAGGGGTTAAAAACATGCATTCAGCAAATGCATATCTAAAAAAAACATTTGTGGAGGTATGGGATGCCTGTCGAAAAGAACTAGAAAAAACGAGTCAAAGAAAATTCAGGAGTGTTTTGGATGTCAATCAATGGTTGTTCAAGTATTGGCAACTCGCTCTATGTCTGTTTCAACCACAACGATTCGATTTTAGTCATTATTATACGATTCGAGACACGGATTTAATCGACAAAGACATAAAGAAAAAGCGATATAAGGTTATTTGTATTAACGATGAAGGAACCTCGGATTTTCCCCGTCTTATGCAGATATTGCAAACGGTGTTATTAAGAGAATTTCCAGAAAAAAGCTCTTTTGAAATCGACTAAAAAGAGCTCCATTTTTTTGTGACGGTATAAATTAAATGAAAATCGTTTATTGTCTGGATAGCATTAATTATGTTGGTGGAATTCAACGAATAACCGTTTTGAAAGCAAATCAACTGTCTGTTTTGCCAAGCAATGATGTTTGGGTTCTTGTCGCTGACAATTCGGGGGAACGTTATTTCAATCTTTCTCCAACTGTTCATTTCGTAGATTTGGATGTAAATTATTACGAAGACGATTGGAAATCAAAATGGAATGTGCTCAAAGGTATCTTCATCAAGCGAAGAACGCACAAAAGAAGATTATCGGCACAGCTGATGCAGATTCGTCCCGATATTGTTGTTTCCGTCGGGCAATCTGAAAAGAATATTCTTCCTCGCATAAAGGGCGACTGGGCAACTATTCGGGAGTTTCATTTTACAAGAGACTATAGGCGCAGGATGGCTAGAACGTGGTTCGAGAAACTGAATTCTTTTATAGGGGAAATAATAGAACGATGTTTCACCCTTAGAAAATACGACCGAATCGTTGTTCTTACACAAGAAGATAAAAATACAAACTGGAGGAACACAAAACATGTCGTTGTCATACCGAATTTTATTACTATACCTTTTTCTTCGATGTCACCGTTGTCGGAAAAACGAGTGATCGCAGTAGGGCGGCTTTCGTACCAAAAAAACTTTACTTCGCTCATCCGGGCTTTTTCTATAATTGCCAAACGTTTCCCTGAATGGAAACTTGATATTTTGGGAGATGGTGATGAATGGAGTTTATTGACGAACTTAATTAACAAACTTTCGTTAGAAGAGAATGTTCGTCTTTGTGGTGTAACAGACCATATCGAAGAGAAAATGCTTTCCTCTTCTATTTTTGCTCTTTCTTCCCGATTTGAAGGTTTTGGACTTGTTCTTCTTGAGGCTATGTCTTGTGGGCTCCCTTGTGTTTCTTATTCTTGCCCATGTGGTCCTAAAGATATTATTAGCGATGGTGTGGACGGTTTCATAGTTCCAATGGAAGACGAAGTAATGCTGGCTGAGCGGATTGAGTATTTGATAGAGAAGGAGGAGCGAAGAAAGGAGATGGGAGAGGCTGCTTACAAGAAGGCTCATAATTATAGTATTAACATAATTATCTCAATGTGGATGGATTTATTTCATTCGCTAGTCTCAAACTGATATGATTTGTGATTCTTCAGAGCTGATTTCAGTTATTGTGCCGGTATATAATATTGAAGAGTTTCTCCCCCGATGCCTGGAATGTATATATATGCAGTCATATAAGAATTTGGAAATCATTCTGGTAGATGACGGCTCAACCGATAGTTCAGGTTTAATTTGTGATTCGTTTGCGGCAAGAGACTCACGAGCAAAGGTTATCCATCAAAAGAATAAGGGTGTATGGGCGGCCCGTAATACAGGGTTTGAAGCTTCTACTGGTGAGTATTTGTGGTTTCCTGATGGTGATGATTTTTTTCGCCACGATATTCTCGAGCAATTGTATAAAGCAATTAACAAGGATTGGTCATATGACTTAGCTTTATCTGGATGGAAAAAAGATTGTATAGAAGAAGATAGATCTTCAACATTTTCAACGGAAGCAACAAGGTGCCATATTCTAGAAAAGACAAGGGACGACCTTATCCGGGGCTTGTTTAGCAAAGTAGAGAATAGAGCAACTATTACTGTTGTTTGGAATAAACTGTATCGAAGGAAGGTAATTGCGGATATTCGATATAGAGAGTACATCCGAGCAGAAGATTATGATTTCAATCTAAGGGTTTTTATGCAAGTAGATAAGGCTGTTTTGATTGATAATGATTTGTATTATTGGGTGCAAAGATCAGGCTCGTTGACTGGGCAAAAGAAACACGCGGAATTAGCAAATATGTGTAGAGTCCGGAGTCTTTATCTTAACTATATCAATATCTCTGTTGACAATGTAATTTATGGCAGATACTTATTGTCTCGTTTGTATAAGGAGATGGTATTTTGGAAAGCTAGGGCTGTTGGTGACAATCATCGAACAGCAGTATTTCTGGAATGCAAGTCGTATGTACGTTCGACTCGTAAGGTCTATTTTTTGTGTGGCAGAATTCCTCTTTATGAAAAAATAGGTGTTTTTACTCTTTTTTCTTGTCCTCACATGACACACTTATTGATGAAGGTCACGAAGAATCTCTGATTTTGGGAGAAGATAGAAACATGAAGACACTTACCATATTTACTCCAACCTATAATCGCGCCCATACTCTTGAGCGTCTTTATCATAGTCTTTGTGAGCAAACATGTCGTGATTTTGAATGGTTGGTCATTGATGACGGTTCAACAGATGATACCAAAGACCTTGTTTCGCGCTGGAAAGAAGAAGCGGTCATCCCAATTCGATATATTTTCAAGGAGAATGGAGGTCTTTATACAGGATACAATACGGCGTATCTCAATATAGAAACAGAATTGAATGTATGTATAGATAGTGATGATGCCATGCCTGTAGATGCCGTTGATAAGATCTTATCAACATGGAAGGAGCAAGGGGCTGACCAATATGCCGGTATTATTGGGTTGGATGTCTATATGGATAACGGAAAACCGATAGGTGGATTATTCCCAGAAGATATGAAAGAATGCTTTTTGCTGGATTTGTATACAAAAAAAATCCACCGAGGTGATTCTAAACAGGTAATGCGAACCGATTTGATGAAGCAAGTGGCTCCCATGAAAGGGTTTCCGGGAGAGAAGAATTTCAATCCTATTTATATGCTGTTGCAAGTTTGTGATGATTATCCGCTTCTTGTTTTAAATGAGCCGTTGTGCTTGGTGGAATATCAAGAAGGGGACAGTATGTCTCGTCATATCTGGCGGCAATATTTTGATAGCCCCCGGAGTTTTGCCAAGATGCGACGTATGGAAATGGGTCTGAAACGAAGCACGCCCATAAATAGACTGCGAAGCGCCATTCATTTTGCGATAGAGAGGTCTATTGCTTTTTTATTCGTCAGTAATAAAAAAAGGACAAAGTGAAAGAGATAATTGAGATGGAGCATCAAAGGGAAGGTCTAATCAGTGTCGTCGTTTCTGTGTATAATATGGAAAAGTTCCTTGCTCAGACCCTTTTTTGTATAGCGAACCAGACTTACCGTAATTTGGAAATCATTCTTGTGGATGACGGATCGACTGATGCTTCCGGCTGGATTTGCGATGCGTTTGCTGAAACTGATAGTCGCTGCAAAGTAATTCACAAACAAAATGGGGGACAGAGTTCTGCCAAGAATGTAGGTCAGGATGCATCAACGGGGGCGTATTTGTTTTTTCCGGATGCTGACGATATCTTCAATCTGGACATGATCAGAATTCTGTATGAAGCAATCTGCCAAGACACGTCATATGATTTGGCAATTTCAGGAATGAAAAAGACGGATAATAGGGGGCAAGACGTTACTCCTCCAGTCGAAAACTTCAGCATGCTTTCTTTATCTCGCGATGAATTGGTTCGGGGCCTCTTTTCTCGACCAGATAGTCGATATGTATATGGTTGGAACAAGTTGTATAAACGAACGTTGATACAAAATTTCCGTCACCATGATTATCCGCGGCATCAGGATTTCGATTTTAATTTCAAGGTTTTTCTTCATACTCGAAAAGCTATTTTTGTGGATGCCCCCTTGTATTATTGGGTGCAATGGGAGGGCTCCAAGACGCACCAGCCCAAGACAAGGGATCTATACTATGATTGCCGAACCGCATTGTTGCATGATAATTGGAAGCATTTACCACAGGATACTCAACAATATGAGCATTTTCTCCTGAAGGCACTTTATCGTGATATGGTATTGTGGAATGAATGGAGTCGGAAAAGTGGATTATTCATCGATGCAAGGGATAAATGCAAGGGTTACACAAAGGATACGGTTCGCAAATATCTATTTTGTAAACACATTGGAATTTGGGAAAAAACGATATGTCTAACTATGTTATCTTTTCCGTCTATTGCTCATTTTATCATGAAAGTGACCAAGAATGCAAGATAAGATACAGATAAGTTTTATCGTCCCCATATTCAATGCTGAGAAAACACTCAATCGTTGTGTAGATTCTTTTATTTTGCCTAGGTCTTGATGCAAGGACTCAGTCGATATTGTTCTAATTGAAAGCGGCCGAATATCAACCGAATAAAACATAAATAGTCGACACTGCTTTAAACGAAAATAGCTGAATATCAGTAAAATAAATCATCAAAAAGCTTGTTTTATTTGCAGAAAAAGCGTATCTTGTGGTAGAAAACCTGCAAATAATAGAGCAAAATGATAGGCAAAACACCAAGGGAGCATCAGATGACCATCTTTGAAGTCGCACTGGAGAGTTTCATAGACATGAACCACGAACTGGTCCTGTTGTCGAAGCAGATTGACTGGGATGCGGTGGAGTCGGAGTTCGCCCAATATTATTGCGTGGACAATGGCCGTCCGAGCGTGCCGATCCGGAAGATGGTGGGGATGATGCTGTTGAAGAACATCTACAATCTGAGTGACGAAGGCGTGGTAGCCCGCTGGATGGAGAATCCGTACATGCAATACTTCACTGGGGAGAAGGTGTTCCAGAAGCGTCCGGCGATGGACCCGGCCCGATCGACATGACGAAGTTCCGGAAGCGGATGGGGGCGGAAGGCGCTGAGCTGAGAAGAGAAGATATTCAAGATGTTCCGGTGACTTGCATCACATCAGAAGTAAGAGCATCGGATGATCCGGAACTATTTGAAAAGAACACGGAGTGAAGCAACCCATACGCTGATGGCGGCTGGCGAGAATACGATTTTTGAAAACGAAAACCTATATGCCTGTAAGTGCTCACATCTCGCGGTTGTCGCGGGATAGGGGTTTGGAAGGCTTGACTATGTAGATTTGGACAACCGAAAAGTATTTGAAGACGCGCTGCTGCGGGCGATGGATACGATTGCGGAGCAGGCTAAGGATAATACGACAAAGATGCTTGCGGATTTGATGAAGTCAGCTGTACTTAAACCTTATCAGGAGGCATATTATCAAGAACTGGCACAAGGGAGCGTTCATAATGATGTGGTAAAAGATAATGAGATTGGGGCGGTGAAGCAATAATGACGAGTTGTAATGAATCGTACTTCTTGCCGAACGCCAGATGATACGAAATAAAATCGACACGCAGAAATCTGCAGCATAACTAACTGACATTGAGCCCTTGACTTGAATCTTAATAATGTTTATTGAACACTAGTGAATTAGGAATGTTCAGTATTGATGAATGTCGTAAAAATGTGTAAATAACAATATATTATGAGTATCTTTAAGGACAAAGTCCTTCTGATTACGGGAGGCACAGGGAGTTTTGGGAATGCGGTTTTGAATCGGTTCCTGCGGACGGATATTGGGGAGATCCGCATCTTCTCGCGGGATGAGAAGAAGCAGGATGATATGCGGCATGACTTCCAGACGCGGATGCCGGAAGTGGCGCATAAGGTGAAGTTCTACATTGGCGACGTGCGCAACAAGAGCACGCTGAAGTATGCCATGAAGGGCGTGGATTACGTGTTCCACGCGGCAGCGCTGAAGCAGGTGCCGAGTTGCGAGTTCTTCCCGATGGAGGCGGTGAAGACCAATGTCATCGGCACCGACAACACCCTCGACGCAGCGATCGATGCGGGCGTGAAGTGCGTGATCTGCCTGTCCACGGA
>JAEEGK010003558.1_pt1 | contig 38705 bp, 32 predicted proteins | sample 8958771 | NCBI WGS metagenome assembly JAEEGK01 (sample SAMN16246547, study PRJNA631951) | gut metagenome | biome: gut microbiome; feature: rumen; material: SC-attached | host: Bos | place: Iran: Karaj | collected 2018-10
AGAACTACCGTGGGGAACCAATCACCATAGTTGCGACACACATCGTCTTCACGTACGCCAAAGTTGTAGTAGTCGTTCTGCAGGTGCTCATAGCGCATACCCACCTGGGCAAAGAGACGACCGAACTGGCGTCCGTACTCTACAAAGACTGCTGCTGACTTTTCGTTGATTTCCGTATCGGTAGCCTTCACGGGAACGGCATCTGTAGATGTAAACGAGTAGGCATCCATGCGATGGTTGTAGGAATACTCGCCACCTACGGAGAGGTTACCCTTCAAGATAGGATAAGAGAAGATAAGCTTCGAGGCCCAGAAGTCGTTCGAGCTGTTGGTGTTGCTCTCGATGAGGCGAGACTCGGTGCTGGCGGGTAAACCACCAGTCACAGAAGCAGCCGTTGTCTGCTCTGTGGTGCTGCCTGGAGTTTCTGTCTTATCGAAGAGTCCATCAATGTTCAGGTCGATACCCAACTTACCAACCTTACCATTATAATAGGCATTGAAGATGTGCTTGCGGAAGTTGTCGTCCTGCCAGATATGGCTCTCAGAGTGCTCCTTGAATTTACCGTTCTCATAGGAATCGGTAAAGAAATTACTGGTCAGTTCACCACTGGGATGGCGGTCGTACTTGTAGTAGGCACCGAAACTGTGTTTCTCGTTGACCATGTAGTTCACCTGCAGTTGGGGTGACCATCCCTTCCAGATATTCTTCGTATTCTGGGTGGTCTTGCCTAGAATGTAGTCGGGACCGGCATAGTATGTCAGGTCATTATCCTGCTTGCCTTCGTGGTGACCATAGCGACCAGCCCAGAACGAGGCGGTAATGTCGAGACCACCCGTGCGATAGTTCACGTCGAGGTTGTTGGTCAGCGTGTGACCATACCGATAGATGCCACCTGCGTTATCCTGAAAACTCAGGCCCTCACCCTGCGCCTTCTTCAGCGTGATACGAACGACAGCTTTTGTCGAGGCAGCATAGCGCGCACCTGGATTCTGCACCACGTCGACGTGCTGAATCTGGTCAGAGCGCAAACGAGAGAGTTCACTGACATCCTGCACCTTGCGGCCATTGATATACACCTCGGCAGCACCACGCCCAAGAACCTCTACACTCCCGTCGCGCTCAGCCTTCAACTGTGGAATTTTAGAGAGTGCGTCGCTCACAGTTCCGGCCTTTTCTAATATGGTACCTGCGACGGTGGTGCGCATAGCGTCGCCCTTGACACGTGTCTTGGGCAAACGGCCCTTGACCACGATGCCGCCGAGTTGTTGTGTCTGGTTATACCATAGGGTAGTGTCTATTGCCAAGGTGTCGGCATCCAACCACTCTTCGTCTTCTTCTACTTCATTGTTGTCATCGCCACTGGCTGCATACGTCGTCATTGTCATCATCATTGCAACCATCATAAGTATCATTCTAAAAAGCATCTTTTTCATATTTCTACTATTTTACCGTTTATGATTTTTCGATTAAGCATTTTCGTCTATTGGACGCTGCAAAGGTATGACGAAGTTGCAGCATTCACATATTTCTGGGATAAACAGCACGGAAATGTGACGAATTGCAGCAATCATAATGCTTTGTAAACGAATTGTGCGAGATTTCTTCTTTACTACAATAAAATGGGGAGGAAGTGCGTTATATGAAGGTATGCGCAGATTGTATATTATCATATGTGTAGCAATGGTGGCCATGTTCCTGACGGGATGTGGCGCTGAACAGGCAGTGAAGAAGGGTGACCGCTTCTATGCCCTGGGAGAGTATTACGATGCCAGCACGAAATACAAGAAAGCATATTCGCAGACCCCTGCCAAGGAGCGTACACAGCGTGGTAAGGTGGCGCTGAAGATGGCAGAGTGTTACCGCAAGATTAACTATACGCAGAAGGCTATTGCCGCCTATAACAACGCCATCCGATACAAGCAGACCGACTCGCTGACCTACCTGTATCTAGGTCAGCAACTGATGAAGAACGGCAACTATAAAGAGGCCGAGAAAGCCTTCCAGACGTTTCTGGACTCCATGAGGAATGACGGATCTACGGAATCACAAAATTACGAACAGCTGGCAAAGACTGGCATTCAGTCTGCCCAGAAGGCTCCCCAATGGAAAAAAGAGGGGTCGGCCTATACCGTGAAGCGTGAACGGTTCTTCGACTCACGACGTGCAGAGTACTCCCCGATGCTGGCTGGCGAGGAAAACGATCAGTTGTTCTTTACCTCCACCCGCAATCAGGCCAAGGGTGACGAACTCAGCGGTATCACGGGAACGAAGAATGCCGATATCTTTATGTCGCAGAAAGACGATAAGGGTAAGTGGCAACGACCAGAAGTCATCGACTCTGAGCTGAACAGCGACGACGACGAGGGAGCCTGCTGTTTCTCGCCCGACGGACGAACGATGTACCTGACCCAGTGTCGCACCGATGCCTCCTACCCCCGCTATGCCACCATCATGACCAGCAACCGTTCGGATGCATCATGGAGCAAGGCAACGGAACTGACCATCACCCACGATACGCTGTCGGCCTATGCCCACCCTGCCGTCTCGCCCGATGGTGAATGGCTCTACTTTGCCAGCAACATGCCTGGTGGCATGGGCGGCTACGACATCTGGCGCTTCCGACTGACAGACAAAGGACTGAGTGGTGTAGAGAACCTCGGCGCCCCCATCAACACCCCTGGCGACGAACTTTTCCCCACCTTCCGACCCAATGGTGACCTCTACTTCTCCAGCAATGGGCATGAGGGCATGGGGGGATTAGATATCTATATTGCAAAGGCAGATACGGCAACCACTCATTCAAAATTGCCGTATAGTCAGTTGGAGCACCCAGGCTATCCGTTGAACTCACAGGGTGACGACTTCGGTATGACCTTTGAGGGACTCCTCAACCAAGGATTCTTCTCCAGCAATCGTGGCGATGGCAAGGGCTGGGACCATATCTATTCATTCTACAACCCAGAGATTGTACAGACTGTCAAGGGTTGGGTGTATGAACAGGACGGCTACGAACTGCCACAGGCAGTAGTCTATATGGTGGGTAACGATGGCACCAATATGAAACTCAGCGTGAAGGGTGACGGTTCGTTTACGCAACCCATCAAACCAGGTGTCGACTACGTCTTCTTGGGAACCTGCAAGGGTTTCCTGAACCATCAGGAGCAATTGCGTGTAGAGCCCGTCACAGAATCAGAGGAGTATGTCCTGCAGTTCCCCTTAGCCAGCATCACGGCCCCTGTACTCATCGAGAATATCTTCTACGATTTCGACAAGGCCACCCTGCGACCAGAGTCAACAGCGGCCCTTGACAAGCTCGTTGCCTTGTTGAACGAGAATGCTAACGTCACCATCGAGCTGTCAGCCCACTGCGACTATAAAGGTTCTGCGGAATATAACAAAGGACTGGCACAACGACGTGCCGAAGCGGTGGTGGAATACCTCACGGCACACGGTATTCCTGAAGACCGTCTGAAGCCCGTAGGCTATGGCAAGGAGAAACCCAAGACCATTCGTCGTAAGTTGACAGAGAAATATCCGTTCCTCAAGGAGGGTGACGTCTTGACAGAAGAGTTTATCAAGAAGCTCGACGAGGAACAGCAGGAGATTTGTAACCAGCTGAACCGTCGCACGGAGTTCATCGTGCTGCGTACTACCTACGGACTGTTTCCGAAGAAATAACCTCTCCGACGCCCACAAAGAGCAAGCCGAAGAGAATCGTTGCCACCATCAGCAGATTGATACTGATGGTCTGGACAGCCATCGTACGCACCAGAACCTCTAACTGTATGGTCAGCAGGGTCCATCCGTCGAACAGCACAAACAATATTGCGAACACAACGATGCAGAACGCCGTCCACAGACGGGTCAGCCACCTGCGATGAGCAGCCAACAGTGAATGCTCGGGCAAGTGCTGCATCACCCGTTCCGTAAAACCGTTGTCGGCAATCTGCTGCTGAGAAGCTTCCTGGAAGAACTGCTTCAACAAAATATCATTATCATCGGTCATATCCATTCTGTCTTAAATAGTTAGCTAACTTTTCTTTTCCACGGGAGAGGTGCGACTTGATGGTACCCTCCTTCATCTGCGTAATCTTGGCAATGCCTGCAATATCATAGCCATCAATGAGTTGCAGGGTGATACACGTGCGCTCATCAGGTTTTAGGAGTGCCAGGGCAGCATAGAGATCCATCTTCAGCGATGAGTTCTCACTGCCAGCACGCTGAGGAGCTGCATCTACATCCTCCGTCTGGTGCTTGCTGCGCGTATAGTCGTACCACACATTATACGCTATGCGCATGACCCACGTCTTGAAGGAGGCGAGACCTCGGAAGGAGGTGATATGGGTATAGGCTTTGATGAACGTGTCTTGTGCCAAGTCGTCACTCAGCTGTTCATCGCCCATGGTCTGACTCAGGAAGAACCTGCGGACAGGTGACTGATATCGGCGTACGAGCTCGTCGAAAGCCCGTCGGTTGCCAGATACCGCCACCTGCGTTACAAGTACTATATCGCTGAGCAGAGCCACCGTCTTATCTATTATCTAACAGTCCCTTTTCAGGCATTACAATCCATGCTACGATGTAGAACAGTATACCCGAGAAGCAGGTACAGAGGGTGAGGAAGGCGTAAGCCAGACGCACTGCCACCGGATCGAAATCCAGATACTCGGCTATTCCTCCACAGACGCCGCCTAACATGCGGTCGTTACTGCGATAAAGTCTCTTTGTCATATTCTTATAATTTTATTGTCGTTAAAACATCTCTTTGTTCTCTTGCTTCTTGTCTGTCATCTTGGCGACAATGACCTTGCCCAGTCCGATGCAGAACACCAGGGCACCTATGCCAAAGCCAACAGCACCAGCAGCAAACCAGAGGAAGATCATCAGACCAACACCCACAAAACACTGGCGGATACCACTCTTATATTCCTCGTCGCCAAACGTCGACTGCTCCTTGAGCAACTGGTCGGGGATGGGCTGTCCCTGTTGCATGGCCATCTGTGCCAGACGCATCTTGTCCTTGCGGTTCTTGTTGATGAAGTAGAACACAGCGATGATAATCAATAGGGGCGACAGCACAAAGACGATGAGCAACACGATCAGTATGAAGAACATACCGGCAATACCCGTCTGCATCAAACCAAAATGGTCGAAGAAGCTGTTAATGCTTGTTCTCTCAAAGTCGTCCTCATCGTCAAACGGGAAATTGTCATCGGCAGCAGTGGGTGTCGATGTCGTTGAAGTCGTATCAGAGAAGGCCTCTACCCCATTCTTACTCGTTGAATCCACCAGCTCCGTCTGCTGGGGCTGTGGTGTGTGGCGGTGCTTCTGGGCAATAGCCTCGGTGGTCAGGCCCAACACCAGCACCATTGCTAAAGAAATCAGTAACTGTTTCATATTCGTAGTTGTTTTATTTGTTACACATAACTATTTATCTCACAATTAGTTCCTCAGTATCGATATCGCCAGAGCCAAACCTGCGCTTATTCATCTTCTTGACGGTACCTTTCAGTTCAATATCGCCAGAGCCCTTCACCTGTGCATCTACCTCGCCACTATCGTCAAGACCCATCTCGATATCGCCAGAGCCTATCACACTCAACTTCGCCTGCTGCGTCTTGACATTGTTCACTGACACATCGCCAGAACCTACAACCGATACGTTAACGCGGTCGCAGATGATATCCTTGAAATAGATATCACCAGAACCCTTCAATTCAATGTCGAGGGTGTCGGTATCCAACGGATGAACGCACATGAAATCGCCAGAACCCATCAGGCTGATGCCCAGAAAGTCGGGCGAGGTGACATACACGATGACATCATCGCTATCGACACTGCCAATATGAATAATGCTGGTGCCACGCTTTGTACTCACCTTCAGCGTATTACCCTCTACTGTTGTCTCTATCTTCTTGATAACATCCTTGGGAGCATGTACTCGGACAGAGAATGAGTCGGCCTGGGCATACTTTACATTCATCGAACCCATCAACTGGATACGTTCAAAGCCCTTCAGAAAACGGGGTTCCTCAGCAGTTGATTCTACTGTGACAGTCTTCGTCACATCAAACTTACACGATGTCAACAAGACAACTGCCATGATGGCAAAAACGATTCTTTTCATACCTTTCTTTGTTTATGTTTTTACCCTTTAGACGTAATAATTCCTAATTTAGTTGCAAAGATAGGAAAAAAAATTGTAACTTTGCAAGCAAATGACACAATTACCTGCCGCTTTCACGGAAAAAACACGCCAACTGATGGGCGAGGAACGCTTCGAACGCTATCTGCAGTCGTTCGATGAGGAGCCTCCTGTCAGCATACGAGTGAACCCAAGGAAGATGGCAGATGGCAGATGGATGATGGATGATGGGACACCTGTGCCTTGGTGCAGAAATGGCTACTATCTTCAGAAGCGTCCGAACTTTACCATGGACCCCCTACTCCATGCCGGCTGCTACTACGTGCAGGAGGCCGCCTCGATGTTCCTCGACGAAGCGTTGCAGCAAAGTACACTAAAGGGACGGTTCCTTTTGTGTACTTCGGCACTCGACATGTGCGCCGCACCTGGTGGAAAGTCAACATTGTTGCGTAGTGTATTGCCTGAGGATTGCGTGCTGTACAGCAACGAGCCTATCCGTAATCGCGCCAATATCCTGTTGGAGAATGTAACGAAATGGGGCTATGAGAACCATATCGTCACCAACAACTACCCCAAGGACTATCGCAAGTCGAAGATGAAGTTCGACCTCATCCTCTGCGATGTTCCCTGCTCTGGTGAGGGGATGTTCCGCAAGGACCCTGCCACCATCCGTGAATGGTCGCCACAGAATGTTGAGAAGTGCTGGCAGTTGCAGCGTGAGATTGTCGACGACGCCTGGGCATGTCTGAACCCTGGCGGTCTGCTGATATACAGCACCTGCACCTTTAACACCAAGGAGAACGAGGAGAATATCCGTTATTTCCTGGAGCAATACGACGATATGGAGGTGATACCCGTTGACGTCAAGCCCGAATGGCACATCACCGGTTCCCTGCTCGATGGTTTCCACGAACCCGTCTATCGTTTCATCCCAGGCATCACCCGCAGCGAGGGACTGTTTATGTGCGTGCTAAGTAAAAGAGGTGAGAGGTCAGAGGTGAGAGGTGAGAGGTTAGACCAACGGCAGAAACAGGAGCGAGCATTAACTATCCTCTCACCTCTCACCCCTCACCTCTCACCCCTAAAGGTCTCCCTCTCCTACCAACAGGCTATCGCCTACCTGCGCCACGAGGCACTGGTATTGCCTGAAGACACTCCTCGCGGACTGGTCACCGTCTGTTTCCAGGGCCACCCCTTAGGACTGGTGAAGAACATCGGCTCACGTGCCAACAACCTCTACCCCAAAGAATGGAAAATAAAGACTACACATATTCCAAACGACTATGAAGCAATACTTAGACATACTGAATCGAATACTGACTGAGGGCACCCAGAAGGGCGACCGCACAGGAACAGGTACCATCAGCATCTTCGGAACCCAGTCGCGCTACAACATGGCCGAGGGTTTCCCCCTGCTGACCACCAAGAAACTACACTTGAAGAGTATCATCTATGAACTGTTGTGGTTCCTCAATGGTGACACAAACGTGAAGTACCTGCAGGAACACGGCGTACGCATCTGGAACGAGTGGGCCGATGAGAATGGCGAACTGGGGCCCGTCTATGGTCACCAGTGGCGCGCATGGCCCGACTACAATGGTGGGGTTATCGACCAGATACAATATGTGGTGGACCAGTTGAAGAACAACCCCGACTCCCGTCGTATGATTGTCTCGGCATGGAATGTGGCAGAGGTCAACAAGATGGCGTTGCCTCCCTGTCACACCATCTTCCAGTTCTATACCGCTCCCCTGCCCGATGGTCGTCGCCGTCTGTCGTTGCAACTCTACCAGCGCAGTGCTGACACGTTCCTCGGTGTACCCTTCAACATCGCCTCGTATGCTCTGTTGCTACAAATGATGGCACAGGTCTGCGATATGGAGGTAGGCGACTTCATCCACACCACAGGCGATACGCACCTCTACCTGAACCATCTGGAACAGGCCAAACTGCAGCTGACCCGTGAGCCCCGTCCGTTGCCCACCATGAAGATCAATCCCGATGTGAAGAGCATCTTCGACTTCCACTTCGAGGACTTCGAACTCGTAGGCTACGACCCATGGCCACATATCAAGGCGGAAGTGAGCGTATAAAGATGTATGATGTAAGAAGTAAGATGTAAGATATGATGAAAAAGATAACGATTGCTATTGATGGCCACTCTTCGTGCGGCAAGAGCACGATGGCCAAAGACCTGGCCCGCACAGTGGGCTACGTATATGTCGACACAGGAGCCATGTACCGCTGTGTCACCCTCTATGCCCTGCGCAATGGGCTGTTCACTGCCGACGGCATCAACGAGGACGGTCTGCGCCAGCAGATGCCGAACATCCATATTTCGTTCCAGTTCAATGCCGAGACGGGACGTCCTGACACCTACCTCAACGGAGAACTCGTAGAGAACGATATCCGCACCATGGAGGTCAGCAGTCACGTCAGTCCTATCGCCACACTGGGCTTTGTCCGCGAGGCGATGGTTGCCCAACAGCAACAGATGGGTAAGGACAAGGGTGTCGTCATGGATGGTCGCGACATTGGTACCGTCGTCTTCCCCGATGCCGAACTGAAAATCTTCGTTACCGCCAGTGCTGAGGTTCGTGCCCAGCGCCGTTACGACGAACTGAAAGGCAAGGGTATGGAGGCCGACTACGCAGACATCCTGAAGAATGTGCAGGAGCGCGACTATATCGACTCCCATCGTGAGGTGTCTCCCCTGCGTCAGGCCGACGATGCCATCCTGTTGGACAACTCCAACATGACCATTGCTGAACAGAAGGAGTGGTTGTTAGAACGTTTCAAGGAGGCTACCCGATGACTATCAGTATCATTGCTGCCGTGGCCAAGAACCGTGCCATCGGCTTCGAGAACAAGCTCATCTATTGGTTGCCCAACGACCTGAAGCGTTTCAAGGCACTGACCACAGGACATACGATTATCATGGGTCGCAACACCTTTGAGTCACTGCCCAAGGGAGCCCTACCCAATCGTCGTAATGTCGTGCTGTCGACAACCGTCAAGGAGTTGCCAGGTTGTGAGGTCTTCCCTACCCTCGACGCAGCCCTGCAGAGTTGCCTGCCTGACGAGGATATCTATATAATAGGTGGCGCACGCGTCTATGAACAGGCCATCAGCAAGGCCGACCGTCTCTGTCTGACGGAGGTTGACGACACTCCCGCTCAGGCCGACGCCTTCTTCCCTGACTATAGCGACTGGCAGGTCGTTAACAAAGAAGCCCATCCCAAGGATGAGCGTCATGAATACGAATATGCTTTTGTAGATTATGAGCGAACCCGTTAACGGTTCGCTTCTTTTTTCTTCTCCTCCTTCGTCGCCGAGTAGTTGATGTTCAGTGCACCTGCCTTGCGCAGTGCCTGCTTCACATCGTTGATGAGTCCCATCTCCGTATCTCTGTCGGCACGGATGCTTACCGTCAGGCGCTGGCGATCTTCTTCAGACATACGGCTACGCTCCTTTTCTATCTCCACACCTATCTCGTCCACAGTGACATAGCGGTTGCCCATCTGAATACGTGGCTCATCAGCAATGACACGACCCTGGGCATCGACGGGCTTACCGATAAACAGATACACCAGTCCACTTTTGTTCACCTCCTTGGTCAGTTCAGTACCCTCTGGCACGTTGTACTGCACCTTCGGATCGACATCGCGCATGTGGGTGACAATCATAAAGAAGAAGAGTACCGTGAAGATCAGGTCCGGTAGCGATGCCACATTCAATGCGGGCACAGTGCGTGGTCTCTGTCGTTTGAATCTACTCATTCTTCACTCCTTCTTGAATCCGCATGGGTTTGATATCCAGTTTCCGATAGGCCGCCACAATGCTGTTCTGCATCTCGAAATAGGCATTATAGCTGGTCTTACGTCCCGTCTCCACAGCAATGGCGTAGTTATCGGTCTGCCGAGAAGCCAGGAACGACTCCACCTGCTGTTGCAGCTTGTCGGGCGTTACCTGTTCTCCTTCACAGGTCACCACGTCATTGTCATCAATAGCTATCTGCAAGACGTTCGAACGATTGATGTCACGCTGCTCCTGACGCTGGTCATCCACAGGCGACAGTTTACGGCCAAGCCCGTGGTCGCTATCCATCGACGAGGTCACCAAGAAGAATACCAACAGCATGAACGAGATGTCTGCTGTCGATGTGGTATTCAGTTCGGGGAACTCCCTGCGTTTCTGCTTCCAACGGAACATCTTACTTCTTATTTCTTACCTCTCACCTCTTATTGTTCAACCAGAACGAGCGCACCGTTGACACTACCGTCACGATGACGGCAACACCCATGGCGATATACATCAGCCACAGCATCACCTCTGCCAGAAAGAAACTACCTGCTTCAGCCATTGTTACGCGCTTTATATTTGACAACAGCATCCATCAACGTGATGGCACCTTCCTCCATCTGTGTGGTCAGACGGTCTATCTTCGAGAGGATATAGCTATAGAAGAACTGCAGGACGATAGCTACGATGATACCGAAGATGGTGGTAATCAGTGCCACCTTCATACCCTTGGCAACAATCGTCGGACTGATATTTCCTGCCACCTCGATATTGTCGAAGGCCATCACCATACCAATCACCGTACCCAGGAATCCCAGCGACGGAGCGATGGCGATGAACAGACGTATCCACGAACAGCCTTTCTCCATATTCGAGATCTGTACCGTACCGTAGTTGGTCAGCTGACGGTCTATGTCTTCTGTCTTCTCACGGATGTGCAGTAGCGCCTGATAGCATATCGAGGCCACAGGACCACGGGTATTGCGACACAAATCCTTGGCACCCTCTACGTCGTCTTGTTCCAGACGCGCATCGACGTCGGACAGAAGCTTCTTTGTATTCACTTCCGACAGCGTCAGATAGACGATGCGCTCAATGCAGAATGCCAGGCCCAGCACCAGTGCCAGGGCTACCAGCGACATAAAACCTGCTGAGCCCTCCATGAACTTACGCTTCAGCTGCTTGTGCAGTCCTGCGTCCTGCAACGCTTCTTCATCAGGACCTCCCAGGTCGGCATCTATCTGCGCCATCGCAGAGTCGACTGCCAGCGTGTCAGTCGTCAACGTGTCAACAGACAGCGTGTCGGCGCCCATCATGGGCGTTACCGTCCACAGACAGGCTACCATCGCCAACAGCATGATGATTCTCTTCATATTATTGTTTTCGTTGTTTAATCGTGCAAAGGTATAAAATAATTCTTAATTCTCAATTCTTAATTCTTAATTTTTTAGTACCTTTGCAAAAAATTTGCAAGAAAGTAACTTTATGGAATATATGTCACAGGAGGGCTACGACAAGCTCGTTGCCGAACTACGTCAGTTAGAGAGTGTTGAACTGCCACAGGTCAGGGATGCCATTGCCGAGGCCCGCGACAAGGGTGACCTCAGCGAGAATTTCGAGTACCATGCCGCCAAGCGCGAGCAGGGTCGCCTGCTCAGTCGCATCCGTTTCATGCAGCGTGTTCTGGAGAATGCCCGTGTGCTCGACACCTCTCATCTCTCTGCTGACAGTGTAGGCTTGCTCAGCAAGGTTGAGATGACCAACGAGAATACTGGCAGTCGCATGAGCTACACCATTGTCAGTCCCCACGAGGCCAACCTCCGCGAAGGCAAGATTTCCATCAAGTCACCCATCGCCCAGGCCCTGCTTAACAAAAAGGCAGGCGACACAGTTGTTGTCCGTGTCCCTGCCGGTATGGTCAAGCTCCGCATCGAGAGCGTCAGCCTCACTTCGTAATTCTCATCCAGTCTACATCCAGCCAACCGCGGTCGGCCTTGGCATTGTCCTCTACGCAGACATAGCCGAACTTAGCACCAATCCACTTGCCTTGACGCATCTGGAAGGGACTGCCTGCTTGACGGAATGTCTTGCCGTCCATGCTGTAGGCAAGCTGCACTAGTGGTTTGCCTTCATAGCCACCCTTGTTCTTCAGTTTGTCCTTGTCGGGCAGGGTGACGCGCAACAGCAGGTAGATATCCTCATGGATGCCGGGCTTGTAGTCTATCTTGTCCTCAGCGGTGGGTTTCAGCGTGGCGATGAGCTCCTCTTCTTGTGCCTTGCCCTTGTCGGCCTGCTTGCAGGTCAGGCGTAACAACTGGAATTCTTTGCCCACACGCTTCACCACCAGTGCCGAGTAGTCCAGTCCCATCATGATAATTCCTGCCATCTGTCCGTCGGCCTTTGACGTAAAGCGCACCTTGGTGGTAGCCATAAACTCGTCGGCAGGGGTCTTCTGCAACAGCATGTTGGGAACGAGGAAGAGATTGTTGGATTTCTCAGGTAACTTATACGTAAAAATGCGCATGGTGCCGAAAGCGGTGGGTACACCAAACTTCTCGTCGTAGTTGGCCTGCCACTGCCACTGCTTGCCAATGGTCGTGCTATTGAACTCGTCGCTTTCAACTGGATTCACCACCTCTGTGCTCGAAGCTTTCGGCTTCTGGAAAGTGGTCACGGGTTCGCCCTTCTTACCCATCACGGGCCAGCCAGTGCTCCAGTCCACAGGGTTCAGGTGTACCACACGACCGTATGCCTCCTTGTCCTGGAAGTGCAGGAACCAGTCCTCACCATATTTCGTATGCACCCAACCACCCTGGTGGGGGCCATTGATATTCGTCTTGCCCTGCTGCAACACGATCTTGTGCTCATAGGGACCATAGGGCGACCTTGAGCGCATGGCCAATTGGAAACCGCCAGGTACACCACCTGCCGGACACATAATCCAGTACCAGCCGTCGCGCTTATAGAACTTCGGACCCTCGCAGGTACGGTTCTCCGTACCGTTGCCGTCAAACACGATGACGGGTTGTCCGATGGGCTTCGTGCCATCTGCCGACATCTCACGAACGGTCAGCACTGAGGCATACTTCGAACGACTGTTAGCCCATCCGTTCACCAGATAGCACTTACCATCCTCATCCCACAATGGTGTGGTGTCGATATATCCCTGTCCCTTGATGACGCAGACGGGCTGTTCCCATTCGCCAGCAGGGTCGCCGTTCTTCGTCTTCACCATATACACACCATAGTCGGGGTCACCCCAGTAGATGTAGTATTGGCCAGCGTGATAGCGGATGCTGGGTGCCCATACGCCATTGCCATGCTGTACGGTGCTGAAGTGCTCCAGCAGTTTGCAGTCACCCTCATAGAGGTTCTTCAGCGCATAGCCCACTATCTCCCAGTTCACCAAGTCTTTGGAGTGCAGGATGGGCAGGCCTGGCGTACACTGGAACGACGAGGCCGTCATATAGTAGTCCTCACCCGACGCTCCCACACAGACGTCAGGGTCTGAGTAGTCCGCATTAATCACTGGATTGGTGTACGTGCCATCCCCATTGTCGGGCGACCACACCTCTGATTTGTACGCTTGGGCAGCTACCAACATGGGTAGCGCAACGGTTGCCAATAATAGTAGTCTTTTCATAGTTTGTTTTGCGAAGATAACAGGATTCTTTTCACCTAATAGCTTTGAACCTGTTCAACCTGCGGAGAGAACAGGATTCGAACCTGCGAACCGGTTTTGCCGGTTACACGCTTTCCAGGCGTGCCTCTTCAACCACTCGAGCACATCTCCAAAAAAATACTTTGCAGTCGCAAATTTGCGTTTGCGGCTGCAAAGGTACGAAAAAACATGAGAATTACCAAAAATAATCTCTGTTTTTTAATTGCGGAACACCAGACCGTTGCCAAACTCATCGATGATGATAGGCTTTGTGCGGTCTACCTGGTCAGCCAGAATCTTTCGTGACAACTCGTTGAGTACGAGGTTCTGGATGGCACGCTTGACGGGACGGGCACCAAAGTCGGGATCGTAGCCCTCCTGAGCCAGATAGCTGACAGCCTGATCGGTCATCTGCAGCGTGATGCCCTGCGGTTCCAGCATGTCGGCGACACGTTTCATCTGCAGGCGTACCACCTCGGCAATTTGCTGCTGGGTGAGTTGCTGGAAGGTGATGATCTCGTCGATACGGTTCAGGAACTCCGGACGCATCGTCATGCGCAACTCCTCACGGGTAGCATTGGAGGTCATGATGATGATGGTGTTCTTGAAGTTAGCCGTACGACCCTTGTTATCCGTCAGGCGACCATCGTCGAGTACCTGCAACAGGATGTTGAAGACATCGGGGTGTGCCTTCTCGATTTCGTCGAACAGCAGCACCTGATAAGGCTTACGACGCACAGCCTCTGTCAGCTGGCCTCCCTCATCATAACCTACGTATCCCGGAGGGGCACCGACCAGACGAGAGACAGTATGCTTCTCCTGATATTCCGACATATCGATACGCGTCATCATCGTCTCATCATTAAAGAGGTATTCTGCCAGAGCCTTGGCGAGTTCCGTCTTACCGACACCCGTCGTGCCGAGGAAGATGAACGAGGCGATGGGGCGCTTCGGGTCTTGCAGACCAGCACGGCTACGACGTACCGCATCAGAGACAGCACTGATAGCCTCATCCTGTCCGATGACACGGCGGTGCAGTTCGGCCTCGAGGTTCAACAGTTTCTCACGTTCACTCTGCAGCATGCGGGTGACAGGGATACCCGTCCAACGGGAGACGACCTCAGCAATGTCGTCGGCGGTGACTTCCTCGCGGACCATTCTGCCGCCGACAGAATCGGCGGACGCACTATCCAGCTGTGCTTGAATGGCAGCGATGTCGTCTTCGAGGGCTTTTAGCTTCGAATAGCGTATCTCGGCAACCTTGCCATAGTCACCCTCGCGCTCGGCACGTTCGGCCTCGTACTTCAGCCGTTCCATCTCCTGCTTGTCCTGCTGGATTTTGTTCACCAGCTGGCGCTCGCCTTCCCACTTAGCACGGTACTGCGTCTCCTGCTCCTTGAGCTCGGCAATGTCCTTATCCAATTGGGCGAGCTTATCTCCAGCGGCAAAACCGCTGGACACACTACCGGCAGAGCCAGCCTCGCGCTTGATACTCTCGCGCTCGATTTCCAGCTGGGCCAGACGACGCATAATCTCATCCAGTTCCTCGGGGACGCTATCGCGCTCCATACGGAGCTTGGCAGCAGCCTCATCCATCAGGTCGATAGCCTTATCGGGCAGGAAACGCTCAGAGATATAACGTTCCGACAATTGCACGGCGGCGATACACGCATCATCCTGGATACGTACCTTATGGTGGTTCTCGTAACGTTCCTTCAGACCACGCAGAATGGAGATAGCCGACAGTTCATCCGGCTCATCGACCATCACTGTCTGGAAACGACGCTCCAAGGCCTTATCCTTCTCGAAGTACTTCTGATACTCGTTAAGCGTTGTGGCACCGATGGCACGCAACTCCCCTCGAGCCAGCGCAGGCTTCAGGATGTTGGCGGCATCCATGGCCCCCTCGCCACCGCCAGCACCCACCAAGGTGTGTATCTCATCGATGAACAGCACGATACGTCCTTCAGCCTTCGTCACCTCGTTGATGACACTCTTCAGACGTTCCTCAAACTCACCCTTGTACTTCGCACCAGCTACCAGTGCACCCATATCCAGCGAGTAGAGTTGCTTGTCCTTCAGGTTCTCAGGAACATCGCCACGCACGATACGCTGGGCCAAACCCTCGACGATGGCAGTCTTACCCGTACCCGGCTCACCTATTAATATAGGATTGTTCTTCGTACGACGCGAGAGAATCTGCAGCACACGGCGTATCTCGTCGTCACGTCCGATAACGGGGTCGAGCTTACCCTGACGCGCCAGTTCTACGAGGTTCTTGGCATACTTCTCCAGCGACTGGTAGTTGTCATCTGCTGACTGTGACTGCACCTTCTGCCCCTGACGCAATGCCTGGATAGCGGCACGCAGTTCACGCTCCGTGACACCAGCATCCTTAAGGATACGACCAGCCGTCTGACCGTCGGTTAATAGAGCCAATAAAATTGGCTCCACACTGACGAAATCGTCGCCCATCTTCTGGGCATAGTCCTGTGCCTTGAGTAATACCTTGTTGGCATCACTGGAGAGATACGGTTCACCACCCGTCACACGGGGCAGGTGTTGCAGCTCCGTCTGTACGAGCATGTCAATCTGCTGGGCATTGACACCCAACTTCTGCAGCAGGAAGTTCACGACATCCTTGGCCTTATTCATCACGCCTGCCAGCAGGTGTACCGGTTCGATGGTCTGCTGGCCATTGCGCTGTGCGGTGTTGACGGCCTCCTGGACCGTCTCCTGCGCCTTGATTGTAAACTTGTCTAATGTCATAGTTTTGTCCTCCAATTATTTTTATTTATCAGTTATCATTTATCAATTAGGGCGAAGCCCGCATTTAAGCAAAGCCCGCATTGAGGCAAACAAACTATGTGCCGAAGTAAAATATCCGACAAAATGACAGAAGAAAGCGCCATTTTGTCGGATAATTATAAAGGGCATGCTAACCAAATCAGCATGAACACTATTCTTTCTCGATGAGGATACGAGCGTCCACAGCTACGATGTTGTCCTGGTCGGCCAACAAGGGATTGATGTCTATCTCCTTGATTTCCGTAGCGAAGCGCAACAACGTAGACAGGCGGACAATGATCTCCGCATACTTATTCTCGTTGATACCCTTCTGACCGCGCGTACCCTGCAGAATCTTATAGCCACGCAGCGAGTGGATCATCGAGAAGGCCTCATTGTAACCCAATGGAGCAAGACCCGACGACACGTCCTTCAACACTTCGACGAAGATACCACCCAGTCCACAGAGTACCACATGACCGAAGCGTTCCTCGTACTTAGCACCAATAAACAGTTCGGTACCCTTGATCATCTTCTGCACCATCACGGCTGTAGCATCGGGGATTTGCATCATGCGATCAAACTCCAATGCCAGGTGTTCGGCCGTACGGATGTTGAGCGTCACGCCACCAACATCGCTCTTGTGTACAGGCCCTACCACCTTGGCAACAACGGGATAGCCCACCTGATTGGCAAAGGCCGTGAGTTCCTCCTTCGATGTGCTGACCATCTCCGGCACAAGAGGGATGCCCGCACAGGAGAGAATGTCACGCACAGTTTGTGGTGGCACATAGCCATTCTCCTGGATATCGAAAATGATTCTGTTCAGTCTGGGAATGTCGATACCATAGAGTTGTACCTCTGTGGGTGCCGGTTTGGGGGTACGTATCATCTGCGAGAGTGCTGTCGCCAGCGTCACCTCATCGGAGAAGTTCACATGTCCCTTCTTCAGGAATTCTGCCACCTCAGGACCTGCGGTATGCAGACTGGGCAGAATGGGGAAGATAGGTTTCTTGCACGTCAACATTTTCTGGTGGAGCATCTCGTAAGCCTCATAGAGCTGCGTCAGTCCTGGGGTGCCATAGATGACAGCGATGGCATCGATATCTTTAAACTTCTGTTCACAGTAGTCGATGGCTATGCTCAATTGTTCGGCAGTACCTGTGGCAAGGATATCTATGGGATTAGCCACCGCAGAGCCCGGGAAGAGTTTGCTCTTCAGTTCATCGGCCTCAGGACCTTCTATCTTGGGAACGTTCAACCCACCCTTCGACAGCGCATCCGTCAGCATCACGCCAGGACCACCGGCATGCGTCACGATAGCGAAGTTCTTACCCTTCAGTTCGGGCAACGTGAAGATGCAACCCACCGTTGTCAGTTCCTCACGCGAGAAGCAACGGACAATACCCGCCTTACGGAACAAAGCCTCAACGGCAGAGTCTGACGAGGCAATAGCACCTGTATGACTTGATGCCGCACGACTGCCACTCTCCGACGAGCCTGCCTTGATAGCCGCTATGCGACAACCCTTACGAATCAGGTTGCTGGCATGGAACAGCAGCTTGTCCGGATTGGAGATATTCTCGATATAAAGCAGTTTGACCTTCGAGTCGGTATCAGCATTGAAGTTTTCATCAAAATACTGCAGCACGTCCTCGATACCTATCTGTTTGCCATTGCCGATAGACCACACGCTATTGAACTGCAGCCCCTTGATGACAGCACTCTCCAGAATGAACACTGCCGTAGCACCAGAACCTGACACGAAGTCGACGCCCTGTGGGTTAAGGTTCGGAATGGGTTTGGTGAATACCGAGTGGTGCCAACGTGTCAGCAGACCGATACAGTTAGGACCTATCAGTGCGGCACCATACTGCTGACAGGTGTCCAGAATCTGCTGTTCCAGCAGAGCACCCTCGTGGGTCTCCTCACCGAAACCTGCCGAGATGATGATGAAGGCACGCGTCTGCTTCTCCTTGGCCAGCAGTTCCACATACTGCGGACAGTACTTCGCAGCCACCACGAGGATGGCCAGTTCCGTAGGCGGCAACTCGCGGGCATCATGGAATGCCTTGATACCCTGCACCTCGTCCTCCTTGGGATTGACGATACGCAACATACCCTGATAGCCTCCCTGCTGGAGGTTGCGTACTATAGCGCCACCGGGTTTATGAACATTGTTCGACCCGCCGATGACGACGATACTCTTAGGTTGTAATAGTTCTTGGTTTATCATATTTTATTTACCCTTTGAAAATTTGTTATTTGACAATTTACTTGTTTCTTTTCTCAATAGAGTTGGCGTGCAGCCATGAATATAGACCGGTATCTCCTCTGCTGCAGCGTCACTATCGGTGATTGTCAGGCGCACAATAGCCCCTTGCCGATTGATATCCCGCTGCGGGTCGAAGATAAAGTTGCCTAATCCATAAAAGATTGGCTTGCCACGATAGGTCTCCATCGGCTGACGGGTATGCGTATGGTGACATACCAGACAGTCGGCGCCTGCCTCTATCAGTTGACGGGCATCATAGCGTTGGCGAGGCACCACCTCCACATGGTTCTCCCAACCCCAATGCAGGCTGACAATGATATAACACTGCGGATCGGCACTACGTAGCTGGGCGATACGCTGACATAGCGAGTCATTGCTCTGCTGACTGACGCAAGGCTTGTCGGGCAGAAGGGCAAAGTTCTCCAGTGCCATCTGCAACGAAGCGACGAGCCATACCTGTCTGGGTGTCTTGCTGAGCAGCACAGGTTGAACGGCTTCCTGCATGTTCCGACCAGCGCCAAAGGGCATCATGCCAGCCTTCAGGATGTTCTGATAGGTGTCCAGCAAACCCTCGCGTCCTTGGTCGATGGAGTGGTTGTTGGCGAGATTCAGGTGAGTGAAGCCATGCCGTTGCAAGGCTGTCAACCATTCCGGTTCTGCCCTGAAGATGTATTGTTTGTAGACGGGTGCCTTAACCTTGGTGGCAGGACACTCCAGATTGCCCACCACCACGTCGGACGCCTGTAGCACAGAGTCGATACCTGCTGAGAATAGCTGGTCGATGCCCTTCTTCTCCACGACTTTGCGCACCCCGCGGTCCAGCAGGATGTCACCCGTCAGGGTGGCTGTGAGCTTTTGGCTGTTAGCTGTTAACAGAGAGCCAAAAGCCAATAGCCAACAGCATATTGCCACTCTAACAGCCTGTGCTATAGAAAAACTTCTCATTCGTCTTGGGTGTCTCTTTCAAGGGGACGATGATGTCCTGCATCCAGGTAGGACGTCCCTCGTCAGGATGACTCTCCAGATTCTTCTGCCACTCCTCGTCCGTCAGTCGTTGTACGTCCAAGGGGCGCTGTGTCTCACGATACGACAGCACAGCACCACGCATGAGCCACAGGTAGCCGTCGACCTCCACGACACAGTATATCTCGTCTGCCGCTCCCACTGCCGCATACATCACACTTTTCTCGGGGTTGTTGTCAGCATTGGCAGTATAGACATCAGCGATTAGTGCCACCTTGCGGTCGGTACCCTGCACATCATCCCAGCCCATGAGGTACTGCTCCTCCTCACGTATCAGGTCGAGGGAGATATTCTCGAAGGTGGCACCGATATGCTCCAGCGTCTCGTAGTCCTCTTCGTTCAGCTTCCTGCCAGCCAACTCTGTCTCGCTGATGCGCAACAGGAACTCGGCTTCTTCACGAAGGCGCTGGGTGGTGTTCTTGCTCTTCTCGGTGGTCAACTGGTGACGCTCCAGCACGTCGGCAGTGGCATCGAGCAGACTGATAGCCTTACGCCAGAACTTGACGTTAGGCTCTACATAGCCCGTAACAATAGGATCGGGAGGACCACCACCGCCACACTCGGCACCCATCGGTTGTTTGGCATAGAGGATAGCATCGTGTTTCAGCTCTGCCCATGAAGCAAGAGCGGCATTCAGCGTCTTCTTCTGCCATTCAGGAGTCAACATAAAATAAGGATAGCCCTGACAGGTGTCGTTGACCGTCTCCAATGCATCCATCCAACGATTGCTAATGGTCTTTTGCCAGTCAATCTCCTGCATGCGCTGCTTCATCCTGCCGAGTGCAGCAACAAAGCCATCCCACTGCCGGGCTTCCTGCAACTCGTCGAGGAGGATGCGCTCGGCAGACGGCACACCCATTGACGCCATCACATCAAGACCCTTGGGCAGAGCGCGCTGTGTAGGGAGGTTATCATAGTCTACCATCTCCTGCAGCACCTCGCCATCGGGCATGTAGCGCTGGGGAAGCAGGTTGATTTTATATCGACTGCTGTATTCGTATTTCGGACGAATGCGCGTCTGTTGCTGGGCTAGCGCTTCTATCTCCTTGCGCAACAGTCGCATCGATTTCTTGCTCTTCAAGAATTGGCTGGCCGGTCGTCCTTTCATAAGGTCATAGACCTGCAGAATGGTAATGTTGTCAGGTGCACCAAAGAGCCACGTCATGGGTTCGCTCAACTGCTGGTAGAGGGCGCGCATCTCACCGTCGCCACCCGTCAGTTCAGCCAGCACGACAGCGTTCTGCAACTGTGACGGCACGTCTGTTCCAAAGGGCACCGTCTGCAACCACATCATCGCACGGAAGTAGTTCTTCAGCGTGTCGCTGCGGGTGTAGTGCCCACGTGGACGGAATAGCTGGTAGGTGAAGGGAATACGTTCGTAGCCAAGGTATTTGGAGTAGTCCAGTTCTGACGCCATCACCTTCTTTACCTCGTCAGCTACCGTACCAGCAGCACCTTGTTGACCCGTTATCAGTGCATGAGCCACATCGAAGTAGGTCTTTAGCCACTGGCTGTTCTCTGTTGTCAGCTGCTGACCACGTTCACACAGCCGCTGTACCACATGGCACAAGCGCTGTTCCTCGATATTACGCAGCAGACAGTCGAAGTACAGGTGGTAGAGTTGCAGGTAGAGGTCAGTGGTCACGAAATTGGGCATGTCCGTATAGTCATTCCGCTCATAGACATGGAACAGCTGCTCGTGCTGAGCAGGCACGATGGCGAAACCGTTACGTCCCAGCTTGTCACGCAGACGACTGTCAAACTGCTCCATCTGCATGGCATTCACCACATTGCCCATGTTAACACGATGGCCCGCCTCACGGGGGTTGAAGTTCTCCTGTTTCAAAACCTGTTCACGGGCTTGTAGCTTACCGATGAACGTCTGTTCCGCCTTGCTAATCTTGATGGGTACCTTGGCATCGGCCTTGTAGTAGTTGTTGCGCCAGCTGTCGTTACTATCATACTTGATATCCATCTCCTCAACTTGTTCCCAACGTACCACCATCAGCGAGTCGTACCACGACGTACACTGGAAAATTCCTCGCAGGAAGGCATCGCGGAAAGGATAGCCGCTACGGGCATAGAAACTGTTGCGCAACACACGCAACTCCGTCAGGTTCAGCTGCGAGATGTCCTGTTCGAGGTTGACTGGCTGGTTCAACTGCTCCACGTTGATGTTCCCCTTTCCAGGCAGCATCACACATTGGGAGTTTTGAGCCTGACAGCCCATTGTCAATAGCCATAAGCCAATTGCTAAAATTGTATGTTTCATATCATTCAAATTTTTCTCTTGCTGTTACTTCATCCACATTCTTTACAAGGTATCGCTCGAAGGCTACGCCAAAACCGCTCCAACGATATTCGGCCACCGTATACTGTCCCTGGGCATTGGTCTCCAGACTGCGTACACAACCGTCCTTGAAATGGAAGTCACACAGCGTGCCACCCAGTTTCGAACCAAGCCACATGGGACGTATCAGTCCCTCGTAGTTCTTGAAGATAAACAGACGTCGACCCATTTCCGGATGGAAGCGGGTCGGTTTGATGACACCCACCAGCGCCTCTGTGGTACCATTGCCATCAACGTCGCCCGTCTCCATGCGATAGACCGGATAAGGCAGTCGCCACTGGTGACTGGTCGTGTCGGTGGTCAGCGTCAACAGAGACAGACTATCCGTCTTGTGTTCAAGCGAAAACGTCTGCGCCTGACAACTCAGTGCCAATAGCCAACAGCTAAGTACCAACAGCCTCTCTATCCTCATGCTTGTTTTAAGTTTCTGCAAAGATAATGATTTTTATGCAAACGGCATGCACGAAACAGGAAAAACTTGCAACAAGGTTGCAGAAAAACAGCATTTACGGACTATTGCAACCAAGTTGCAGCAATGTTTTCCTACCTTTGCAGCGTGAAACAAGAAAAAAACAAGATAATTATGTCACACGAACATCATCATCACGACCATGAGCACGGTCACGAGCATCACGGTCATCATCACCACCATCATCATGTGATGCCCACCAGCATGAACGGCATCTTCGTCTTCTGCATCGTACTGAACCTACTGTTTGTGGGCGTCGAGGCCCTCGTAGGCTGGACACAGAACTCGCTGTCACTGTTATCTGACGCAGGTCATAACCTCAGCGACGTATTCAGTCTGGTATTGGTACTCATCGCCTTCCATCTGGCCAAGGTACGGTCGGGCGCCCACTATACTTACGGACTGAAGAAGTCGACGGTACTCATCTCGCTACTTAACGCTGTACTATTGTTAGCTGCCGTTGGAGGCATCGTTTACGAGAGTATCCTGAAGTTCACTGAACCCATCGACGTCAATGGTGTCGCCGTATCGTGGACGGCTGGTATCGGCATCCTTATCAACGGACTCACCGTGGTACTGCTGATGCGTGGACAGAAGAGCGACATCAACGTACGTGGTGCCTTCCTGCACATGGTGGCTGACACACTGGTATCGGTAGGTGTCGTCGTCTCAGGCATCATCATCGCCTTTACGGGATGGAATGTTGTAGACCCCATCGTCAGCCTCATCATTGCCTTCATCATCCTTTGGTCAACGTGGAACCTGCTGACGGCCAGCCTGCGACTGATTGTCGATGGTACGCCGGAGGGTATCGAACCTGATGAGATACAACAACTGATGGCTGCTGAGGAGCATGTCAGTGAGGTACACCACCTGCACATCTGGGCCATCAGCACCACCGACAACGCCCTGACAGCACACATCGTCATCAAGGACATCGCACACATGGAAGAGGTGAAAGGTCGCCTGAAAGTTCTCTTAAAAGAGAAAGGTATCGGCCACTCTACGCTGGAGTTCGAGACACCCGACAGTGGTTGTCATGAGCATTGTTGCGAGGATGCGCACTAATTGAGAAAAAATGAATTATTGGTAAAACTCGTTAAATGGCTTGGCTGTTTAACGGGTTTTTCGTATCTTTGTGCATTATTTATTCGACAGAAACTATGAAGAAGACATTGTTAGTCGTTTTGGCAGCCTGTCTGCTACTACCTTTGAATACGTTCGCACAGACATACCAGACATTGTGGAAACAGGTGGAGAACGCTCGCGACAAGGACTTGCCGCGACAAGCGTTGACTCATCTGCAGAAGATAGAGGACAAGGCTCAAAAGGAGAAGGCATACGGTCAACTGCTCAAGGCCACCCTGCTGACGGCCAATATACAGCAGGACATTGCACCTGACTCGCTGGCACCTGCCGTAGCACGCATCGAGCAACAGGCGAAGGCAGCCACTGATCCCGTCTTGCAGATGGTCTATGCCACCGTCTTGCATAAGGTATACTCCCTGAACCCTTCTATCGACAACGAGACGTTCGACAAGGCCAAACACTATCGCAGGCAGACAATGGCCCGGCCTGACCTGTTGGCCAAGGTCAAGGCCGACGGCTATGAACCTTTGGTGGAGCGAGGCAAGGACAGCAAGGTCTTTGGTCACGACCTGCTGAGTGTCATTGGCATGGAACTGGACGAGTGGCAATGGCTCTACGACTACTACACGAAGGTCGACAACTGCCCTGCTGCCTGTATTGCTGCCAGCTATATTGCCAAAAGTATTGAGGAGTACGACTCACTCATTGCCATCTTCGGTGACTATCCAGAGGCTGCAGAGTTGGCCATAGGTCGTTATAACAAGATGCATGGCGACAGGTTCACCAATGCCGACCGCTACAACTGGCTGCAACAGTCGCTGCAGCGTTGGGGTTCTTGGCCACGTGCCAATATCATGCGCAACGAGTTGACGGCCCTGACGACACCGCAGTTTACTGCCAATGTAGAGCGTCGCGTCCAGGAGGTAAGCAAGTCGCAAGTGGTCAGTCTGAAGAACCTGCGTAACATCACCCAGTTGACCATGCATGTCTATCGCACGTCGCTGCAGGGTGACACAAAACTCAATCCCAACAACAAGGACGAGTACAAGAAGATAAAAGCGGGGTTGACAGAACTGAAAGAGATGACACAAACCATTCCCTTCTCAGGGCATGCCGTCTATGACATCTTTACCGACTCCCTACAACTACAAGGACTACCCACCGGTGTCTATCTGCTGGAGTTCGCCAGTCTACCACAGACGGAGGTTGTCCGCCAGTTGTATTTCGTCTCGGGCATCCGACTCCTGCAACAGGCACAACCCGACAACAACCGTCGCTATGTGGTCGTCGACGCCACGACAGGACAACCCGTCAAGAACGCTTCCGTCCGGCTATCCTTCCGCAAGAACTGGAACACTCCAGAAGCCACCCGTGTGCTCACCTGCAACAGCCAAGGAGAAGTGGTCTATACCGATGAGCAAAAGCCGTCAAGACTCTTTGCCTACACCGCCAACGACAGCTACTGTCCTGAGCAGAACGGCTATGGTGCCTACAGCTATTACGAGCGCCAGTACAACAACGAACATACCAACCTGTTTACCGATCGCGCCATCTACCGTCCCGGACAGACCGTCTATGCCACCGCCATCGTGTGGAAAGAGCAGTCAGCCCTCGACAATGCCGCCGTCAGTGATAAGGTCGTGAAGTTTGAACTGCGCGACGCCAACTATAAGTTGGTTGCCGAGCAGCAGGCCACCACCGACCGCTATGGCAAGTGCAGCGTACAGTTCACGCTACCTACAGGTAAACTCAATGGTCGCTACTCCATTCGCACCAATAACGGCAATGTCAGTTTCCGTGTAGAAGAGTACAAACGTCCCGCCTTCCAGGTGACGTTCGACGATTATAAGGAATCCTATCAGGCAGGAGACACCGTGCAGGCCAAGGCTAAGGCCATGAGCTATGCCGGTGTACCCATCCAGGATGCGAAGGTGCATTATACCGTCAAGCGTCGTGTGGCCTTCTGGTGGATGTCCTACAGCCGCTATTGGCAGGGAGGTTATTTCGGTGATGGTCTCCGCGAGACCGTTGTCAGCGAGGGCGACGTCACCACAGCCGACGATGGTTCATTCGTTGTCGATATGCCGTTAGTCATGCCCGAAGATCTGGGACACCACACCATGTTCTACCATTTCGTCGTCGATGCTGATGTCACCGACCAGGCTGGCGAGACGCACCACGGCAGTCTGTCGCTACCCTTGGGCAACAAAGCCACCTCACTGACCTGTGATATCCCCGAAAAGGTGCGCAGCGACCAGTTCCCCCCGATTACCTTCACCCGTCGCAATGCTGCCGGCAAGGAGATTCCCGGCAAGCTGCGCTACCGCATCGATGGTGGCAAGTGGCAGCAGTGGTCTGCCAATGGTCCATTATCACTCAACTATCAATTGAAGAGTGGACAGCACCGCATAGAGGCTATCTGTGCCCAAGACAGCATCAACCAGACGTTCGTGGTGTTCAGTCTCACCGACAAGCGTCCTGCTTTCGAGACCCACGACTGGTTCTACGTCTCTCATGAACAGTTCCCCAACGACGGCACACCCGTCACCATACAGGTGGGTTCGTCAGATCCCAATACCTATATTGTATATAGTCTCTTTGCTGGCAAACAGAAGATTGAGGAAGGTGCCGTCAAGAAGAATGGTGAACTCATCAATCGTCAGTTTACCTATCGTGAGGAGTATGGCAACGGACTGCTGTTGACCTTCGCATGGATAAAGAACGGTGAGTGCTACCGTCACCAACAGGTCATCCGTCGTCCCATGCCCGACAAGAAGCTGAAGTTGCAGTGGACCACCTTCCGCGACCGCTTGACACCTGGTCAGCAGGAACAGTGGCAACTGACCATCAACAAACCCGATGGTGCTGCCGCCGACGCCAGTCTCATGGCGGTGCTCTACGATAAGAGCCTCGATGCCCTCACCTCCCACCAATGGTCATTTACACCAATGTCATACCTATCCAGTCCTTCTACCTCTTGGCAGCACACGTCGTTTGGTAATATCTGGGCCTCAGCCACCAAGGAGATGAAGTACATCGATGTCGACCAACTGTTATTCAGTCGTTTTGACGAGAGCATCTTCCCCATTTATTACCATCCCGTCCGCGTCCGTGGACGCAATATGCTCATGAAAGCTGCTGCAATTGGCAGTGCATCTATGGTCGACGTGACCAGCAATACTAACGGAATGATGGAAGTGGATGTTGTGGGACATCAAAAAGAGAAGAAGGTCTTGATGACGGGTGCTGTTGCTCAGGTTGAAACCACAGATGATGCAGAGCTTGTAGAGGATAAGGAAGATACTGCCGAACAGATTCAGATCCGTGAGAATCTCAACGAGACAGCTTTCTGCTACCCCACTCTACTGACGGACAATGAGGGCAACGTCTCGCTGTCGTTCACGCTCCCTGAGAGTCTGACGACCTGGCGCTTCATGGGTATCGCCAATACTGCCGACATGCTCTATGGCTACATCGACAGTGAGGTCATCGCCCAGAAGGATGTCATGATACAACCCAACATGCCACGCTTTGTCCGTGAGGGTGACGACGCCACCATCTCTGCCCGTCTGTTCAACACCACCGACCACAGCGTCAGCGGTACGGCAAGACTCCAACTGATAGACCCCAATAGCGAGCAGATTATCTGCGAACAGTCAGCACCCTTCACCATCGATGCCAACGGCTCCACCGCCGTTACCTTTGTGGTCAATGGTTTGCCCGCTGACATCAGCCTCCTTATTTGCAAGGTCACCGCCACCGGCGACGGCTTCAGCGATGGCGAGCAACACTACCTGCCCATCCTTTCTAATAAAGAGTATGTCACCAAGACGGTACCCTTCACCCAGCATGAGGCGGGTGTGAAGGCCATCGACCTCACGAAGCTCTTCCCGCAGGGTACCGACCAGCAGAAGCTGACCATCGAATACACCAACAACCCCGCATGGTTGATGGTCCAGGCATTGCCCACCCTCGGACAGCCGTGGGAGCATAGCGCCATCGACCAGGCTGCCAGCTATTATAGTAACCTGTTGGCAAAGCATCTCCTCGACCAGAACCCACAGACCAAGCGCGTCTTCGAGCAGTGGAAGCAAGAACAGAGAAGCGAAACATCCCTGCACGCTCAATTAGAGAAGAATGAAGACCTCAAGGACCTCGTCCTTGCCGAGACCCCATGGGTGGCTGCTGTCGACCGTGAGAGTGAACAGCGCCAGCGCCTTGCCGACTTCTTCGATGAGAATGGTATCAACAACCGCCTGACGACCACCGTGGAGAAGTTGCAGAAACTGCAGAATACCGATGGCTCCTTCTCATGGTACCCAGGCATGGAGGGTAGCACCTACATCACCGTCACCGTTGCCGAGATGCTCGCCCGCCTGCAGGCAATGGGCTGCAAGTGGTCGACAGTTTCCCCGTCGACACTCTACAACAATGCCTTCCGCTACATTGGCAAGGAAATGGTGGATATGGTGAAGAAGATGAAACAAGAGGAGAAAAAGGGACATCGCCAAACCTTCCCCACGTTCACCGCCCTGCGCTGGCTATACATCTGTGCCATCGATGGACGCACACTGAAGACTGATGTCAAGACCGCCAACGATTATCTTATCGCGCTATTGAAGAAAGACATCAAGCGCCAGACTATCTATGAGAAGGCACTTACCACCGTTGTCCTCGCTCAGCATGGTGAGAAGACCAAGGCTGCCGAGTATGTGAAAAGCCTCAAGGAATATACCGTCTATACCGAGGAGATGGGGCGCTACTACGATACTCGTCGCGCCAGCTACTCATGGTACGACTACAAGATACCTACGGAGGTTGCAGCCATCGAGGCTATCCAGCGTGTGACACCTGCAGACCTACAGACCATCGACGAGATGCGCCGCTGGCTGTTGCAGGAAAAGCGCACCCAGTTGTGGAACACACCCATCAATAGTGTCAACGCCATCTATGCCTTCCTCCATGGCAATAGCAGCACGCTGACCACGAGTCAGCCCGCCACCAACATAGCGGTCGACGGTTCACCCATCGACACCAGCAAAGCGTCTGCCGGCCTCGGCTACGTGAAGACTGCACAGCCCTACAAGGGCGAGCACACCTTCACCGCCACAAAGACTAACGAGGGCACCTCATGGGGTGCCGTCTATGCCCAGTTCCTGCAGAAGACCGCTGATATCGAGGCTTCGCAGAGTGGCATTACTGTCAAGCGCGAAGTGATTGCGACAAAATCGCAATCCACACTGGCCGTTGGTCAGCGCATCAAGGTGCGTATCACCATTGAAACCACCCGTGACCTCGATTTCGTACAGGTGGTGGACCGTTGCGCTGCTTGCATGGAGCCCGTAAACCAACTGTCAGGCTATCGTAATGGCGCCTACTGCTCGCCCAAGGACAATGCCACGCACTACTTCTTTGGTGGTCTGGCCAAAGGCAAGCACATCATAGAGACCGAATACTATATTGACCGTGCTGGCAGCTACGAGACAGGCACTTGTACCGTTGGTTGTGCCTATGCTCCAGAATATCGTGCTACAGCACCATCGATGACACTCAATATTGCAGAAAAATGAAGAGAATACTGATTATACCCATTATGCTACTGGCAGTACTGACTGCTGCTGCCCAGAAACTGACCATCGAGAAGACCACTATTGACGTGGGACGGACAGGGTACCAACAACCCATTACCGCCGTCTTTGAATTTCGCGTCAAGGGCAGCAAGAAGGTGCGCATCAGCGAGGTACGCCCCGACTGCAACTGTACCAAGGTAGACTATCCGAAGACGGATCAGGGTGACAAGTTCCAGATTCGAATGACCTACGATGCTCAACAGTTGGGACATTTCGACAAGCAGGCCGCCGTGGTGACCAATGCCACTGCCAAGCCTTTCTATATTCGTATGAAAGGTATCGTGCTACGAGATTATCAGGATCTCAGCGCCAGTTACCCCATCACGATGGGCAACCTGCTTTTGGACCATAGCGATTTAGAGTTCGATGACATCAACCGTGGTGACCATCAGGTGCAGGTTCTACATATTTACAATAGCAGTACTACCGTCTGCCAACCCAACCTGATGCATCTACCTTCCTATCTCTCGGCAACAATGGTTCCTGAGCGTTTAGGCCCCGGTCGTGCCGGTACGTTGACTGTCACGCTCAACTCCAACGAGTTGCACGACTACGGACTGACACAGAGTTCCGTCTATCTGGCCGAGAACCCTGGTGATAAAGTCAGTGCCGACCACGAGATTCCTGTCTCTGCTGTCCTACTGCCCTCCTTCATGGGCATGACGAATGCCCAGAAGCAGTACGCTCCCAAGATGCATCTGTCGAAGACCACCTGCGACATCTTGTTCGCAGGTAAGTCAAAAAAGAAGGACGTCATCGAGATTACCAACAAGGGACGTACCGAACTGGATATCTCATCGCTACAACTCTTTACGGGTGGTCTGCAGGTTTCGCTGGGTAAAAGCAAACTACAGCCTGGCGAGAAGACCACACTGAAGATTACAGCACTGCGTGACGACCTGAAGAAGGTCCGCACGCGTCCGCGTATCCTTATGATTACCAACGACCCAGACTTTCCCAAGGTCACGATAACAATCAATGCCAAATAATATGGAACATCCAGAAAATAGTGCCGAATATGCCGGTTTGCAGGTCAACAGCGGTGTTGAACAGCCATCGATTATCAATCCCTACCTGAAACGCAACCGCTTCCGTCGTCGTGAACTCACAGCGGCAGAGATGGTTGAGGGTATCACGAAGGGCGATGTCACCATCCTTTCGCAAGCCGTCACGCTGGTAGAAAGTATCAACCCAGACCACCAGGCTAAGGCCCAAGAGGTCATCAACAAGTGTCTGCCCTTCAGTGGTAACAGCATTCGCGTGGGTATCAGTGGAGTTCCTGGTGCCGGCAAGTCGACAAGCATCGATGCCTTTGGCATCCACGTACTGAAGGAACGCGGTGGTCGCCTGGCCGTGTTGGCCATCGACCCCAGCAGCGAACGCACCAAGGGTTCTATCCTGGGTGACAAGACACGCATGGAGAAGCTCTCCATCCATCCCGACTCGTTCATCCGTCCCAGTCCAACAGCAGGTTCCCTGGGTGGTGTGGCCCGCAAGACGCGTGAGACCATCATCCTATGCGAGGCTGCCGGTTTCGACAAGATATTCGTCGAGACGGTGGGTGTCGGGCAGTCGGAAACGGCCTGTCATTCGATGGTTGACTTCTTCCTGCTACTCCAGGTGGCAGGAACAGGTGACGAGTTACAGGGCATCAAGCGTGGCATCATGGAGATTTCTGACGGCATCGTTATCAACAAGTGCGACGGCGACAATGTTGACCGATGTCAGATGGCTGCCACTAATTTCCGCAACGCCCTGCACTTCTTCCCCAAGACGGAGAGTGGTTGGATGCCAAAGGTACTATGCTACAGCGGTTTCTTCGGAACGGGCATTAAAGAGGTTTGGGATATGATTTACGAATATATGGACTTCGTCAAGAAGAATGGTTACTTCGACTACCGCCGCAATGAGCAAGCCAAATACTGGATGTATGAGACCATCAATGAACAGCTACGCTTGAAGTTCTACAACAACCCCATCATCCGCCAGCAGCTAAAGACTGCCGAAGCCTCCGTCCTTGCCGGTCAACAGACCTCGTTCATCGCTGCCCAAAACTTGTTAGACACGTATTATAAAAATCTAGGATAACTAGTCCTACTAGTTTAACTAGTCTAATTAGAAAAAACATGAGCCTCAAGATAGAGATTGACAACGGTAGTGGCTTCTGCTTCGGAGTGACCACTGCCATCCAGAAAGCCGAGGAAGAGTTAGCCAAGGGTAACACCCTCTATTGTCTGGGTGATATCGTCCACAACGGTATGGAATGTGACCGTCTGCGCCAGATGGGACTCATCACCATAGACCACGAGCAGATGGCGCAGTTGCACGATGTCAAGGTGCTGCTTCGTGCTCATGGAGAACCTCCAGCAACCTACGAGTTAGCCCGTCAGAACAACATCGAGATTATTGATGCCACCTGTCCTGTGGTACTGAAACTGCAACAACGTATACGGAATAATTACAAATTACGAATTACGAATTACGAAAACAACAATAGGAATTCGGAATTCGAAATTCGAAATTCCCAAATCGTTATCTTCGGCAAGAAAGGTCATGCTGAGGTACTGGGGTTAGTAGGGCAGACCGCTGGCGATGCTATCGTCATTGAGCATTTCGACGAGGTAAAACACCTCGACTTTACCCGCGACATCTTCCTCTATTCTCAGACCACCAAGTCGCTCGATGAGTTTCACCGCATCATCGACTATATCCAATCACACATCGCTCCAAACGCTACCTTTAAGAGTTTTGATACCATCTGCCGCTCCGTAGCGAACCGCATGCCTAACATTTCGCAGTTTGCTGCCCGCCACGACCTTATTCTCTTTGTCTGTGGTCGCAAGAGCTCCAATGGCAAGGTGCTCTTCAACGAGTGTCAGCGTGTCAATCCCAACACCCACCTCATCGAGGGACCTGACGAAATCGACACCACCTGGCTTGAAGGCATTGAGACTGTCGGCATCTGTGGGGCCACCAGTACACCCAAGTGGTTGATGGAACAGTGTCGTGACGCCATTGCGGTTCGTTAAATATGGTTAAATGCCATAGATTTGGTAGACACTTTATAATGGTTTTTTGTATTTTTGTAGCTCAAAATACAACAAAACTATGGTATATGGCCCTATAGTGACTTGACTATAGGGCCATATGTCACAAAACTTCGTTACTTCGTCAACAGCTTATCGATGGTTTGTAAGCACTCAGCAGCGCTGACGGGCTTAGAGAGAAAAGCATTGCAACCAGCCTCCATCGCTTGCTGACGGTCACTATCAAAAGCATTTGCTGTCAGTGCAACAATCGGTAGATTAGGCAACATGCCTTTAATCTGCTTTGTAGCAGTCAATCCGTCCATCCTGGGCATCTTCAAATCCATCAAGATGAGGTCAGGATGTTCTGTAGATGCTTTATCTACGGCTTCTTGTCCGTCATTGGCACGAAAGTACTCATAGTGTCCCTTGAGAATGAAGGACATCAACAGATAATTACTGTCATTATCTTCTGCGATAAGGATGCGTTTCATAGGTTTTTCCTTAATTAATTTCGTTAATAGATTACAAAAGTAACATTTTTATCTGAAATTCCTTGTGTGTTTGCAACTTTTTAACTAATTTTGTAGCTTATAAGTGGTTTAGAGACTATCATGACAGTAGCAGACTATATCAAACTCAATACCGACGAGAAGCGTTTTTCCTTTGAAGTACTGCCACCTTTAAAAGGCAATGGCACAGAGGCATTGTTTAAAACCATCGACAAGTTGGCCGTATTCAATCCTGCCTTCATTAACATCACAACGCACCACTCGGAATACGTATACAAGGAGTTAGAGAACGGACAATATGAGCGACAGCGCATCCGCCGTCGCCCAGGAACCATTGCCATAGCTGCCGCTATTCAGCACCGCTATGACATTCCTGTAGAGCCGCATGTTATCTGCAGTGGACAAACCATCGAACAGATAGAGTACGAACTGCTAGACCTACAGTTTTTGGGCATTCGCAACCTGATGTTATTGCGTGGTGACAAAGCCAAGGAAGACAGTCAATTCACGCCAACACCTGGCGGCCATGCCCACACGACCGACCTGATTCGTCAGGTGGTACGCTTCAACGAAGGCTACTTTGCTGACGGAACTCCCATCAAGCATCCTGGTCCTAAGTTTGACTTCGGCGTGGCCTGCTATCCCGAAAAACACGAGGAAGCGCCCAATTTGGAACGCGACATGGAGTATCTGAAGCAAAAACAGAATTTGGGCGCGCAATATGCCGTTACACAACTATTCTTTGACAACCAGAAATATTTTGACTTTGTCAAGAAAGCCCGCGAGATGGGCATTACCATACCCATTGTTCCTGGCATTAAGCCCATGGCAAAGCTCAGTCAACTGACTGTTGTACCGAAAACGTTTCACTGTGACATCCCTGAAGCACTAGCCAAGGAAATAGTGAAATGCAAGACAGACGAGCAAGCTCGTCAGTTGGGTATCGAGTGGACTACAGCCCAATGTCAAGAGCTCTACGATGCTGGCATCCACAACATTCATTTCTATACGGTATCGGCTGTTGACTCAGTAGCAGAAATCACGAAACGACTATTATAATGTTTGAACAGGTCATAGGACAACACGACATTCAACAGCGGCTGATGCAGCTGGTAAGCGAGGAGCGACTGCCCCACGCTTTGATGTTATGTGGTCCACAGGGCTGTGGCAAAAAGGCGCTGGCCATCGGATTTGCTAAAGAACTACTTAAAGCCAATAGTAAACTGCCAATAGCTAATTGCCAAGCTATGCTTGACAAACTGGAGCATCCTGACCTGCACTTCACCTACCCTACCATCAAACTTCCCTCAATGGGTGCCGAACACAAACCCGTCAGCGACGACTTCGCAGCACAATGGCACGACATGGTAATGGGTGGCTACTATTTTACCATGACCGACTGGCTGGAGCAGATGGGAGGTGAAAACCAGCAAGCCATCATCACTGCTGGCGAAAGCGATGCCTTGATTCGCAAACTCTCGCTAAAGTCTAGTCAAGGCGGCTATAAGGTCAGCATCATCTGGTTACCAGAGCGCATGAACATAGAATGCGCCAACAAAATACTGAAACTACTGGAAGAGCCACCCTCTCAAACCGTTTTCATTATGGTTTGTGAAGAGCCAGAGAAGTTATTGGAAACCATTCGCAGTCGTGTGCAGCGTATTGACGTAAAGCGCATCGATACTGACAGCATTTGTCAGGCACTGAAAGAGAAGCGTGGGCTGAGTGATGACATGGCTCAACGCATTAGTCGCATGGCCAATGGTAGTTGGCGACAGGCTATGGAACTACTCACAGCAGATTCGGAAAACGAACTATTTCTTGATCTTTTCCAAGCACTTATGCGATTGGCCTACCAGCGCAAGATCAAGGAACTGAAGCAGTGGAGTGAGCAGTTGGCATCGATGGGGCGTGAACGCCAAAAACGATTTCTCACCTACTTTCTACGTCTAGTACGTGAGAACTTCATGTATAATTTCCAACAGAGCGACCTTTGCTATATGTCACAACGGGAAGAGGAGTTTTCTAAGAACTTCGCACGTTTCATCAACGAGGCCAACATCTTGCCCATCACCGAACTGATAGACCGTGCCATCCGTGATATTGGACAGAATGCTAATGCAAAGATTGTCTTCTTCGACATGGCCCTACAAATGATAGTTTTACTAATACAGAAATAAGAGATATATGGAAAAAGAACTCATGATAATGACTGGTTGCGACCGCGGACTGTGCAAGCATGCTGTGGGCAGACAAGACCGTCAATTGAACACCTACGACTGGCTGGCCGATGTACCCGGCAATACCGATACCACTGACCTCGTGGAGGTTCAGTTCAAACATACCCGCAAGGGCTACTATCATAATGTCAACAATCTTCCACTAAAGAAGGGTGACATCGTAGCCGTTGAAGCCAATCCTGGCCACGACATTGGAGTAGTATCACTGACTGGTCGCTTGGCTGCCATCCAGATGAAGAAGGCAAATCTCAAATCTGCTGAAGATATCCGTCGTGTCTACCGCTTGGCACGCCCTGTAGATATGGAAAAATACCAAGAGGCCAAGAGTCGTGAGCATGCCACGATGATTGAGAGCCGCCAGATTGCCAAGGGACTGGGACTGAAGATGAAGATTGGTGACGTAGAATACCAGGGGGACTGCAATAAAGCGATTTTCTATTACATCGCTGACGAGCGTGTCGACTTCCGACAGCTTATCAAAGACCTTGCTGCCACCTTCCATGTACGCATCGAGATGAAACAGATTGGTGCCCGTCAGGAAGCCGGTCTCATCGGTGGTACAGGCCCCTGTGGTCGTGAACTGTGTTGTGCAACGTGGATGAAAAACTTCGTTAGCGTGGGTACACAAGCTGCCCGCTACCAAGATATTTCGTTGAATCCGCAGAAATTAGCAGGTATGTGTGCCAAACTAAAGTGCTGTCTGAACTACGAGGTCGACGACTATGTGGAGGCTGGCCGCCAGTTGCCTTCAAAGGAAATCCAGTTGCAGACACAAGATGCAGACTACTTCTATTTCAAAGCTGACATCCTGGCAGGGCTCATCACCTACTCTACCGACAAAAACATCGCTGCCAACTTAGAGACAATTACGGCAGAGCGTGCCAAACAGATTATCGAGATGAACCGTCGTGGCGAGAAGCCAGACAGTCTCACCGAAGACGGTGGTCAGAAAGCGGCACAAGGTCCCGTCGATTTGGCTACACAAGAGAATATTGCTCGCTTCGACCGTTCGAAGAAAAAGAAGAAAAAGAAGAACCGCAAGCCTCAAGCTCCCCGTAATGACCAATAAGCGTTGGCTCTTTTGCATACTATTGGCGGTAAGTCTGCTTACAGCTTGTAAACAGTCTACTGTCTACTTCCACTATGAGGACACTCCTGAAGGTGGGTGGGAGAAGAACGACTATCTAGTCTTTGACACAGACACGTTGACGGAAGATGCCATCTATCAAGAGGAAGTGGCCATACGCATCAACAACAAATATCCTTTTATGCAATTGTCACTCATCGTGGAGCAGACCGTCTATCCTGCCAGATACAGCATGATTGATACGCTGGACTGCAAACTCATCGACGAGCGTGGTAATGTGATGGGAGAAGGAGTCAGCCAATACCATTATATTTTTCCACTAAGAACCCTACACTTAAACCATGGAGACTCGCTGCACCTATCGGTACGTCACAGCATGAAACGTGAAATACTGCCCGGCATCACTGGTGTCGGTATCAAGGTTGGGAAGAAATAACAACTATCTTGCTAACGTTTGATGACGTAGCCGTCACGTTTCTTGTTGAAGGCTTCCAAACGAATAGTGTGTGTGTCGTGGTTGAAGAAACGATTAGGGTTGACAGCCTGACCTCCAATACGTGTCTCAAAATGTAGGTGTGGCGTAGAGGCTCGTCCTGTCTGTCCGGTAAGAGCAATAACCTGTCCGGCCTTTACCAGTTCTCCCACCTTGACCAAGTTCTTGGAATTATGGCTGTAATAAGTTTCCAAACCGTTATCATGGCGCAGACGTATCAGATTGCCATAACCAGAGAACGGACCAGAGAAGACCACCTCGCCATCAAAAGCGGCATGTATCTCGTCTTTGTTAACAGTCTTCAAATCGACGCCCGTATGACGACGCCCGCCGCGACTGCCAAAGGGACTGATAACCTTGGCACCAGGCAGCGGATAGCACCACCACTGTATGGAGGCCGGCTGCTCAATGACAGGTTCTTTCATTACACTGACATTGACCTTCCAGTTGGCAGTCTTCTGAAACAACACCACCTGTTGACGTAACTGATGACTTTCCGAACTAAAGATGATGGAAGGATTGATGCGACTACCATTAACCATAATGGCAAAGCGACAAAACGTACGCCCGTTCTCACTACCTACAATGGCGATGGTTTGTCCCGCTTTCACACGGTCACCAGACTTCACCAGATTCTGAGCATTATTACCATACACGGTTTCCAAGCCATTACCATGACGTACCACGATGACGTGGCCGTAGGAAGGAACATATTTCGACAGTCGTACCACACCGGCAAACATCGACTTAACGGCGTCACCACGGGCAGTTTCTATTTCTACGGTATAGTCCGGCAACACCTTAGCCTTACCCACTGGCAATGGGAAGGAGTAGTCACGATCCCGGCCACTGCTGAAATCAATAGTAAACGCATCCGACTTCTCAAAGAGCGACGGATCGCTGATGCTTATCTGTTGTTGCTCGAGTGCCGTAAACTGCGTTTGAGCACACGATGACAGCGCAATCATCGCAGCAATAGCAAGAGAAAGGTGACGTATCTTCATAGGCTATTCGGGGTCTTCAATGTCCTCTAAATCCTCAATATACTCCAGGTCGTCTATCTCTTCTACGTCATCAACATACTCAATATCCTCGTCTTCACCTTCTTCAGCCAGCTCCTCAGCAAAGCGTGTCATATCCTTGTCGCGGTGTACAAGGGTATCCTCTGCCATGACTGCAGCCAACTTATTACTTTCAGCATTGAGTTCACGCCACAGCACATCCTTCAACTCATCGAGTCCTTGGTTCGCAACTGCAGATATAAACACACATGGAAGATCCTGTGGCAATGTTTCACGCAACATCTCAACTAACTCTTCATCTAGCAAATCACACTTGGTAATGGCCAATACACGGTGTTTGTCAAGCATGTCGGGATTAAACTGTGCCAATTCGTTAAGCAATATTTCGTATTCACGCTTGATATCATCAGTATCGCCTGGTACCATAAAGAGCAATAGCGAGTTACGCTCAATATGACGAAGGAAACGAAGACCTAAACCCTTACCTTCAGCAGCACCCTCAATGATACCTGGGATATCAGCCATCACAAATGACTTATTGTCACGATAACCCACAATACCCAAAGAAGGTTCCATCGTCGTAAAAGGATAGTTGGCAATCTTCGGACGAGCATTGGACAAGGAAGACAACAATGTTGACTTACCGGCATTGGGGAAACCCACCAATCCGACATCTGCCAGAAGTTTTAGTTCCAGTATGATAGTCATCTCCTGCATAGGTTCACCAGGCTGTGCATAACGTGGAGCCTGATTGGTAGCGGTGCGGAACTGGAAATTACCCAGTCCGCCGCGACCACCCTTGAGGAGAACGATTTCCTGACCATCGTAAGTAATATCGCAGACATACTTTCCCGTTTCGGCATTATACACCACTGTACCACAAGGAACATCGATATAAATATCCTTACCATCGGTACCATGACACTTGTCACGACCACCATTGCCCCCATGTTCAGCAAAGATATGGCGCTCATATTTCAGGTGCAGCAACGTCCAGTAGTTGTGATTACCACGCAGGATGATGCTACCGCCCTTACCACCATCACCACCATCGGGACCGCCGTTAGGGTTATACTTCACATGACGCAGGTGCAT
>JAEEGK010003561.1_pt1 | contig 38695 bp, 21 predicted proteins | sample 8958771 | NCBI WGS metagenome assembly JAEEGK01 (sample SAMN16246547, study PRJNA631951) | gut metagenome | biome: gut microbiome; feature: rumen; material: SC-attached | host: Bos | place: Iran: Karaj | collected 2018-10
AAATATTTATAAAAATAAATTTCACATACTTTTAGTTGCTTTTTTCATTTATTATTTGACAAAAGAAACAATATTAATGTTTATGATGATTTTGAATAAAATTCTTCTTTTTATAAAAAAAAAAAAAATAAAAAGAAAATATCAAAATAATTATTTCTATATTATTTTTTTTTATTTTATTTAAAAATTATTTTTAAATAAAAAAAACTTAATTTTACAATGTTATTTATCAATTATAGAGATTTGAGAAATTGAAAAAAATATATTAAAATTATTTTTCTTGAATCATCATATATTATGTAAAAAGCAAAATATATGTAATTTGAAAAATAAAATTTATATAAATTAGAATTAAATGACTAATAAGATAATTAATAATGATCCATGTAATTAAAAACTGTTATTTTTATTATCACTATCAATAGAAACAGTACAAGTCCAGATGAGAAAGTATATCCATCATTACATGTTAAATATTTACATTCAATATTACTTGTTTGGCAATCATCTTTTTCATCAACACTGGCTGATTTATCCAAAAATGTAACTATATCAGAAGTTCATGATCCTAAGTTGGAGTAGATACAGTTGAAGTTGATTCATATGTTTAACAACATATTATCAAAATACCACATTTTTCTGTTCTATATTATAATCAGAATAAAATAGTTCAATTAAAGGTAATAAAGTTATAAGATAAATAAATTATTTCATAAATTTATTTATTTATATATTGAATAGAGTAAATACATTTATCCACTCCTAATGGCCCCATATACTCTTCTCTTTAGTTTGTCCTTTTCTTTTTTTTTATTTTTAATATTTTTTTTATTTTTCTTTTTTCATTTTTATTTTCTATATTTTTTTATATTTTCTTTTTATTTTTATTTTTTATTTTTTTTCTATTCATTTATTTTTTTGGTTTTTTTATTAATTTTTTTGAATTATTATGATTTCCTCGTTAGATAAATTAAAAAAAGAATTAGTTAAAGCTAGAACTACCAATAATGAAAATAAACGTCAAATTATTAGAAAAAAAATTGAAAATTCTTCTCGTAAATTATATGGATATTATAACTCAAAAATTCATCAAAATTTTTGGAAAACTTCTGGACATATTCAAAAAAAATTTGAATATATTTATGATGATACTGGATTAGGATATAATCTAAATTATGGAAATAATAATAAATTTTCAGAGAAAAATAGTAATAAAATTAAACAAACTCATTTTCTGGAGTTTGATAATTTAGAAAATAATGATGTAATTATTACTATAGAACATTGTTCAAATTGCTTAGAACATTTATCACATACTCATCATATTAATGATATTTATAAAAAAGCAGCAAATATAATTAAAAATTGTATATCATTAAGATTTCCTTTCATAAAAATATACTTAAAACCTTTTGAAATAAAAAATGATGTTAAAAAATTAGGATGTTTAGAAATTCAAATGGCCAAAAAAATTAATGATAAAACAAAGATTATTTTAATACATTCTAAAATAAATTCAGGTTCTTGGCCAAATATATATATAATTTTAAATAAAATAATGAAACATTCACCTTTACTAAATTTAAAGATTACTTTATATAATAAAGAAGAAGAAATAAATGAAAAAGAAAAAGAAAGAGAAAAATTATTTGAAAATTTTGGTTTTCCATCTAAATTATCAAATATTAAAATAAATTTATATGAATATTATCCTGAACAGTTAGAAAAATATTTCTTTGAATATGAAGATTCATTAGATCAAATATTTAATCCAAAAAGAAGAACTCAAATATTAAAAGAAGAAAAAGAAAAAAATAAAAATAAATATCTTATTAAAGAAAATTTAAAAAGACCAAAATCAAGTTATTCATATAATTATATTAAAAATATAAGTGAAAGAAATTTTTCAAATAATAAAAATATAAATGAATCAAATATGTCAACAATATATTCTTCAAAAACAAATCCTAAATCTCTTTCAAATAATTCAATAAATAAAAATGATTTATATATTCAAGATTCAACTCAGTTAAAAAAAATGAAAGGAAAATTTTTATCCAGTGCTTATTCAGATGAAGAAGGAATAGTTTTAATAGAAAATGTACCTTATGATTCATATATAATTGAAACAGAAAATTGTCAATATTTTTCTTCGTGTGGAATTTTTCTTCGATTTAAAAAAATTTTTGAATATGATGAATTAAGAAATCCATATAAAAATAAATTATTTACTTACAATAGAATAATAGGTTTATTTAATCAAATAGATTCATATATTCAAGTTTTTTTATATTATATAAATGAAGATGGAAGAAATGAATTAATTGAAGGAGCAAAAGTAACTTTACAAAGAAAATTTTTTGGAGATAATGATTTTTATAATATTGATAATGAAGATTTTTACTTTAAAGAAAATAAAAATATAAAAGGAAGATATGATTTAATTACAAATCCTGGAGAATATATTATAAATGTATTTAAAGTTGGTTTTGAAAAAACAAGTAAAGAAGTAAATTTAGAAATAGGAGAAAATAAAATAAATATTCAATTAAAAAATTAATAATTATTTTAGAAAAATAAAATATTTATATTTATAAATAAATAAACTTTGAAAAGTATGAATAAAAAATTTTTAAAGTTCAAAATTTAAAATAAATAAATAGGATAATAAATAAATAAAGAAGTTAATGAGATGAAATAACTAATATTTCATTCATAATATAAAAATGAAGTATCTAATAATTCATTCTTAACTTATTTTTTAAAGAAGAAAATTCAGCTGTTTTTAAATTTCCTTTAAGGAAACTTTGTCCCTTATTAGATAAACTAGTATATTCAGGTAATGCGGAATGTAATTTTTCAATAAAATTATTACTATAATTTCCATTTCTAGTTTTATTACCATTTATTGTGTTATAATTAAAACCATTATTTTTTAGATTATTTCTATCTGTTTCTCTTAAAAACCTTTTAAAATTTTTTAAATTTTGATTACCATATTTAACTTCAAAACTAGGACCATTCATTTTTGAATTAGAAAATTGATAACTTTGATTAGATTTATTATTTTTATAATAATTTTTATTGGATTTTGTATCAAGCTTTTTACCTGTTATTAGTTGATATCTAGTTGATATTAAAGAATTTTTTATTGGATCAGAATTTCTTGTTTGATCAATCAAAAAATAACTTGGCCTAGATGAAGTTTGAGTTTTATTAAAATCTAATTCTAATGTATTATCGTCTTGAAATAATTCTTGAAAAATATGTTGATATTTTGATAAATATCTTGGTTTATGATTATAATTGTTGAACAGCATATTCCCTTCTGTTTTCATTTTTAATGATTTTAAATAATTACAATATAATATTTTGTTACAATTATTTTTTAAATTTTTTTAGATATTAAATAAACTTTCTCAATTATTCTAAAAAAATGTTTTATATTAAATAATATTATAATAAAAATATGTTGTTATTATAATATTCACTCTTGAAGACAAATTTAAATATCTAAATTTTTGTGTGTTACATCTATTGTATTATTCACAATAACTTTCATTTCATTAAATTTATAACTAATATGTTGCTTTATATCATCCATTTTATTATTATTTTCTTTAATTTTATCAGCTCCTTTATCATAATTATAATTCATATAATATCTAAATTTGGGAAATTTACCTTTTTTTACTTGAACTTCATCAATATATTTCCAATCCTTAATTTTCTTCTTTATTTTTTTATTTGATATTCTTTCTGTTTTAGAAGGTTCAATTATTCTTATTGTTTTTGTGTATAAATTTTCATTTTTATTTCTGGTTCTATAAGTAAAATTATTTGATGTTAAATTAAAATCATTAATTAGGTGATTTAATCTTATTAATGGTTTTTCTCCTTTTATTTTAATAAATTTTATCTTTTTTCTATGTACTTTATCACTTGAAAAATTTTTATTATCATTCTTATTTTTTACTCCATTTTTTTTAAAATCTATATTTTCATTCATTTCTATTTTCTCATTTAAAAATTTAGGAAAAACACAAACTCCTTTTCTATCTTTAGTATTTATAGGTCTAATATCATAAATAATTTTTTTCCTTTTTTCTTTAATTTCTTTACTATTTGTAACAAAAGGAATTAATTTTTTATTATCAAAATTATCATTTCTAATCCCAATTTTCCAAGATTTATTTTTTCTATGATTATTAAAATATATACTCGGAATATTTTTTTGATTATAATCATCAATTCCTGAATTCATTTTATTTTTTAAATTTCTAAAGGATTCACTAACTAGAGAAGTTTGATTTAAAGAACTTAAAGTTTTTTTTAGATTAGTCATTTCAGAAAAAAGCTCAGAATTATTTTTATTAATATTATAAATTGTATCAAAATATTGTTTCTTTAAATTATGTTTAATATCATCATCTATTAAAGGATAAACAGAATCTTTCGCCCAATGAGAACCAGTATCTAAACCATTTCTTCCATTTTTTTGATTAACTTTCATTAAATTATATCTACTTTTCAAAGAAACATCATTTAAATAATATTCACTATTTATATTTTTTATAGGATCATTTTTCATTTTTCTTATTAACCTTTAAATTATTAAATATTTAAATATATTACTTTCTATAAAATAATCACAAAACAAAACAAAAATAAACAAAAAATTAAATAAACCAAATCTAGAAAATCTTTAAAACTCCAAAAAAATAAAATAAACATCTAAAAGCTAAAAAAACAAAAAAAAAAAGAAAAAGAAAATTTATCCAATTATTTCTTTTTCAATCACAGTATTTATACTTCCATCTTCCATATATTTGATAATTTTAACAATTTTTTTTCTTTTTCCTCCTTCAACAATTTCATTTTCAGTTTTAATAACTTTTTTAACACCTTCAGGGCAATCAGGATCACCTCCTATATTTTCTTCTTTATTATGAGGTGGTGCCTGAGTGAATCTATTAGGAGGTGTACTTTTTACTTTATAAGGTTGTCCAATTGTATTTACTTTTTTTTCTTCATCAAAGAAATAATTATCATCTTCAGGATTATTAGAAAAGAATTTAGTACAAGTCAAAATAACAGTACATTGACCGTATTGATCATGTGTTGCAGTGGCAACACCAATTAAATTTAACTTTTCATTGAACATACTTTCTCTTTGAATTCTACTTTCATCTCCGTCACTTACAAGTAAATTAGTAATTATCATTTCAGGTGTTGTACCACCAAAATCTATAGCACGTGACAAAGACCCATCGAAATGACCATATTTTTCTATAATTGGTTCCAACTCGATGTTTCCTGCTTCATAAATGTCAGTTTTTTGAACTTCCATAATAAACTCTTTTGCTATTTTACAAAGAGAGTAATTTAATTGTAGAGCATTTATTCTTTTTTGTCTCTCAAGATATTCTGCTGCTTCTTCATAGGCTTTTGCTCCTTCTTTAGTCTGTATTCCCAAATTTTGTCCTGGTAAATGAAGAAGTGTTCCTTTGAAATTCTTTATGTTTCCACGAATGATTTTTGAATACTCTTGAGGAGATGTACGAATGGTGTTTAATTCATCTATTACTTGCTGCTCAAAATCTTCCATTTTTTTATATATGTTTTTTCTTGGGTTTTTAAAAATTGTTTTATTTGGGTTTAATTTTTACTTTTCTTTATTCATTATTATATATATTTTCAGGAATTTTTATTAATTCTTTTTTATTTAATTTTTGTAAGGGTTTTTATATATATTTGAAAATGGATTTGAGTTTTAAGTTTTTTATAAATATTTCTGATTTGAATATTGGCAAATTTTTCTTTTTATACAACTTTAAAAATAAAAATTAGCTCATTGAAAAATTAATCGAAAATTTCTTAATATCTGTATTTTTAAATAATATAATTATAAGTATATGTTTGGAAGAAGAAAGGTTAATTTTGGGTGTCTAATTAAATATATTATTTTCTATTGAAACGAATTATTAATTAAAGCTTCGAACTTTTATATAAAATTTTTATTTTTATTGGTTTTTCTAAACATGAGGAAGAAAAAGTTAATGTATTAATGATAAAATATTATTTAAACAATTTATAAAGCAAAAACAACTCACCTCATTGAAACAATAAAATTTGAATTCTCAAACAATCAAATAAATGTTAAATTTTCTTCCTAAATTAATAAGATTTTTTTTTTTGAAATTAATTTATAAATAATTTCTTAAAAATATAATAAAACAATTTAATGGGACCAAAACAATCAAATGAAAAAAAAACAAATACTCAATATAATTATAATGTTTCAAAAACTCAATCAAATTATGAAAGACAAAAAACAACAACAAATTCAAATAACAATAACATAAACAGCGTATCAAACAATAATAAAAACAAAAGAACAAATACAATAAATGCGAATAATATAACACAAACATTTATATGTCAAAAATGTAAACTAGTGTTTTATAATAATGTATTATATAATCAACACGTAACAAATTGTAATAAAAATTCATTTGGTCAAGTAAATAACAATCCCAACAAATATAGTAATAATTATTTAGGACCTTATACTTGTTCAAATTGTCATAAACTTTTTTATAGTAGGTCTGTTTATAATAATCATTGTTCAATATGTAGAAACCCAAATATAAATAATATTAATCCACAAAATTACAATTCAAATAGAGATAATTTATTTGATATTGGAAATTTTATTCAAAATCAATTAATAAAAGAGCCTAAAACAATTCTTCCAAGAGGAAAAGCAGATGGAACATTTGAAGAAAAAGTACAATATTTAAGATATAATTTAAATGAAAGAAAAATAGATTGGACAAAAGGAAGTGATAAAATATCAGTAAATAGAGAAAATATCTTAGAACAATCAATAAGTCAATTTAAAAAAATAAATCCTTTTAAAGAATTAAAAATAGATTTTAAAGGAGAAGTAAGTCAAGATGCAGGAGGATTAATAAGAGAATGGTTAACTGTATTATTTAATATATTATTAGATGAAAAAAGTAATTTATTTGAAAAATCTGATACTGATGAAATTTCTTATATTATTAAAAGTTGTGGTAATCAAAATTTAAAAAATAATGAAAAATATGAATTTACTGGGAAACTATTAGCTAAAGCACTTTTAGAAAATTTAACAGTTAATTGTTGTTTTAATAAAATTATTTATCAATTATTTCTTAATGAAACAATCACTTTAAAAGATTTGGTTTTTATTGATAAACCTTTATATAATTCAATGAAAAATTTAATTGAATTAAAAAAAAACGGAGATGATCTTTTAGCTTTTGAATTATATTTCTCAATTCAATATTATGATAATAAAAAATTAATAACAGATGAATTAATTCAAAATGGAAATAATATTTTAGTAACTTCAGATAATTTAGATGAATATATAGAAAAGAGAATTGAATATTTAATAAAAAAACAAAAAAATTCAGTAGATTTAATAAAAAAAGGATTTAATACAATAATTCCATTAAAAGAATTATTAATATTTAATTCAGATCAATTATCCTTATTAATTAATGGAACTCCATTTATTGATGTTGATGATTGGAGATTAAATACAATTTATAAAAATTATTTAGAATATGATAATGTAATAATTAATTTTTGGGAAGTATTATCAAATTTAACTCAAAATGATTTAAGTAATTTCCTATTATTTTGTACTGGAAGTTCAAGAGTTCCAATTGGAGGATTTAAAACTCTAGAATCAAACAGAGGAAATATTTCTAAATTTTGTATTACTAAAACTGAATATGTTCCTAATCACAAAAATTTTATTAAAGCTCATACTTGTTTTAATAGATTAGATTTACCTAATTTTCCAAATGAAGAATTACTTAAAGATGCTATAAAATTTGCTATTGAAAATGAAACATTAGGGTTTGGTATTGAATGAGATAATTATTATTATTTTATAAAAAAATTTTATTCATATATATCATTTTAAATTTATAAACTCAAAAAATTAATACTTATTTTTATTTTATAAGGTTTTAATTTAAAATTGTAGCAAGAATACATTCAATCAAAGTGAAAAATCCTAATATTATAAAAATAATAGAAATAAGAGTATTAGTATTACAATAATCTTTAGTATAAACTAAATAAAATAAAGCAGGAAAAATATAAGAAAATAAATTACCCATTAATCCTCCTAAGATTGTAAAAATAAATTTCAATTCATTAAAATAATGAGAAACAACAAAAACAGAAATAAAAAGAATAACTACAAAAAAAATTTCAAAAGGTTTATTTAAAACAACAGAATTAGTATTATTAAAAAATCTTTTTTTATCAATAATTTTATGATTTTCAATATAATTAATTTTTTTTTGAGCACATTCAAAGCAATTAAATAAATATAATAAAACATCTCTACCAATAGTTAAAAAGACTTCAATTAAGAAACAAAAGTAATTTTTTAACGCAGCGAAAGTGATTGGAAAAGTCATTATTAAATTTAAGCAGAAAGTTAAGCTTAATAAATGATGAGTTAAATCATTTCCTATAGCATCAAGAATAGAATCAGTTAAATAATCATAATATAATAAGCACCCACAAAGTCCACAAATAATATAAATAATACAACTAATAAAAACAGTAATAGAAGCACTTGTCCAAAAATGAATAGTTGAAGATTTATTAACACAACTATATATGGAAAATATATATATATGATATGAAAAACTTAATATTAAACATGCAATTGCAGATAATTTTTCATTGAAAGAATAACTTAAACCCCAAAGTAATTCTTCTATTTTTATATTTTCTTGTTGTAAAATTATATTTCCTGAGCGAATGCATTTTAAAAAATCATATATTGTAATAAAGAAAAATAATAATACTCCTAAAAAAGCATAATTTCCAGCAGTTTTAATTCCTGAAATATCTTGTTTAAAACAACAAATAAATAATATTATTCCTAATAAAATAGAAAAAAATAAATCATAATTTAAATCATATCCAATATTAATAGATAAAATAGAAGGAATAACTTTTAAAAAAATAATAATGAAAGTCATACAACTTCCAAAACAAGAAAAGAAATTTAAAAATAATATGATGAATTTTCCAAAAATTCCAAAAGTTCTTTCAGAAAAACTTAAATAAGAATTTTCATTTGAAATTTTTTGAACAGTTAATAATAAATGAAGAGAAATTAAAGAAAAAATAGAAACTAAAATAATTCCACCAACACCATAAATTATTCCTAAAACTTTTATACAATAAGCCATTTGAACTAAAGAAGATTTAATTATACAATTCATGATTTGTAAAATTATCATAATAATATTATTAAAAATTTCTAATTCAAAAGGAGATAAAATTTCAGTTTCATTTGATTTATAAGTTAATTCTGATTTTCTAATCTGTTTATTTTTTAATATTTTTTCAATATTTTCATAATTATTATAATGTGTTGTTCTTATTGAATTTTTCCTTAATGAATTATTTCTCAAAGCAATTTCATTATTTGTTGAAATTCTATAAAATGGATTTTCTAAATTCATTATATCTTGAATTGTACTTATTTGAACATAATTTGCTTCATAATTATTATATAAATCTAAATCATCTTCTAATTCATTCTTTAAGTTTTCATTAAATATTGTATTTCTGTTACTATATAATTTCGATATTGATTTTTCTAAATGAGAATTATCTTCATGTTTTTCTAAGGAAATCGGAAGTAATGGTTGATTATCTAATTCTATTTTTTCATTCATATTTTTATTTAACTATTAAATATTGAAATAATTATTTAATATTTAAATTAAAAAAAATTTTATTTATATAATTAATTGTGTCTTTACTTTCATCTTAAAAACTATTATTTTCATATTTTACTTTTCTTATCAATATCTATCTATGATTAAAATAATACATTTATATTTAAATAATAAATAATAATTTTTAATTACATTTAAAAAAAAAAAAAAAAAAACAAAAAAATTAAAATAAATGCTCAAAAAAATTAAATAAAAAAATGAAAAACCAGACTCCAAATAAAATGAATAATCTTTTACAAAAATTAGAGGCATACAAATCTCAAAATAATCCAAAGAGATTTTCTATGGAAAAAACACCAAGAAAAAGTTCATTAAATTTTTATCTTCAACAAGAGGATTTTATAAGAAGAAATTCTTTTCAAAATGCAAATATAGATGTAAACACAAGAGCTTTAGAAACATTAACAGATGCAGCATTAAAAGTAAAAAATTTATTAAGTGATTTTTTAGTAAATGCTGATCCTGATGATAAGCAAAAATATAATATTGAAGATGAATTAAAGGAAATAAAAAAAAATAAAAATAATGAAAATTTAAATATTTATACTTTAATAGGTGATAATAGTGGAAAATCAAGTGAAGAAAATGAAGAAAATAATATTACTTATAATAAAAAAAATGAATCAAAAAGAAAAAGTGATTTACCAAAAAGAAATTCAATTTTATTATCAATGAATCAAGATGATTTTAATGATAAAGGTAAGAAATCTAAAAAAAATAAAATTTTTACTATGGGAGATGCTAATGAAGATACATTAAATGCAATTAATAAAATTCAAAGTTTAAAAATGAGTATTAAAAGGAATTCTAAAATGACAAATTATAAAAGAATAAATACAAATAATTATCTTAATAATAATTTATTTAATTTGAAGAAAAGAATTTCTTCAGAAAAAAATTTATTTAATTTTAATAATAGAAAACTTTCAAGTGATTTTCCAATAAATAAATTAAAAAGAAATTCATCAAATGAAAATTTTCTAAATCTAATAAAAAGAAAATCTTCTGGTGATTATTCAATGTTTATTAAAAAAAGAAAATCATCAAATGATTATTCTCAAAAAAAAAGAAAATCATCAAGTGATTTTACAATGAATAGAAGAAAATCAACATTAGATAATTTATTAAAACCAAAGAAAAGAATATCATCAGAGAAAAATATAACAAACAATGAAAATATAAAAAATAATAAAATTGAAATAAAATCAAGTTTTTTAGGAAAAAAAAAAATAAATAAAGCAAAAGTTCATTTTAATAATAAAGACACTAATTTTGTAAAAGGAAATTTTAAAATAAAAAGAAGAAAAAAAAGATTAGATACATATCAAGTAAGATCTCCTACAAATATATCATCAAATAATAATAATATAAATTTTACAAATTATCAAAATCCATTAAAATCTCAAAGATCAGTAAAATCACATCGTTCTTTTAAAAAATCTAAAACTTTAAAATTTAAAGAAACAACTCTTATTGGAAATTTATCTTCTTCTTCTGATGATTCTTTAAATTTAAGTAAAACTTCTATTTATTCTAAAAAAGACAATAATGATATTAGAAATTATATTTCTTTTACAAAAAAAGGTTTTAGAGAATTTAATGATATATGTGAAAATTTAAGAAAAAGTATTGTTTTCAATGAACAAGATAAAAAGAATTTATTAAATAAATTTGGAATTGGAGAAACAAATATTTCAAATAAAACTTCTTTACACAAAATGAGAACATTAATTGAAGAAAGAAAATATAAAAATGAAGATGAAGAAGATAAAAAATCTTTTAAAGAATCAGATGTTGATGAGGAAAAAAGTCAAGATATAAAAATAATAGAATTTCAATATAGAAGATTAATAAGACAAAATAAATATGTTTATGATTCTTTAAGTGATGAAGAAAGTTTAGATGATGAAGATGGGAAAATTTTTATAGACCCTTTAAATAAAATAAAATTAATATTTGATTTTCTTATATTTTCTTTATCTTGTTTTTCAATCACTTATCCAATTTATGTATTTGGATTTAAATTAAGTCCAAAATATGAAAATTCAAATTATTTAATTTCATTTCATATTACTTTTGATATTTTTTGCTTTATTGATTTTATAATTGGTTTTTTCACTGCCTATTATAATTTTGAAGAACAATTAATCACAAAAAATGAATTAATTTTTATTCATTATATTAAAGGCTGGTTTATTATTGATTTTTTAAGTGCAATACCATTTAATACTATTAATATATATTTCCCTTTTAAAAATATTAAGAAAGATAAATTACGTTTTATTAAAGATAATTCATTACTAGAATTATTAATTTTACTTCGTTTATTAAAATTATTTAAAGTTTTTATGAATAATGCTTTTATAAATAAAATAAATAAATTAATAGAAGGAATTGATGCATTAGTAAAATGGAGTAGAGTATATATATCATTATTTATAGGAATAGCATCAATTCATGTTTTATCATGTATATTTATATTTTTAGGAACATTACAATTCCCAAATTGGATTTATGAAAATAATTATGAATTAACAACTGAACAAAGAGATATATATATAACTGCTTTTTATTATATTTGTGCTACGGTGTTTACTATTGGATATGGTGATATTTGTAGCATAAGTCTATATGAAAGATTCTTTAATTTAATTTTATTAGTTGTTGGAATTATGATTTATTCTTATGCAGTTTCTGCTTTGAGTAATTATGTTCAAAGTGTTGATTCTAAAACTTTAGATTATCAAAATAAATTATCTATTTTAGAAACTATTAGAGTCAGTCATGAAAAAATGCCTCAGAGCTTATATGATAAAATTAGTAAATTTTTATTATATAGATTACATAATGAAACAAGAGATAAAAATGAAATTATTGATAATTTACCAATTGGTCTGAGAAATAAGTTAATTATTGAAATGTATAGAGATGTAATTAAAAATTTTGTTTTTTTTAAAAAATTTGATAATACTGATTTCATAATTCAAGTGATTTTAGCAATGAAACCAATTCAAGCATCACATAATGAAAGATTAGTGAATGAAGGAGAATATATAGAAGAAATATATTTTGTAAAAAGGGGAATTTTATCTTTAGAAATTCCATTGCCGGTAATAATAAAAGAAGAGACAATTCAAAAAATGGAAACAATAAAAATTTCAAAGGCTCAAAGAAGATTTGGAATAAAAAATGCAACTTTAAATTTTTTAAGACAATCAAGTGTAAATAATGGAACATCTAATCACCCATCAGAAATAGATATTCCAAGTGATGATGATTTAAAAAATTCAAAAAACCAAATTCAAAGACCAACACAAACTTATATTAAAATAATAGAAATAAGAAGAAATGAACATTTTGGTGATATATTAATGTTTTTAAATAAGAGAAGTCCATTAAGTGTAAAAGTTAAAAGTAAAGTTTGTGAATTATTTTTATTAAAAAAAACAGATGCTGTTGAAATTTCAATGAATTTCCCAAAAATTTGGAGAAAAATAATAAAAAAGAGTTTATTTAACATGGAACAAATTGAAAGATTAATAAATAAGACATTGAGATTTTTCTTTGTTCATAATGAGGGACATAAATTAAGAAGAGATTCAGTAATGAAAGAAAATTATTATAGAATAGACCCAACAAAACAAAATAAATTATTAAATTCTAATAATTTATATCAAAATTTAGATATTTGTGAATTAAAAAGTATTCCAAGTGAAGGAGAAGATGAAGAAAGTTCTGATGATACTATTACTGAAGAAGATGAAAATGAAATTGAAGAAGAAAAAAGTGAGAGTGAATTTAATAGTGAATTGAGTTCTCATTTTGAAACTAATAGAAAAATTAATTTTTCAGATGATATAAATTCAAATTTACCAAAAATTGAAAAAGAAAATGAAAGTAATAAAAATGATTCTATTATAAGTGAAGAAAAAATTGATAAATCAATAATAGAAAAAAATGATAAAAATGTAAATATAATAATAAATGGATATGATGATTTTAATGGAAGTGATTTAGAGACTTTAAGAGAGAATGAAAATTCCTTTAATGAGAAAGAAAAAAGTAATAGAAGTGATGAAAGTATAACATCAAGAATGAGTGAAAAAACAGTAAAAACAGTAATTAAAAATAGTTTTGGAGATTATAAATCAGTTTATAATGAAAAAGATATATTTAATGTAATAAATAATGGAACTTTAATTTCTTCAAATAATATTACTTTACCTTATAGTTTAGATGAAATAAATAATGAAAATTTACCTTTTGAAGAATCTATTTCTATTCCAAATGAAGATATTCCTATGAATTTATTACCTTATGATATTATTAATAATATTAATATGAAAAATAATATTCATAATAATTCATTCAATGATGAAAATATTTTGAGAAATTTTAATAATATTGATTGTTCTGAGAATAATAACATGAATAATGCAAATACTATTGTAAATAAAAATCATATTAATACTATCGTTAATAATATTAATAATGAAAAAGAATTAAAAACTTTTAAAAATTTAAGTTGGCATAGAATAATTAATTTTACCATTTTTGGAATTAGTAAAAAAAAAAAAATATATAAAACAACAATTAATACATTTCGTTCAAATAAAACATCAAAAACAAATAAAATAAACAAAAAATTTGAAAGTTGTAAAGTAATAAATTATAATAAAAGTTTTCATGCAATGAAAATGAATAATAATAATAATATTAATTCTCCTTCAAATCCAGTTTTAATTCAAAAGAAATTAAATACTTCAAAAACTTCTCCAAGAGTAAAAAAATTAAACTTAGAAGAACCAAAAAATCAAAATTCAAACAACAAAATATCTTTAATGAAATCAAAAAGTTTGATTGGAGGAAATGGAGATAAAAGATTAAGTAAATTAATTTTTTCAACTTCAGAAAATAATATTGATAAAGAAAAAGAAAAAATAAAAAATAAAATGAAACAAACTTCTAAAATAAGAGTTTCAAGAACTTTAAATGCTGAATATATAAATATGTTTGATAATAATAATAACCAAGAAAATAACCATAAAACATCATCTAAAAAGAAAAAAAATACTTTGCATTTAATTAGTCAAAATATTTCTCAAAATTCAATTAATTTAAATGATCCAAATAAATTTTATAGTAATTATTTTTCTTCTCTTATAGAAAAAACAGATAAAAAAACAAATGAAAATGGAGTTCCTCAAAGATTAAATAAATTAAAAGCTTTTATTCAAAGTCATAGTAATACTGCTAATATAAATAATAATAATGGAGAACCTCCTAATTAATTTTTTTTTTCCAAAATAGTTGTTTATATAAATAAATTTGTTTTAAATAAATCTATATATTATAGCGTATTAAATATAATTAAATATTATTATTATTATATCTCAATGAAACAATATATAGTTGAAAAAATCTCAATTAATATAAAAAAATTTGAATAAAATCATTAAAAAAAAATATAAATAAAATCTAAAACTAATCAAAAATAAATAATTTAACAACATTTTTTTTTTCTTTTTACATCATTCTCTTTGGAATTTCCATTATCTTCATTATTATCTTTAATTTCAATAGTTTTAACATCATTTTTTCTTGAGTTCATTTCTTTAACATCTTCTCTTTGTTGAAATTCAGGGTCTAAGAATTTCATTCCAACATCATGAAACAAGTCTTCAATACTGGAATGTATTTTAGCAGAAGTTTTTTTAAAAAGAAATTTATTTTCTTTGGCAAAATTTCTGACTTCTCCTTCATCAACTTGTTCATTATCTAAATCAGATTTATTTCCAGTGACAGCAATGATAATATTTTTAGGTCCATAATCTCTTAATTGAGCAACCCAATAATCTCTTAATTCTTCAAAAGATTTCTTATTAGAAATATCATATACTAATATTGCAACTCCTGCATCTTTATAAAACATTTTTGAAAGAGCACGATATTTTTCTTGTCCGGCTGTGTCCCATATTTCAAAAGATAATTCTTTGTTTAATTCTTCAAAAGAAAATGACTTTGATGAAAATGATGCTCCTGTTGTTGATATTTGTTCATCTAAAAATTCATTAGTTGTAAATTGATTTATTATCGATGTCTTTCCTACTCCACTTTCTCCTAGTAATACAACTTTACATGATTTTGGAGTGTCTTCCATTTTTTTTTTTTTGAATTATTTTATTATATTTTTTTTGTTTTTTTTTTTCTTTTGTATTTTTTTCTAATTAATTTAAGATATTTATTTATTCATTTATAGTGATTATTTATTATTTTTTTAATGGAAAATGTTAATGATATTGAAATTATAAAAAATGAATTTCCAAATTTTGATTATTTTATCTCTCAAAATAATGAAAAAATTAAATTAAGTGATTTTTTCTCTTATATTAAATCATTTTCTAAAATTGATAATTATAAAATCGAGAAATTTTCTAAAATAATATTTAAAAATGATGTAAATAAAAATTTAACATCTATTAGAGTGAAATAGATAAAAATTTATTTGAAGAAAGATATAAAAGAATATATAATTTATTTAAAGAAATTGAAAATAGTGGAACACCAATTAAATATAAAAAACATTTAAATTATATTTCTAATCAAATTTTCCCAAAAAATATTTTTAAAGAAGAAAAAAAAGAAAATGAAATAGAAATTAACTTTCAAGAAGAAGAATCTTTTGAAGATTTACAATTAATTAATGATTTAAATTCAAAATATAATTTATTAGAAATTAAACAACAAAATAATTTATTAAAAAAAAATAAAACTGATTCTTTAATTTCTCCAATTAATAATTTAGTTTTTTCATATGATAATAATAATAATTTTTATGATAAAATAAAAAGAAAAAATAAAAATATTTTTAATTTATATAATTTCCCTTTTAGAAAAAATTATTCTTCAAATTTGGATAATATGAAATTTAAATTAAAATATAAAGATGTTCTTTTAAAAATTCAAGGTTCTCCAAAAAAAAAAATAAAAAATCCATTCAATGAAATAATTAAAAGAAATCCTAAAAAAGAAAATAATATTTATTCTATTAATTCTCCTATTAATACTTCTTCAAAATATTATTCTTTTTTCGCTTCAATGCCTCAGAAAAATAATAAAAAAGTTCATAAAGTAAATGATAATAATTATAATAAAGATAATTTAAAAAGAGATTTATTTAAAAAATATTTAAATATTAACATGAAAGAAGCCTCAAAAATATTAAAAGGAATAGACAATAATTAATATAAAAATAAATATTTAAAAAATATTTAAATAAATATTTCAAATTATATAAATAAATATTTCACATTAATAAAACCACATAAAAAATATATAATAAATAAAATAAAAAAACAGAACAAAAACAAAAATAAATAAATACTTAATAAAATCCAATAACAATAGAAATATCATCAATAATTTGATCTTCTTGAATCCATCTTTTCCTACTTTCCTCACATAAAAACTTAGCAGCACCTTTAATATCATTATCAAAATAATACTTTCCTAAAATATTTACACATTCATCAGTATCAATGAATTCCCAAACCCCATCAGAAGCAACAACAAAAAATTTTTCATTTCCACATAATTCCCTTTCCTTGATTTCTGGAACAGAAATGACTCCAATACCATGAGCAACTTCATCACCGAAGCTTCTAGTCATAGCTAATCCAGGAAAATTTTCATTTCCCTTCCAAACTCTTTCAGGTCCAAAAGGTAATCCCTTTTTATCTTTAATTGATTTAACACTACCTCCATTATCTTCAATTCTCTTTTTCTCTTTAGGTATATTAGGTTTATGATCATTTGTTAAATTTTCACTATACCATTTATTATTATTCCATATACCTAAAATTGCACGTGAATCACCTAAATTACAAGAAATTATTTTATTTGGATAGATGAGTAGTGAACAACATGTACTTCCAGAAAAGACACTATCTAAATTTGGAGAGAGTGATATTTTATCATTAGTTTGTTTGAAAGAGGATATTATGAAAGGAAGGAGGGTTACAAAAGAAGGAGTTGGAGGTGAAGGAGGTAATGTTTTCTCCATCATTAATGGAAGTTCTTCTTGAACAAAAGTGGCTACTTCATGACCTACTACTCCATGACCATCACATACTCCAAGGAAAAGACATGTTTCAGAAAGGTTTTTTATAAAGAGAGTGTCTTGGTTTGGCTTTGGATTCATTGGAGAATATCCTTTTTTTAAATATTTTGTTAATAATTTTGGGAACAATTCTGATTTTTTTTCTTCTTCTTCTTGAATTTTTAATTCTTGGATTTCTTCTTTTTTGATATTAATTTTTTCATTTGATGTATCTAAATTTTCATTCAATATTTCTGGTAATTTTTCTTTTATGTTATTTTCAATTTCTTTAAAATTATTTTCTGTGTTGTCATCTGGTGTAATTTCTTTTAGTTCTAAAATATTATTTAATTCTTTTTCTTTGTTTTCTAAATTTTCAACATTTAAAATGTTTTCTAATTTTTCTTTTTCTTCTTTTTCATCTTCAATTAAAGAAAATGGTTTATTTAAATTACAATCTTCACAATCATTCTGAATTGTTTTTAAATCTTTTTTTTCATGAAATATAAATTTATTTTCCTTATTTTTACTTTTATTCTTTTCCTTTTTTGAATTGTTTTCAAATTCTTTTTTTTCACTTTGTTTACTTTTACTCCTAACACCTAAATTTTGTTTAACAGGTGAAAAGGCGATTTTTTTTTCATTCTTTTTATTAAACTTAATTTCCTTTTCTTTAATAGTATTAATTTTCTTATCTCTTCTTATAAAATTACTTTTATTAATTTTTTTATTATTTTTATCTGAATTTTCATTAACTTTATTATTATTTTTTTTATGAAAACTTGATTTTAATTCCTCTTTTTTATCTAAAGATTTATTTTTATTCGATTGAATCAAATTTAATTTAGAATCATTTTCATTTTTTTCATTATTTTTATTAACTTCAAATTTTATTCTTTTTGAATTTGTCATTAAAGGAGAATTATTTTCACTAATTAAAGTTTTAATAATAAATTTTCTCTTTTCTTTTTGATTTAAACGTTTAATCGGAGAAAAATCTTCTATTTTTTTTTTATTTTTTAAAATTGGAGATTTTGGATTTTTCCTTTTTTCATTTGGTGATTTTTTTATTTTTTTATCATTAAATAAATCTAATTTATTATTAATTTTATATGAATTTTGACAAGTATTATTTTTCATTCTTTCTGTTTGAGAAATTTTACTTTTTGAATTTGGAGAATTATTATTTAAATAAAAATTATTAGTAATACTCCCATTAAAAGAATCTTTTAATTGATAATTTGAAATTCCACTATTTACTCTTTTCTTTAATTCTTTTTTTGGAGATAAATTTATTTCTATTTGTTTTATATTTTCTGATATTATCTTTTTATTTTTCCCCTTTTTACTTCTTTCACTATTAAAAGATTGATTAAAGGATTTATTTGTAAATGAAGAACTCTTATTTTTTGAAGGAGTTAAATTTTTTTTTTTATCAAATTTACTTAATTCGAAAATAGGTTTTTCACTTTTAGAATATTTATTCCTTTTATTTTTATTACTTTCAATAAATTCATCAGACATTATTATTTAAACAATAAAAAAATTAAAAAAACTCCATAAAAAAGTTTAAAAATTTAATATTTAAACCAAGCAAATAAAAATCATTAAAAACTTCAAAAAAAAAACAGCTAATGAAGAAAAAAATTTTTTAAATCATATAAAAAATGAAATAACTAATATTTAACAACATCCTCCATCTTTCTTTTTTTTAATACTACTAGTAGTATGTTTCTCTTGATCTAAAACGACACTTTTTCTATCGGTAGTAAAAACATCATTACCTTTTTCAGCTTGAGATTCCATTCTTTGAATAATTCCTCTAATTAAAAATTCCATAGCTTCTGCGATATTAATTCCTTCTTTAGCAGAGCTTCTAAAACATCCAATGAATCCATTTTTTTCAGAAAAACTCATTAATTCAGGATCATCATTCATTTTTTCATCATCAGGAAGTAAATCGATTTTATTTTCTACTAAGACACAAGGTAATTTTCCTCCATCTAAAAATACAGCTTCTTCATCAACACTTTTTTTCCATTTTAAAGTCTCTTCTCTTGTTTGTCTATTTGTTGAATCACTCATTATTACACATCCATGAGCATCTTTTGCAAAAATTTTTGTCACCATTGCATTTTGATCCATTCCTGCTAAGTCCCATAATTGGATACGATATAATTTACCGTTGTCTTCAAATATTTTGAAACCAAATTCTGATACAATTGTTGCTTTGTATGCCTCGTTAAAAATGTTCTTTGTCCATTTATTCACAAATGATGTCTTTCCTGTACCTGCGTTCCCTATTACTATTATTTTTAAGTCACTTCTAAATTTTGAGGAACTCATTTTTTTATGATATTTTTTTTTTTTTTATGAAAAGTTTTTTTTCTCATTTTTAAGTATTTAATTTTATAAATGTTTAAATGATGTTTGGGATTTTTTTTTAGATTAATTTTTTAAATTATTTTTTTTATTAAATATATTAAAATCCAATTCCATTAACAATCCCTTTTGAAAATATTTAATAATAAACTTAATAATACAGTTTTAAAAAAATATAAATGTCATCAAATCCAATAATATTATCATCAATACAATCGCCAAAATTTAAAAACAAATTTAAATGTGAAATATGTTTGAAATTATTTAGCACAAATGGAAATTTAAAGAATCACATAAATACAATTCACAATCATATTTTTCCTTTTAAATGTCCAATTCAAAATTGTAATAAAGCATATTCAAATCAAAGTAGATTAGAAGTTCATTATAGAACTCATATAGGAATAAAACCTTTTATTTGTCCAATATGTAAAAAGAGATTTAATGAAAAAGGAAATTTAAAAACTCATATTTCTTTTCACACAAATTTAAGATTATACAAATGTAATTTTTGTAATAAATCTTATAAAACACAAGGTCATTTAAAAGATCATATTGAAATTCAACATTTAAAATTAAGAAGATATATTTGTTATTATTGTAATAATAAATTTGGAAGAAGAAGTACTTTAAGTGCTCATTTAAAAATTCATTTTAATGAAAAAGGTTTTTTAAATAAATTAGAAAGTAATAAACAAAATTTAGAAAAAGAAAATATGGAAAATTGTTGTGGAACTCATAATGAAAATAATAATAATATTTTTTATTTTAATGTTATTAGTAAAAGTAATAGTTCAACGAGTTTAAATTCAGAAAATAAAAAAGAAGATAAAATTATTTCTGATTGTCAATTAGAAAAAAAAGAAGATGATAATGTTTGGAAATTTAATGATATTAATAATTTAAATAAAAGTAAAATAATATTTTAAAATTTTTATAGATAATCAATTTGATTCATGTGATTTTACCACTAATTTTAATACAATAAATTTAGAAAATGATAAATATGATTTAATGGATTATAATTATACTTATTATGATGAAAATAAATTATCGAACATTGAAATGGAAAAAGATAATTTTCCATTTTTCATTAATTATATAAATGTAGATAAAAAATAATAAAAATCATATCTAAAGAGGAAATTTTATTTAAAAGTTTTTTTTCCTCTTTTAAAATAAATTTTGATATTTATTCAATTAATTAAAAAAAAGTGTTTTCAGAATAACAAAGAAAATGGTTTTTATATTTAATAAACCTAAATTAAAAGTAAAATGTAAGATTAGAATATTTAAACTTAATATCATATAAACTTTTAATAACATAAATTAAAACCCAAAAAAAAATTCCATTAAAAAAAAAAACTAAAAAAAAATAAAAATGTCAATTCAAGAATTGAATAAAAATGAAAAAATAGAAAAATTGTCACAAATAGAATCATCAATGGAAAATATATCAAATATAATAAATAAAAATGATTCAATAAGAATAAAAAAAGAAGAAGAATATTTAAAACATAATTCAGGAAGATGGAGTGAAGAAGAACATCAAAAATTTATAGAAGGAATTTTAGAATATGGAAATGAATGGAAAAAAGTTAGAAAAATTATTAAAACAAGAACAAGTACTCAAGCAAGAAGTCATGCTCAAAAATTTTTTTTGAGAATTAAAAAAAACATTTATGAAATTCAAAAAAAAAAAAATAAAAATTTTGATGAAAATGACAATAATACTTTCTTTAATTATATAATCAATTTTTTTTCCAATTGGAAAAAAAATAAAATTGAATTAACTCAAACTCAAAAAGAAAAATTAATAAGTGTTATTAATTATAAATTTCCCAATGAAAATAAAAAAGAATTAGATATTGATTCTGAAGAAGATGATGATAATTATCTTGATAATATTAATTTTAATAGGAAAAAAAGTTTCAAAGGAAAAAATACTCATAATAAAATTTTTGATATTAAAAAAGATTTTAAACATAGAAATTCAATGGAACTTCCTAATAATAATTTTAAAAATGAAAATAAAAAAAATAATCTTATTATTAATAATAATTGTGAAGATAATAATATTAATAATATTGAAGATAATAAAATGTCTTTAACACCAATTAATCATTCAACTAATATTTATGAAGAAATGCAAAATTTATTTAGTCAAAAAAAAAGATTTAAAGAATTACAAAGACAAAGATTTAATAGTACTTCAAATGAATATGATATTGATATGGAAATTTTCGGTGATAAAAATTTTTTTCCTCAAAATAATAAAAAGAATAAAATAAATTATAATTGTTCAAATCCAGATCCTTTCTCAATTGATTTTGAAAAATTTTCAACAGAAAATATTAATCATGAAAATAATGGAAATATTTCTCCATATGAAAATTATAATGATGATTATTTAAAGAAAATGGCTTTTGATTATGATGGATTATCATTTAATGAAAATAATGATATTCAAATGGAATAAATAAAAAAATATTCATTAAACAATTAAAAAAATAAAAAATATAATTGATTATAAAGTAATATTCTTGAAATGAAAAATAGAAATATATATAATAAAATAAATAAAGGTAAATAAATATTTTTTTCAATTTATATTGAATAAAAAAAATATAAATAATAATAAAAAAAAAATTATTATTTTTTGATAGTTTTAAACTAAATTATTATCATTCACAAAATTTAACATATTATTTAAATAATGATTTACATTAAATGGACCTTGAAAAATTTTAGTAATAATATGTAAAAAATTTAAAAAATCAATTTTTTTAGAAACGTCTTTATTTTTATTTGAAAAATCAATATTTTTTTTTTTAATTTCTTCTTTATACCAATTATATCTTTCATTAACTAAATTAATTAATTCTTTAGTTTCTTTTTTTATTGTTTTTTGTGCTTCTAATATTTTATTTAATTGTTCATTAATATTAATATTCATATTTTCTATTTCTAAATCATTATTTTGTTTTCTTTTATTACCCAAAAAATTCTTTTTTTCTTCACTTTTTATAGTTTTTTCTTCGATATATTTAGATTCAATTTTTTCTTTTTTTTCATTCTTTATTTTTTTACTTTTTGAAATTTTAACAGGAGATTGAAAAATATCATATTTCTCATTTTTTTTTTTTAACTTTATTTTTAACACTATTACTTCTTTTAATTTTATTAACAATTTTTTTCTCATATTTTTTTTCTTTATTAGAACTTTTAGAAATATTTTTTTTCTTATCCCAATATTCCAAAGGTAAAAAATTAATATTTTTTTTTGAAATATACTTCATAACATTACTCTTACTAAATTTACCATTTTTATGACAATAACAATAACAATTCCAATAATCATCTAAGCTTAAAATGCCTTTATTTACTAATTCTTTAAATTTAACAGCTCCTTCAAAAATATCCTGATATTTTTTTGAAGTTAAAATAAATTTTTGTGTATTTTCCTTATTCCATTTAAACATTCCTTTCTTTTTTATATTTCCATGATTTCTATCACCTATAAATTGAACTTTATAGGAATTCGAATTTATTTCTAAAATGTATGCTGGCCACGTTGGATAACCTTGTAATTTTACCCAACAAAATTCTAATGGTTTATATTCTTCCATTTTTAGAAATTTTTTTTAATGATTTTTTTTTCAGTTTTTTTATATTTTGGAAAGGACAATTTTAAAAAATAAAATATTTATGACATTTTGTTTTTTATTTATTAATTAATTTACTTTTTTATTTTTCCTTTTTATTTTCATTTTTTTATTTTATTAATTTTTTTTAATGAGTAATTAAAGAAATGAATAAAATAAGAAATTTAATTTATTTACTCAAACAATTTTTTTATTATTTATTTCTGATTTATTTAGACAAGAATTTCTTTAGTTGAATTTCTTTTATTATATTCAAAAATCATTTCTTTTATATTATTCCTTCAATAGTTTTCAAATAATAATTTAAATGTACGATATTTTATTGAAATAAATTTGAGCAATTGTTAAAAGAAAAAAAACATAAATTTATTATTTATAAATAATTTGAAATTATACATCAATTGCTTTTAGATTTTATTTGAATAGATAATATGTTTAAATTTTTAAAAATATAATGGAAGCGTACATTTTTCTTTCTTTAATAGTTTTTATATTTAGTCAAAGAGGACCAATATATATGTGTCATGATGATCCATTTATAGACGAATAATATGGTAATAAATGTACTTCTGGTAATTGTGATGGAAGTAAATGTGTTGGTAAAGATGAAGGAATTCAATGTGAACCTGGTTTAGGACAATGTAAAAAAGGATGACTTTGTAGAAAAGAGAAAATTGATTCTAGTGTTACTACATGTCAAGCTCCAATTCAACCTGGAGAAACATGTGGAGGTTTTATATCGGCTTCTACTTTCACTGGTGATTATATTTTTGATAATGCTGCATTTTTAGATCCAGGCTCTAATGTTTGTACTTTAGGTTATACTTGTGCTCTATCACCAAGTCCTCAAATTTTAAATGTGTTAGAATTGGTTCAATTGCAGTAGGTGATACATCTGCTAATCCATTGGCTTGTCAAACCGGTTTAATAAGTGGTACTAGTTGTTCAACATCACTTTCATCATCAAAAAAAACTTCAAAAGGTCTTCCATTCACAAATTATGCAAATGCTACAAGACATTTTAATTCTTGGTTAGAAGCTTCTACTTATGATGATGATACTGAAGATGAAGATGCTATTTATGAAGCTTATAGATGTACTAGAAATAAAAAGAAAATTAATGAATTATGGTTTAGATATATTAAATCTCATCGTGTTGATGATGCTGATGAATGTGCTTATGATTATTTCTGGAAACAAAGTTCTTCAAATTATATTCAACTTTCTTTCTTAATTCTCACTTTAACTCTTCTATTTTAAAATAATATATAATATATTAAATTAATACTTATATAAACAAATTTGAGTATTAAAATATATTTTTTTATTTTTAAATTTTTTCTAATTTCCTGAATTTCTTTTCTAAAATTTTTTTTTATAGATTCAAAAATTTTTTTTTCATTATCTTATATAAAATAATGCATAAAAATATGAACTAAGCCAACTATGTAGTAAAGAAATTGAAATATAAACTTAGAAAAATTAATATTTTATAAAACTTTAGAAAAAAAATAAAAATAAAAATTCATATTTTAAATTCTTTTTTTCTTTAGTAATAATCAAGAAAATAAATTAATAATTTTTCTCAAAGCTAAAAATAATAATTTACTGAATATCATTTATTTTTCTTTAAATTTATCATCTTTTTTACTTTTATATTTAAAAATGTTAATTGAGTCAAATTTTTATTTTTTATCTATTTTCTTTAATATTATAATACATTTTTATTATTTTTAAAAAAATTTAAATCTTAAATTTGTTCTTCTTGTCCATTACAATTTTTTATATTTTTACCAGAATTGACATTAACTTCTTTAAATAAATTTTTGTTTATTTAAATTATTATTATAATTATTTCAATATTTATTTCAACTAAATGATTATTAATTGGAATTATTGATTCTTTTATATTTAAATTATTTATTGTTTATATATAACTTTAGAAATTTACTTTTTGATATTTATATTGTATTATTTTCTTGATTTTTCTTTTGAGTTTTCTAATTAATTTTAATTTAAATTTGTAAAAAGTATAATTTCTTTATTTACTTTATTTCATTTTTTTTTCGTAATTGAATTTGTTTGAATTTTACAATATGTAATTTCTTTATGAATCAATTAACATTATCTGTATTTTCATTTTCATTATTTCATTTTCTTTTATTTTTCATTTAATTTTTTCAATTTCTTCGATATAAATTCTGATTGTTTAAAAAAATTTAAAAAATAATTATCATTTTTAAACTTTTTCACTTAATATAAAATATATTTAATTTATTATTTTCTTTATTAAAATATTTTCATTATCTTTTGATAAATATTAATTAAATCATTTCCATTATTATTTAAATCATCAATAAAATTTTGAGGATTAATTACTTAAATTTGAAGTTGAAAAACTTGTTTTATTTCAAATTCATTGAAACCTTTTTTTCATTTAATATATTGATTTATACTGAAATTGAATAAAACAGCCATCAATGGGTAAAAAAATATATATTTTAAAACAAACAATTTAATTTAAAATATTAATTAAATTAAAAATTATTATATGTTCCTATTTTTCTTTTAAATAATATTTTTTAATTATTATTAAACATAACACAAAAAAAATATTTAAAAATATAAAAAATAAATAAAAAAAAAGAAAAAAAAAAATAAAATTCCATTAATTTTAAAAAAACAGAAAAAAATATAATTTAAAAGGTATTAAAATTTATTTATTTTTTTCGAATTGAATTTGTTGAATATTTTTTTGTTGAAAAGGGTTAATTTTAATACCAGTAAAATAATTTTGATTATTATTACAATGAAAGAAATGATTATTATCTCCTAAATAATATTGATAAGGAATATAATTATTAATAATTTCACTGAAATTAGATTCATCTTCTTCTTCATCATCACTTGGTTCATAACAAGGAACTTCAGAAAAATCCATTAAAGGAATTTTTTCAAAATTTTTAATATTAGATTTCATTTTAACTTTATCAGGAAATTTAATTGAAGTTAAAGAAATAGTATTTTTATTATTTTCATTCATTGAAGAATTTAAAGAATTATTTTCTATATTTTCGATATTATAATTATTCATTTCATTTATTATTTTATCTAAATTTAATCCTTTTTTATTTAAAAAATACATTATTTTCATAAATGTTTTTTCTTTTTCTTGAAATTTTTCATTTTCATCTTTTAATTTATTACATAATTTAATCATATTATCTAATTTTCTATTTAAATTATTTTTTTCTTCATTTAATATTTTTATTTTATTTTCATATGAATTTTTCATTTTTTCATTTAATAATTTTATTTTATTTATTTCTTTCTGAAGAGAATTTCTATTATCATCAGTTGATTGATTTGTTGATTCAGAATTTAAAATATTTTTTGAAAAATCTTTATTTTTTTTCATTGAATGACTATATTTAAAATTATTATTATTAAATTTTTTTTGACTTTTATTTATTTCATTCTTTAAATTCTGAATTGAATTTTCTAAGTTTGAATTAATACTTTTATTTACTTTTATTATATTTATTTTATTTTTTAAAAAATTTGAAGGTAAAGGAATATAATTTGGAGAAGAATTAACAAAATTATTTTTTAAAGGAATTTTAAAATGAGTAAAAGTTGAATTAAAATAATTATTATGTTTATTTAATATATTTCCTGAAGAAATTGAACTTGATTTTTTTTTTAAATTTGAATTATTTGAATTTGAACTTTTTGTTTCTATTGAATTATTATTTTTTTTACTCAAAAAACTTTTCGAAGAAAAATTTTGAGTTAAATTTTTATTTTTATTATTATTATTATGTTCTTTACTTAATGATAAATGTTTAGATAAAAATTTATTCTTTATACTTTTTAATATTATATCATTTTCTGTACTTATAAATTTTTTTCTTGAATTATAAATACTATTATTTTGAGATATTGTTTTTGAAAAATCATAAGAATTTTTTAAGTCTGAATTCATTGAAAGAGAAAGATTTTTTTTATATTTTAAATTCAATGCTTTATTTAATAATTATTAATAATATATTTTTTTTTTTGATAAAATTTTTTTATTTATTAAAAAAATTAATTTCATGTTTAAAAAAAATTTTTGTAATGATTGAATTTTTGGTAAAATTTGCTTTTGTTATAATTTATTTTATTCTTTTGCTTTAGAAAAATTTTTTTTTTGATTTTATTTTTTTCATGTATAAAAAATAATATTTTTTCTAAAAAAGAATTTAATTCTTTATTATTAATTTGCTCTTTTATTTTAGAATAAATCTAAATTAATTTATAGTATATTTTATTTATTTTTTATTCTTTCTTCTAATTAAACATTTTTTTAAATGTTCTTTGCAAATTTTTTTTATTTCTTTTATTATTTATTTACAATTTAAAATTATCTTAATATTTGAATTATTATTATTGATTATTAAAAAACTTTTTAAAAAAATTTAAATTATTTCTTTATTAGAATGAAATATTTCAAAACAAAAATTTTCTTCTTTTTCATTAATAAAATTAATTTTTTTTTGTCTTCTTCAAGAAAGAAAAATTTTTCATTCATTTAATTTTTTAAAATATTAATAAATTAAAATAATCATTAATAATTTTATTATAAGAATTAATTTTATAAACTAAACAACTTAATTTATGAAATATAATTCTTAATTTTATAGGGATAACATGATTATTACTAAATAAATAAATAAATTTACCCATTAAAATCTAAAAAAAATGTTTTTTGTTTTTATGTTTTCATTATTAGAATTAATAATTGAAATATTAATAACAGAAAAATTTTTTTTTCTTCTTGTTAAATATTTATTTTTTAATTTTTTTTTTTACTATTTTTTTTGTCACTTAAAAAAGATAAATCTATTTTTTTAATTGAAGAATTTAAATTAATAAATTCAGTAGAAATTGTATTTGAAAAATCAATTTTTTCATATATTTTATTTCAATTATTATAACTTAAATTATTTTAATCATTTATTTTCTTTTTATTAATGAAATTGATTTAGCTTTCTTTTTTGAAAAGAAGATGTCATTTATCAAATTATTATATAAAAACAATAAAAATTTTTACCAATAATAATTCAAAATATTTTTTTTCTCAGTTATTGATAATTTACTGTAATTCTCTTATATTTCATTTGATTTTCTATAATATTATTAAAATAAAAAACAAAAATAAAAATAAAACATTAAAAATATAAAAAAGTTTAAAAAAAAGTCATATATAATTTTTAATAAGGTTTCTTCTATAATAAAAATAACAAATAATATTTAATTTAAACTCATATATATAATATCAGAATAGAAAAAAAGACTCATAATAAAATTTGGCTTAATTTATAAATAAAATAATTTCTACAAGACAAACCAATAAATCTTAAAGAGGAAATTATAATTGAATATACAAATTGTAAAATGATAAGAAATATGTTTGAAAAAATAAAAGAGTAAAACCAAGCATTAATAGTTTTAATATACATTGAAGCAAAAGCTGAACAAAAATAAAAAAATATAAACATTCCAATTAAATCAATTAAAAGAAAAATAACAATTTTAATTTTATAACATTTTATTATTTTTTTCACATTTATTAAAAATTCATTTTTTGATTTTATATTTCTTATACAAATAACAAATTGTTTTTTTACTGAAATTAATAAATTTAATAATATTCCAATTATAAAAACAATTAAAGAAGAATAAATTGAAACTTGTATTTCTTTTTTTAAAAAATATTTTAATCCTAAATTTCCCTCATGGAAAAATCTTAATTGAATATATAATTTTTTAAATAAAAGAGCATTAAAGAAAAATAAATTTCCTATCATTAAAATCAAATACATAAATTTAATTGTTAAAGGTTCGAAAACAGAAATATCTGTAAAAATATATAATATAGTTATTTTTTTTTTCATAATTCTCCAAATAAAACTAAGTAAATTTCTATCATCAAATTTTAAGGCATCTAATAAATTTAATTCATCTTTTTCATCTTCATTAAATCCAATAATTTCATTATCTTTTTCTTCTTCATTATTTTTAAAAATTTTTGTTGTTGTTTGAAATTTTTCTGTATTAGATAAATTATAATTTTGAAGATGAATTGGATTTGTCATTGTTAATTTTTCACTTTTTGTTCTTATTTTATTTTTTGAATACTTTGTATCAAAATTTGTTTCTTTTTCTAAATTATTATTTAAAAATTTATTTGAACGATCTGTAGTTGATTTTATATTTAAATTATCGAATTTTTTTGTTTTATTTGAATTTTCTCTATTCAAATTAGAATTATTTTCTTCATTTGAATCATTATTTTCTTCATTTTCATTTGAATCATTATCTTCTTCATTTTCATTTGAATCATTATCTTCTTCATTTTCATTTGAATCATTATCTTCTTCGTTATTAACAAAATTATTATTTTTTCTTTTATTTGGATTTGATAAATAAGTAAATTGATTTAAAAAAGAATAAATAGGTTTAAATCCCGAAAAAAATGCAAAAGAAATAAAAATAGGAATTTGAATAGCTGTTAAGCATAAAATACATAATGATCCTTTATTTTTCAAAATATTTTTATTAAAAACTAAATTACTACATTTAAAAAGCATAAAATTACTATTGTCAATTTTATTATAAAAAATTTTTTCATTAACTTCAGGTTCAGTTAATTCTTCAGCTTCTTCAATAGAAGGAAGAGATTTTTCACAATAACAACTTAAAGTTTCACTTGTATAATTAGTTCCCATATATTCACATCCTTTTTCACATAAATAAACATTTTGAAAATAATATAATCTTCTTTCATTTAAAGTTACATCTTTATTATTATCATCAAAATGAAAACAATTATCATTAAAAAAATCATCACTTGAATTAAATATATCAACTCCATATTCTTCATTTAATTTTTTTGCTAGTTCATAATTTGCTCCGCTTTCAGAAAAAGAATATTCAATAATTTCTTCTTCACAAAGAGATATATTTAATTTTTCTCTAGTAAAAGCATTATATGCATTATAATGAATTTGATTCATCATTGAAGTTCTATTTAAATCAAATTTTACAAATAAAATTCCATTTTTTGGAAGTACATATTTTTGTTCTAATATTTCTCTACATTTACTAGTATTTACAAAAGAAATATGATATTTTAAAGAAGCTTCTTTTTCACATTCATCATCTTTCCATATTTGCATTGTCATATTATGAGCAGGAAGAACATCAACATGTTTTGTTAATGAAGTATTATATTGGAAAATATATTCTTCAATCCATTCAATAGCAAATAACTTTAAATTTGAAATTAATGTACTATGTCTTGCTGGATAAATTTTAATTTTACATTTATCATCAATTGGAATATATTCAATGCATTTTTTACCAGTTGAATCAGGAATGAAACCTAAAGGACATTTAAATTTACAATATTTTTCATTATATAAAATATAAGCAGCATTAGTTTTACAATAATCACATTTATCATCAATACATTCATCAACACATTGATAACCACCAATAAAAGGTAAATTAATACTTTGAATATCATTACATTCATTAATACATTTATAATTATTATTTTCATCATAATACCAATATATTGTATTACATAAAGGAACACATGTATTATCAGAAGGATTCTTAATATAACCTTCTGAACATTCTAAACAATCTGTCGATGAATTTTCACAAGTTTTACATGATATATCACAATCTTTTAATGTATTATATATTTCATCTTCTATATATGTTCCTTCTGGTTTTGGCTCTATACAATATTGATTTTTTAATAATATATTGTCTCCTATATATTTATACATTCTGTAATTCCCTCTTGGTGATATTGTTTCTTTACAATTTATACATTTTTTATCGTTTTCATTTGTCTCATCTTTACCTAAATATTCTTTACAATCTAAATTACAATTTGTACTTGGATATAGATCATGATAAAATTGAGTCTTACATGTTTCACAATTCATACTTATTTTTCCATCTATTATTTCACTTGATTTTAAACATGTATTACAATTATCATGACATTTTTCTAATACTCCAAAAGGCTTTTTTTCTTCATCTTCACTTTCGAAATAATCAGAAAAATCATTATTATTATTTTTATCAACACAAATTCCATTATAACCATCACCAGTTATATCAAAATAATAATTTAAATTATCATTTCTTTCTTTACAATTAATACATTTTTTATTTAGAGTATCTTTAAATAAATATTTATCACATGAACTTACACAAGTTATAAATTCTAAATTATTAGGAGCATATTTTTCATAAAAACCATTTATACAAGAAAGACATTTTGATTGATCAGAGTCTAAACATGTTTTACAAGGACTCAGACAAGTTGGTTCAGTAACAACATTAAAATTTGAATTTATTATTTTTGCATTTTCAGGAATTTCATCTAATGTATAACATTTTGTATTATCAGTATCTAATTTATACATTTCTCTTCTTTGAGTGTCTTTTTCTTTTTTACAATTAATACATATATTATTTATTTCAACAAAATTTGACCCACACTCATTAACACAATTTCCATTTTGTAATTTTTTCCCAGTATCACAAGAAAGACAATTATCAGAAAGAATTTCAATTCCATCATCAGAAATAATATTTCCAGGTGAATTAAAGCAAGTTTTACAATTAACACTACATATTTGAATTGTTCCATAAGTATCATTTAATTTAAAATAATTAGCATATTCATTTGGTTCATCATCAACTAAATAAGAATTAATACAAGATGATGCTCCTTCAATATGGTATTTACCATAATTATGACAATTAATACAATAATAATTATCAATATATTCAAATGGAGTATTACATGGTCGACATTCTGTTTCTGTTGAATCTTTAGGATAATATTTTCCACTTTCACAACTTTTTGTACAATTATAAACATCATAACCTAAATATCCAGAATTTGTCTCATCTTTGGTTATTACATTAATTGAATCTAAACATTCTGTACAAAGATTATTTGTATCAGTACCTCCTGATTTACATGTTTTACATGTTGGATAACAACTTAAATATTGTGTTGGATTATTTATATCATCAATATAATATTTTTCAGGATTTTGAACACAACTTCCATCTACATTCCATTTAGGATAAAAACCATTTTTACAACTTTTACAATTATTTAAATTAGAGTCTCCTTTTTTAATACAAGTTTTACAAGAATCAAAGCATTTTAAATAAATATCTTCGTTAGGAAAATTTTCATTAGGATCTTCAATATTACTTTTGGTTTTTCCTAAATAATATCCTTCATTTTTAATATCTTCTTTCCAACAATTAGTTCTTTTATCAAAAGAAGGATAAGTGCCTTTTTTACAATTAAATTCTAAACAATAATGTTCTCTACTTCCTCCAGATTGAGAACAATAAGAACAAGTTTCGTAGCATTTATCCCAATAAAATTGAGATTTATCATTTGGATCATTATTCTTATTTAAATAATAACCTTCTATTGGGGAAGAATCTTGAGTATTTTTTTTTGGTTGAAGACAATTTGTTGGATTATCAATAACAGGAAAATAATTTTCATTAAATTTACAATTATTAATTTTACAATTTGTTGTTTCTCTCGTTGTTTCTGTTTTTTCTATTTTTTCACCATTACAATTAATGCATGATAAATCACAAGGAATATAAATTCCTTCATTTATATTTGTTATATCTTCTTTATCAAAAAATCCTTCTATTTCACCAGTGTAACAATTTCCTGTTGTTTCATTTGATTTAAAATAATAATTTTTTTTACATTTTTCACAATTTTGAACTGATCTCGTTCCATATTTTGAACATTTAGAACATGTTTCATAACATTTTCCACATCTTTCATTCCTGATTTCATCATTTTCATCTTTATCATATGTATAAAAGTACCCATCTTGACATGATTTAATATCAGTTTCATATTTATAACAATTTGAAGGATAATTTTTCCCTTTTTCAATTTCTAAATATAAATATGAATCTTTACAACTATAACAAGTAGCATTATTTGAATTTCCTGAATTTAAACATTTTCTACATGTTTCATTACATCTTGTGTATATATTATTTTCATCTAAATAAAAACCTTCTGATGCTCCTTCATTTAAACAATTCATTGTCCCATCTTCTTTCTTATTTCCTAATTGATAATATTGTTTTTGATTCGCACATGAAGAACATTTCTGATAATTAGGTTCATTACTTGTTTCTTGACAAGTATAACATCCTAAATAACAATCTTTAACTTCGAAAGTAATCCAACAATATCTTCCATATTGTCCATTTCTTTCAGGTTGAAATTTAATATTAACAATTCCATAATCAAATCCTGAAACATAAATAAATTTATAGCTAATAGAATCATAAGTTTGTCCATATTGTCCAGCAATGATATTAGTTCCATCTTCTAAAGTCATATAACCAGTAGCATAATTTTCAGGAAAATAAATATTAATATTTCCATGTGAAGTACTACCTGTAAAAGCAAATTCACCACTTCCTTCAGTAACATAATCTTTTAAAGAAAAAGCAGATGTTTTACTATTAATAAATATATCTTGAACTTTTATATTAGCACAAGCAGGAAAACCAACAATTTCAAAAACATTATCTTTAGTACTTCCACCTTCATAATGATAAAAAATTGACATGAAATTACTTCCAAATTTACTTATAAAAGGTGTATCTGCATATGCATTTATTGAAGTAAATGATTTCATTGATTTATGATTACCATTATCATCAATTGAAACAATTCCTACAAAAATATATCTATCACTAATATCATCAGTGTTTTTTGTACATACAAAAACTATTGTTGTTGAATCCCATTTTGTAGTGTCAACTTTATTTGTATCTGTTTTACAATTCCCGATTGTTGATTTTTGATAATCTTGAAATTTATAATATATTCTATTACCATTATCATATTCCATATAATCATCAGATATTACTTTCACAATTGAATATTTCATTGTATTGCTTGATTGATATGTCGTTGCCGCTGTTTTATCATCTAATTTTATTATTTTATCAAAAGGACAATCTGATGTCTTTTCCATTATCCAATCTTGTTTACTTACTAAATCATTTGAAAAAATATTTACATGTTCGTTACAATCCACTTCTACATATTGACATATAATTTTATTTTGATAATCATTTCCCATTTGAACACAAGAAATATATCTATTATCACTTGCTATTTCCCATAAAGTACCTACAGCACTAAATCCAGTATTATCAAATTTATATTTTTGAACTCTAATTTTTTTACACATTTTGTCATCCCCACAATTTTCTTTCCCAGAACAATAACCAATAAGAAATAAATTTGATGAAATGACATAAATATCAATTTTAAAAGAGACAACTTCTTTATTTTCAAAAACACTTTTTTTAATGATTCCCTGTTCATTAAACATAATTAATACAAGATCACCAGCACCAGAAACAACAATAAAAGTATCATCAGTGACTTGTCGAATACAAGCATTGACTTCGTAATGGAAATCTAATTCAATATCTTCACTTATTTTTTCTCCTTTTGTATTGTATCGAGTTACAAAAGCGTTCTCACTCCCTGAGGAATCGGAACGTGTCCCGGAAAAGGCAAGAACATCGTGATTATGAATGTCCTCAGAGTTAGAGGTAGTTATTAATAATGGACGAGGATATTTTTTACCTTCATGATATACCGTGTAGGAGGTTGCCACAGTCGCTGGATAGCATTTTGGAAAAATGGAAATGAGGAGAATTATTGGGATTGTTGATGTTAAAGACATTATTTTTTTTATTTTTTTTTTCATTTATTTTTTTTCAGAAAAGGATCTTTTTTTACAGAGTTTTTATTATTTTTTATTGTTATGTTTAAGAATTTTAGTTATTATTACATTATTTTTTGGAATAAATTCATTAAATCTTATAAAAATTTTTTATCAATTCTATTAAATAAAAATTTAATAAAAAACTGAAAAAAAAAATTTTTTAAAATGAAAAAAAAATAATATCATCTCAGTTACTAAATATTTTTTAAGTTTTACATTCTTTTATTTACTGAAAAAAAATGATTGTTCAATAAATATTAAATTGAGAAATATATATTTAATACTATTTTGTTTTTAAAGGGAATATGTGTTGGTTATTGAAAAAAATATTATTGATATAAAGAAATCATTCAAAAGAAAAAATTCTAAAAAAGATAAAATGATGTTTTCAGAATGAAAAAAAGTAGAAAATAAATAATTAAAAACGTCTTTATTATTTTATATATTTATGATAAAAATTAAAAAATATATAAATGAATATTAAAATAACCTAAATAAATAATAAAATAAAAAAAACTCTTTATTAGCAAATAATGATTTTTGATAAATCAAAGAAAAAGATAAAAATTTTATTGGAAAATAAATAAATCTTCAATTTTAATATTTTTTCTTCGAGGATAATTATCATGTTTAATATTATGAGCATTGATATATTCATTATACATATAAATAATACCTTGATTTAATTTTTGTTTAAGAGAATTATCATTAAAATTTAAAGAAGGAAATTGTAAAAAATGATTATTTAAATTAGATAATAAAGAATTATCTGAAAAATTTAAATTCGGTTCATTTAATGAAGGAGGAAGAAATAAATTATAATTATCTAATTTATCAAAAAGTTTATTATTAGTGTTATTGTTAAATAATAAATTTTTATTAAAACATTCTAAATTATCATTATATTGAAGTAGATTTTTTATATTAAAATAAGCATTTTCTTCATTTAATATACTTGATTTATTATTAAATAATAAAGAGTCTAAATTTTTACCTAAAGAAAATTGATTAATATCATTATTATTAAAATCTGAATTTTCATTAATTTTAGAAAAATCTAATTCTGTTCCTTGAATTTCTAAATTATTATTATTATAAAAATTTTTTTTGTTTTCTTTTAATATTTCAAATTTTTCATTATTTAAATTAGAAAAAGAAAAATCATTTTTATCGTTATTATTATTATTTAAATTTTGATTTAAAAATTCAAATTCTTTTTCAAGATCATTTTGTTTATTATTAAAATTAATATTAAAATTTGATAATAAAGAACCTTTATTAGATATTTTACTTTCATCTAAATTTATTTTATTTATTGGTGTTTCTTTGAATGTTCCATAATTATCACTTTTTACTTCATGAATAGGAAAAAAACTTCCAATTAAATAATTTTTTAATTGATTATTTGATTTTGAAGAAAAAGAAATTGAATCTTGATTACTTACTAATAAATTATTTTTATTTTTTTCTAAATTTATTATATTATTATTTTTATATATATTATTTTTCTCATTATTATTTATTTTTTTATCTGAATATAAAAATTTTGTTGAATTATTTCCATTCAAATTTTCTAAATTTTTTTTTTCTCTCTTTTGAAAATTTATATTTTGATCTTTTAAATCATTAATAATTTTTTTTATTTCATTTTTTTCATTATTAAAAATTTCTAGAAAAGAATTAATAAATTCATTAAAATATTGAAATTGATCTTTATTTTTACTAAACATTATTTTTAAACCTGTTTTATTCATTGTTTCTTCAAATTTATTTATATTTTCTTCTAATATTTCATTTATTGTTTCTATTTTTTCAATCATTAATTTTCTTTCTTTAAAAGAAAAATTATCATTAATATTATTATCAAAAAATTTATTAAATCCATTTAATAATATTTCTTTCAATAAACAATTTTCACAAATTGAAATTTTAAAATTTCCTTTATTAAATTTTTCTATATTTGGATAAACAATACTTTTATATTCATTTAATTTAAATTTATCAAAAAAATAATTTATTAATTCTTTATTTGAAAAAATTTTACAATTCATATAATTTTTGCAAAAAGAACATAGTTCTTTATTTATAGTTTTTAAATTATTATTTTGATATTTATTTTTATTTTCCTTTTTTTCATTCATATTATTTTTTTCTCTTTCTCTTTTTAACTTTAATAAACTTTTTTTATTTAAATTTTCTTTTTCTTCTTCACTTAATTCTGTTAAATTTTCATCTTCATTATTAATTCCAGTTAAATCAAATTTATCTTTTTTTTCCATTTTTATATGAATAATGTTTAGACAAAAAATATAAATTTTTTTTAAATTATTTGAAAAAAATTATAATTAATTTTAAAAACAATAAATTCAAAAAATTTTTTTTTGAATTTTTCTTTATATTCTTTTTATAAATATCATATTATTTTTTCCCTAGAAAAATTACAATAATAATTTTTTGATTAAATTATTTGTAAATAATATTTTTTTCAATTATTTACAATAATTAATATTAACTATCTTCTATTATATATGTTTTTTCTTCTAATAAAATATAAATAAATAAAAGATGTTTTCTATGATTAATTTTTTTTTAAGGTAGAAGAGTTTTTTAAATAATATTTTGTTGTAAAATATATATATGATTAAAAGATATTAAAAAAAAAATTTATTAGAAAAAAAATGAATAAAGAGCAACAAAATAGAGAAATAGAACTAATAAGAAAATATCAAGAAAAAGCAAGAGAAATAGAAAGATTAAGAGAAAAAATAGAAGAATATGAAAATATAAAAAATAGTCAAATTGATATGGAAACAATTAAAAAAGAGTTAGAAGAATATAAAA
>JAEEGK010003563.1_pt1 | contig 38681 bp, 34 predicted proteins | sample 8958771 | NCBI WGS metagenome assembly JAEEGK01 (sample SAMN16246547, study PRJNA631951) | gut metagenome | biome: gut microbiome; feature: rumen; material: SC-attached | host: Bos | place: Iran: Karaj | collected 2018-10
GCAAAGATGAAGCGCCGAAACGCGTGGCCTTTTTCAGTCTGGAGATGAGCCGCGACCAGCTGGTGCAGCGCATGATCTGCACCGAGGCGGATCTGGAGACGGGGGAGCTGCGGCCGGGGAAGGAGAAGCAGGCGGACGCTGCCCCTGAAAACGCTAAAATGAATGTGATGAACCGCATCTGGATGGCCTCCGACAAACTGGCGGGCTCCAGCATTTATATCGACGACACGCCGGGCCTCACCATTCAGGAGATGCGCGGCAAGGCGCGCCGCCTGAAAGCGAAAGGCGGGCTGGACCTGATCGTGATCGATTACCTGCAGCTGATGCAGGCCCCGGACCGCCGGACCAATTCCGAAAACCGGCAGCACGAGGTAAGCGAGATCAGCCGGGGGCTGAAGGCGCTGGCCCGGGAACTGAACGTGCCGGTGCTGGCCCTGAGCCAGCTGAGCCGCAGTGTGGAAACGCGCCAGGTGAAGAAGCCCATGCTTTCCGATTTGCGGGAGTCCGGTTCCCTGGAGCAGGACGCGGACATCGTCATGTTCCTGTACCGGGAAGACTATTACAAAAACGCGGGCGCCTCCCCCGTCCACCTGACGGAGCTGATCATCGCCAAACACCGCAACGGCCCCACCGGCAAGGTCAATCTGTTTTTCAAAAACGACTGCACGAAGTTCATCGGCCTGAATGAAAGGGATGCGGTGTAAGGGAGACGGGATGGAGATGAAAAAAAGAAACGGCATCCGCGTGAAAACGAATGCCGTTTTTTATGTAAAAGTAATGCGATGCTGCATTTCGCCGTATTGTATTGGCGTTTTGCGGTAAAACAAAAAGTTTCACGTGAAACATTAAAAGTACTATTCGAGTTCTGTTTCGACCACTTCCTCTAACAGAGTACCTTCAATTATTTCGTCTATATCATTCTTTAAAGACCACTTGAACTCGCAATGTTCTGCCAACACCCCTGCCTATCGTTACAAATTTGATCAGTCTTGATGGCAGCGCGGACATACTGTTCGGATTTTACCTGACGAAACAGTCATGTTTACTATATCTTTATACTGATACAAGCTGTCCCACTGATAAAAATTCTCAGGTTCAACTTTCCGCATTCCTTCTAATGTCGCTTGGGAAACGTTATAGCTCATATATAAGTACTCGTGCCTGCACTCTGGTTTTGGGCAGATGGTTTTGGTAACTGTAAGCTGATTGCAATTATTACAAATGAATTGATTTTCATTTTTCTGCATTGTACCGCCACAATTTGGACATTTACCCTCCTTTTTAAGCATTAATATATGTCTGTATAATACGTTTTGTATTCTTCTAAAAGAGTTTATATCAAACATAGTAAGCGGAAGCAATGAAACCGGTTGCCCGTCCTCTTTAGCATATGTTGTGATTTTTTGCTCGCTTTCATTACAAAGTGGCAACGCCACAATCACTTGTTCATTAGATTTCTTATCGAGAATGCCCTGTGCAACAATTTCCATCTCATTCTTAAATGCAGAGCGGTTTTCTTCGTCTAGTTCAATCGGTGAAGCAATTAATAAAAATCCAGTCTGCTTTGGCTCATCAAACTTCCGCTGTTGATCAACTATCCAAGATTTCAGATTTTTAAATTTCCTGCTTTCTTCAATTCTTTCTTTTCCATAACTTCTACTCTTCTTGAATATACTGCAAAACGCATCTATTTCGTCATTTGTAATATCGTTCGGCCAGCTTAATGAAAAACCATCATATGTAAATTCGCGACTACCTCTCTTCGGCGGGCCGGGGGTAATTGGAATATCTATATTCTGCGGCACGTCCACTGATCTGGGTTCCTTATCTTTAAGAACTACATGAATAGCATTATAGTCCGAAGTATTAAAAGCGTTGATAAGCATTTCAATATTGTCAGAAAATCTGAAATAACGTCCCTTTTGCTTAGGATCTGGTTCAAATTCCAAAATATGAGCTGCATAACCGCAAAGGGTTGCACAGAATTTCTGATATGCATCGTATGTGTCAGCAAAAGTACTTTCACATTTTTCCTCTATGATTGCTGGGGCAACAATACGATGGATTGTTTTCCATAATTTAAAAATAACGCTATAATACTTGTCCAATACAAGAATATTTGTTTCGTTAAGAGGATTAGTTACGGGCTTTGACTTTTTTAGATAACGATATAACCTGGTCTGACGAAGAGCACGGTATCTCTTTAAAAGATCAAATGCCTGCCTTTGTAGTTCTTCAACTAAATCCAAACTCTTGGACCTGTATTCATTATCCTTCGTATCTGATGACATTAATTCATAAACGGCTTTTTGGAAACTTTTGTCAAAGCCAAAGCTTCCTATTTGTACAGCACTGTTTATTATGCCGCGCAACTGATCCCTCTGATCACGAAGCTGTTTTTCTGTTTTTCGTAAGAACCTGATAACAAGGTCCAACAGAGTTTTCACAACGCGGTTTTCGTAAATTTGAAATTCGTCGTCTTCAACTCTGGAAAAAAGACGTGCCGGTTTCAGACCGCTTGCGGTACGGGCCAGCCAGTCCTCACTGTGAGCAGCCAGGTAAGGAATCGATTCATAACCAATCCGTTTTACGGTTTCAATTGGTCGCACCTCGTTTACCGCCTTTAAATGTGACTTTGGCTTTTCACAAATAACCTTAAAGGAATTTAGAGCATCTCTGATTTGGTTAAAAACATCTGTCCAATCTTGTACTTCTGCGCTCTGATCAATAGCATAAAGTTTGAGTTCACCATTTTGTATACTGATTATTTCGTTCTGCTTTATATTTTTGTACTCATACGCAAATTGTTCGTACGCTTTAGCGTATTTTATTGACAAAGGTTGTACACAAGGGCGAACATAATAAACCTGTTGGTACCCGCTAAACTTCACAATAAGTTCTGCGTTTCCACTGCATTCAATTCTTTTTATTCCAGGATCAAGTAACTCCCTGTTATAAAGGAGATTATAAGAAGCGTCGTCATCCACATCCAATATCTCGAGGAAAGCCTTGCATGGAACGACATGTAAAACTTCACCCGGTATAAGTTCTGTATGTTTTATTACTGAATGATAGAAAACTTTCATATCTTATTTCAACTCTTTCAATCTTTTCTCAAGCAGGCGTGTCGTTTCTTTGTAATCCTTAACGGAATCAAGCAATACTAAAAGTGCTTCCGCGTCATCACTTGAAATTACTTTCCTCAGTATTTTTGTGGAAATTTGGTAATCTAGCGCATCCTCTAAAGATCCTCCGGCTGCAACAAATACCGCTGTAAAATTAATGGTCTGCGTAACAATCCGATTTCCGAAAGACAAGTCAAATTTGTCCATCAAGACACTGTCAAGCATACTAAGCTTATCTTCGACCTCTTTTTGGGTTCTGTTTCTCAAAACAGCTTCATGAAACAGTTCTTCAAGGTCGGTAACCGAAATAAATTTAGCAGTTGATGGCGCATAACTCTTCTCCGGCACACCTTTTCTATTAAGAGAAACTACTTGAGCACGGTCGTATACCTTGTCACTGATTTCAAAAGTTGACTCGTCACGGTTGGCAGTACCAACAAACCAAATATTGTCAGTAACTCTGACCTTACGACCATCAATGAGGCTCTTAGCTCCTGTCAACTGACCAAGTTTATCCAGGTAGGCAGTTAATAATTCCTTTTCATCATCAGAAGCATTCGACTTTAAGTCTCCCTGCCTGGCTTTTTCCATTTTTTCCCAAATTGAATAAATGGACGGATCGTCTGTTGCCATTTTTTTCTTTATGTCATCCGGAAGTTCCATGGGAAGGGTTCTCATATCTGATGCCACAAGTTCTATTAACCATTTGTTATGATCAGGTTCTTGTAATATCGCTAAAAAATCAGAAAAATAATATTCAATACGCGCAAGGTTCATTTCATCCAAAACTATGAAGGTTGGAATTTGTGCGCATCGATCCTTACTGCTTCTATAAAGCTCTATTGTAAAGCTTTTGGCATTAAACTTTTTATTAAAATCATTATAATAACCCAATAGTTCATTCCGGTCTCTCCACGACGATTCCACAGGAATCAGTTTGTTAAATCCCGAAATAGCTTCCGAAAAAATACGGGGCAGACTTGATTTGCCGGTTCCTGACATCCCCTGAAGAATAATAAGACGACTAACTGACATCCCCGCCAGGAATGCCCGAATATCATTATCTGTATAATAGAGTTGCTCTTCAACGGGACGACTTCCGGCATAATTTTTAACATGCGAAACAATTTCCTGAAGAGAAGTTAACTTACGCCTGCGGATACGCCCAGAGACATCATTTTTAAAATCGACTGACTCAGTTTCCGTGTCAACTTTAGATAGTGACGGGCAAGTGTCGCCGGTTCTGCTTTCAAGCGCGGTTTTATGACTTTCAAGTTCTTGCAGCAAATGTTCATTTAATGCATTTGTCGCTTCTACTTCCTGCTTAATAACATCCAACGCCCGTTTTGCGTTTCTTGCTGCAAATAACTCCTCTTGATATCTATTGCGTTCAAAAATTAAAGTCTCATTAACCTGCTCCAATCGCTCTGCTTTTTTCGCATTTTCCTCCAACTTCGCTATCGCTGCGTCATCCGGATATCTTGTATAAATAGACACTAATTTTTCGTGTTTATCGCGAAGTTCCTGCAACGCCGTAACAATTTCTTTCACAGAAGCAATACGTATGCTTTGTTCCGCGCCCTCTATTTCTGTCTTCACATTATTTAAAAGGCTTTCAAGAAACGCTACTCGTTCTGATAGTTTGTCCCGGCTTTCACTAAAAACTGCCGTCCTTTTCCTTTCGTCTTCCAGTTGGTTCTCCAAAACGCTGATTTTAGCAGGGTTTGCTTCGTCATATCTGTTCTTTCTTGCTTTAAGGATTTCTTTTAACTCGTCCAGCGCCTCTTTCTCGTCTTCAAATTTTAGCTTATCATGATCCAATGCTTTCTTATCATTCCATAGCTTTTGTTCACGATCTGATAACTCTTTTAACTGTTGCGTAAGCTCGTCAGCCTTGTCCTTCCATATTGCTTTTGCTTCTTCAGTTGCTTTCGTCAGCAAATCAATTCTGTCTTTTTCCGCACTTTCCTTAATGTCTTCAGCCTCTTTGCGGACTTTTGCCGAATAAGAATCTGCTTCGTTCTTAACAGTATTAGCTGTTTCTTTTATTTCTTTAATTTCATTTTTAAGGTCTGTAATTTCTTTGTCCAAATCTTGCTTTTTGTTCCTGATATTGTCAAGATTTTTCTCTTCCTCTTTCTGTTTTTCGGCAGCTCTCTTTGCAGCATCTTCAGCCTCTTGTTTTTCCTTATTCCAGAATTCTATTTCTTCCGTAAGTTGCTCAATCAGCCTCTTTTTTATATTTTCGAACTCGGCCTCGCTTTTACTTGCTATCGCGTCGTCCAATGTAGCAGGTTTGGTTGGTTGTACAGATGGTTGTGTAACCGAGGACTTTTGATCAGGTTTTCCACTTCCTTGTCCTGACTGAGCTTTTGCTTTGTTTTTCTTTTTTGCCATTCTTTAATCCTCCCTGTATGCTTCCAATAAGCTGTTAATCAGGTTAAAAACATTAGCCTTGTAATATTCATAATCATTATTTGAGAACCTGTCGTCAGTATCATGAGAAACCTTTCTTCTGATTTTGTTCAGGCTGTCAATTAAATTATATTTTTGATTAATATCCGGCTGAGCGAGAAACTTATTTATTTGAATATCACCAAGATGATATTCCACAATAAGCAAATTAACGAACTTTTCCACAATACTGTTTCCGAATGTATGACCGAGCCTCTTAACAATAGTTTGTAAATATTTAGTTCCTATCCATTTCAAACTGTCGACATCCAGATGCACATTATCACATATACGCTTTTTATAAACCCCGTATCCATAAGTCGAAATATCATCGAATGCTTTTTGTTGGATCAGGTTAAGATTATCCTGCGTAATTGAACGGAACAAAGAATTAAATAAACTTTCAACGACGCATCTTGCCAAATTATTGACAATATTCTCTTTCTCCAAAAGGCTGTGCTGCCGCTGCATTAAAGCGTAAATACGCCTCATATCATCGTATACGTATGGAAACTGCGAACGGTAGAGTTTTAAAAGAGGCATCGTTTCAATTAAAAACACTTCATAATCTTTATCCTTAATCTTACGTTTATAGGAAGAACTGATTTTACAAATCTCGTTATACAAAAAGTCCTTTACCGGTTTCCCGGCCAAATACGCATTTTCCGATAATTCCATCCATTGAATCTGCCTTAGGAAATAGTTATCGTCTATTCCGCTAAAATCAAAAGGTGACTCCGTACGGTAACCACCGGGATAACTTGGATCAATGATTATTCTCATCCTTAAATAAATATTTATCGGATCTCTTTGTAGAGTTCTAATAAACATTTTTCCCCTTAAAGACCCTTTATTGGCAATTTTAAAAGGATGTTCAGACTGTTCTTCCTCAACACTATCAATTTCCTCGTCAAAGGATTCTAAATCGGCAAAGAGATCAATAGCTTCTTCATTTGCAAACGAATCAATAGCTTCTTCTTTTGTTATTTCTCCCTCATCATATTCTTTTGATAATTTTAAGTTTTTAAAATATGCTTTGTATGCTCTTTGCAATTTTGATTGTTTAATAATTACCGGTTCAAACGTAGCTGCTTCATTACCTTCAGTTGTTAATTTAAGTGGCAGTAACGGTCCTCTAAATAAAGATATCTGTCCTACATCACCAAAATGAAAATATGGCAATACCTCTTTTTTTATTGCATTGATAAACATATATCCGTATTGCGATTCAGAAGATACACGTTCGGAAATAACAGAACCGTTTAGATACTTCGTCCCATCTTCCGTTAATTTCCATGGTTTCCTGCTTTCTCTTTCAGCATAGTTCTTTTCCTGTAAATGTATAAGAACTTTATCCACAAGACTTTCTGCTGCATTTAACGCGTTTGCAATGCCCCTTGTAGACAATCCGATTGATACAAGCCTCAGCACAGTTTCTTCATACACATCGAGATAATTTTCTAAAGGAGGTGTCGCTTCGCACTCAACCGCTATTACGGGAAGCGCAATATCAATGGCTTGTTTGTTGGGTACAAACCGCCTGATATTTAATATATCAATATTCACGGTAACAACCTCCTTGCCCAAACGTACAGATATCATACAACCGCTTAAAGCATGGAATCTGCATCAATGTTTCCGCGTCTCCATAAACGGCCAGCTGCTTTATTGAACGACTGAAAGCAACACACAATCGGTTAGGTTTCTCCAAAAAACCTACTACCGGCGCCTTTCCATTTTTTGATGGGTTCGCACGGACGCAGGAAAGCAACACATAATCAAATTCTTTTCCCTGAAAAGCGTCAACAGTACCGACTTCTATGTTACTCTTTTCTTCGTCATTAAGGAATTTATCTAAATGACTGACAAGCAAATGAACTTGTGCGGAATAGAAGGTAATAATACCTATGGTTGCTTTCGGATCTACATTCAAAATTATACGGACGTCTTTGACAATAGCTTCAACTTCCGGCAACCTGCTTTTTGATATTCCATTTGTTTCTACTCCTCTGGAAATTGGTACGTTAATAAACGTCAACGCCCTCCCATTGTTAATTTCCGACGGACTTGACCTAAGTTCTGGTGTAACACTTTTTGCAGTTTCCAAAAGTCCATCATAAAAAATTTCGCTTACAAATTTACAAATTTCAGGATGCATTCTAAACTGTCTGGTTAAGCGAAGAGCTTTGGGCTTTTGTCCGACTGCGAACATTTCAAAAAGCCGCTCAAACAAACTCTTTTCCATTTCAGGAATATCCGTAAACCGGGGATCTTCTTTCAATAGCTTTAAAACATCTGGTTCAAGCATATGGGGGAGTTGCTTATGGTCTCCAACCAGGATAACTTTTTTACCCATCGACATAGGAATGAACAAATCCAAAGGATTCGCCCTGGCAGCTTCATCAATTATCACAAGATCATACTCTTTATCTTTAACGTTTAAGTCCAGACTTGTCTGGCATGTTGCTGCCGTAGTTACCGAGTATTTACTTACGATTGCCTCGGAATCTTGTTCAATACGGCTTAAAAAATCACTGATAATAAGTGATTTTTTCCCTTCTAAATCAGATAACTTGCTGTAGTAGTGCTTGGAAAATGCATTGGCAAGGTTCAGTATACATTCGTTAATCATTCTTTTGTCTTTTATATCAACAGAAACACGCTCTTTACAAAATTGTTTCTTCAGAGTCTTAACTGCTTGTACATACTCTTGAAAGCCTTCTGCAGTAAAATTATCATCACTTACCGCTTCTATCGATTCCCTGATTCTTTCCGGAATATTTAAATCTTCATTTATTCGAATATATGCCGCCAGGCGCCTGGCATTTCTTGCTCCGTCATCTTCGAATTCTTCTTTTGTCAATCTCTGTTCCTCAAGCTTTTTAACAATCAAATCCTCGTAATCATCATCTGAAATCGTAGCGGAAGCAATAACCGTTTTTGCTAATTCGACTGTTTCCTTTGGATAAGGAATATCCGCAAAGCTAAGATACTGATTTATTAATAATATTGCCTTATCAATTGGTTCCCCGGCATTTTTGTATGAGAGAAATGCATCGTCTAAACGTCTCTTGTTTTCGACATATTCTGGCGCAGAAGTGTTTTCAACCATTCTGCCAAGCGTATTTTTTAGTTCAGCCAACCATTTATCCAACACCTTTTGATATTGTTCTTTGCTGCTGTCTTTTGTTCGTTTTGCAGTCTTACGAAATGCAGGTAAATCCCCAGGTAAAGGTGTGGATATTGCATTGTCAACAGCCTCATTTTGAAAACTGGAAATTAATATTTTCGGACTTTTCATCAAATAGCCGTCTTTTATCTTTTGGCGATCCTTTTCTTTCGCTTCAAAAATCTCCCTGAATCTTTCAATAATCGCTTTTATTACTGTTGTTTTGCCAGTGCCCGGAGGACCTTGTATTAAAGCAATATCAGGAGTATTAATTGCCAGATCAAGAGCAGCTATCTGTTCCGGATTCAATTCAACAGCACGTTTGAAGTTTCTTTTGAGTTCGTCAGTAACCGGCTTTATTTTGCTCCAGTTGTCTGACAATACATACCTTGATGTTCCGGTTTCTATCAGTGAAACGATATATTTTATGGGTGATTTATTATTAAGCATTCTTTCTCTTGCTGCCAGCCTGCGGGCCATTATATACCAATCCCCTGCTGTATAGAGTGTTAACGCTCCGCTTGGTGGAATAAGTTCGGTATTATCACCCGCTTCAAGAAAAGTTGTGATTCTGTTACCGGAAATTTTCCTGATCTTGCCAACACCAACCTGCCGTTTGTTACTGCTGTTTTTACTGTTTTGTTTATCATTGCTGTCTTGAGCATACCTGACAGGCTGATTCCTGCGTCCAGTTTCTTTTTCCGGAACCCCTAGTTCCTTTCCTATAAAGGAATCATCCAGTTCCTCTTCAACTTCAAATTCATATGAAACACCGCTAACTTCAGAACGAAAAGAGAATGAAACGTAATACAGTTCACCAAATTCATCACTCTCTATCTCAAGGAGTTTTTTGTTGAGTGCATCATATGCTTCCCAACGCGCAAAGTAAGAAGCTGGATTTGATATTTTTTCTAAATCAGCTTTTAAATCATCATTCACCTCTGTCGATTCCGACTCAGTTACAAAATTTATCTCAGGTGCCACGTAAATATCTACAGGAAGGTCGTTTTTCTCTTTCAAGTATGCTTCTCTATCAGCAAATATTCCCCGGGCTGTATTCTGCGCAATTAAATACTTTTTTCCGCCTATAAAACGAATAGTATCCTTCTGTTTTTTCTTGTTTTTATAATTTAAACAAAAAATTGCCGGCATACCAAGTTGGTCCCAGACATAGCCTTGGTACAGGTTATCAGTATTATGGGATTTAAGAAACTCATCTCCCACAATTATGTTAATTGGTGTCTTATATTCCGTTACCGTTTGGAACGTATAAACCTGTACTTCAATAAAACTTTCTTCAACACCATCGATTAAGAACATACACCGATACGCACCGTAGCTTTCACCTTCTAACAAATCCAATAGATAATCTGCAGTGTTCGGACTTGCTTTACAAAGGATAACATTATCATTCTTTCTATCTTTCCCATATTGGCTGACGAAAAAAAACTGATTATCCTGCGATGGTTCTACCCGTATAAGAATGCCTTCTTTATAACCGGCAGAGACATCATCGTAAGTAAGTTTTATTTTCAATCCTTTTGCAGAATATATATCAGATATTTTCACTTTGCTTCCTCCAAAAATCTCGCCATTCGAACGAAAGAGTACTTTTTACCGCCAATTTCAATTTTTACATTTTGTTCAAAAAATATTAAATCACCATTTTCAAGAAGAATCCTATCATTATTTTCTATCTTTAAATATTCTTTTGTGCGCCAGCGCTGAACCACAATGCCTTCTTTGAAAAACTCATTGTACGCCCAGTAACCTTCTCGATTCTTGGCTATCGTCATAAAGTTTTCTTCAGCATTTAAGTTTTCTGTAGCTTCATCATACTTGAGAACATACAGGTTCTTAATATAATTTTTTCCTTCCCTAAGGATATATGTATTATCTGCTTCCGGTTGTTTTCTTTTGTCTATAGCAGCTCCGTTACGATAGCTTTCGCCTTCTCTAAGCAGATTGTAAAAATTCAGTTTTGCTGCAGGTTTTGATGGCGCGTCACACCAAGGACAAACTCCGTAAACTCTGCCGCTTTTCCCGGGGTAATGCCATGCCCCGCAAGACGGACATTTGATGACCTTGTTAGTCGCTTCAAGTAAAGCAAATTCAAACTCTTGCGCAGTTGGTCTGGACAAACGGTTTTTCTTTCCATCAACAAAACATCTACGGAAAAGTTTTTTCAGCTTATCAGTCAGCACAATATCTTCAGGAAGCATGCTTTTTGAATTGGCATCAGTAACATACTCATATTTGCCTGCAAGTGCAGCTTCTTCATCCTCGGGCGAGCCATCCAAAACATCGTCACTTATGTAAGGATGTCCTATGCGCAGCAATTCAAAAAGAATAACCGCAAGTGAATAATTATCAGATAATACATCCGGATTTCTCTTTCTGTCTATAACTTCAGGGGCAATATATCGAGGAGTCCCTAATACTGTAGCGGCCCCTTTTCCTGCAATATAAATGTTATCTACATCAATCATCTTTATAGATATACTTGTTTTGGATGCACCTGTTTTTGACAGTACTTTTTTTATTTTGACAAGAATGTTATTCCCTGAGATATCACAGTAAGAAAGGTTCCTTTTCTCAAGAGATTTAAAAGCCTTGGCGATAACATATCCGATAAAAATTCTTTGCCGCAACCCAAAACCTTGATTATACCATTCCGCAAACGACATTTCCTTATCGGGAATCAAAAACGAGTTAAGAGGAACATGGTCAACCACTTTTTCCATTACATAACCAACATATGGTTTTTCTATAACGTCTTCGACCTTGACAAAGTTCGGCGGCATTTCGATATTTTGAATAAAATGAAGTCTGTCTATAATATCTTCATCAATTACACTTGAACCATTCGGATAATAGAACTTAATCATTTTACGCTCAGTTGCGTCTTCATAAACTACTCCTTGAGCGCCATATCCATAAGGTTTTCCCAATATATACTTTTTGCCGCTGGAACCAGTGATTGTCTCACCGGAAAGATCCTTCATTCTTTCTTTCATACTTAACAACCCCTATAGTCCTGTCATCTGCGCTAAATTCTGAAATATCAAGTACCAGAGATTCTAACTCCTGCTTAATTCTTCCTTCAGTAATATTCATTTCGATTTCTTTAACGAGCTCTATTTCGCGACCAAGTTGGATTCCGTTCGAAACACCATCCGAACAAACAAAAACAACATAGTTGTCATTGTTTTTTAACATTACCTCTTTTGTCCAAAAATCTGCAGAGCTCACTGATTCGCAAAGACACAGCGTCTGGTTGGCAAACAGTTTATTATCTTCTGGTGAACAAATTTTAATCTCTCCGGATGTAACGGCTAAAAGACTATCCCCAACAGAAAACAGCAATAACCTGTCGCCAAGTTTCATCGCAATACTCAAAGTTGCGCAGCAATCACCAATTATTTCTTTACTAAGAAATAACTTCCATTCAGTAATAAGCCTGTTTACTATTACATGAAAATCAATTTTGATTATTCCCCTCTTGACGTCAGAAAAAACCTTTTTTGCTGATAGGATTGCCGCTTCAGAACCGGTTTTAGCTTTTTTGCATGATCCAACCCCATCAGATAAAGCCAGAACAAAGTCCTCGCCAATAACGGTATACCCCACTGAGTCCTGATTAGAAATGTTATTAGAGAAATGATTAAAACCGATATCTGATACGGTAACAACTATTATGTCCCCGCACTTTTCCTCACTGGAAATCATATTACAATTTCCTCGTCATCAAAATCAATAATTGGAGCTACAACCCCTGTATTATTCGGATTAACGCTATGAATGCGCGCAACAGTTGACATTGTCACCCACCTGAAAAATTTAACTATTCCAGAAGCATCTTTTGTCTTAATAACAGGAATCTCCGGATTATTAATAAAAGCCTTTAACATTTCCAAGTCAGCATCTTCCCCAATTCCTAATGCCAAGCGTTGACATTTTGAGGTTCGATTTCCGGAATGAAGTTTTTGAAGCGGTTCCCATTCATTATAATTCTTTCTGTTATACATTTCTTCAGTACAATCGGTGGGGATTCCGTCGCTTATTAAAACAATTGTCGGCGTATATGCTCTGGAAGACACCACGTCTTTATCTTCAATCAACTCTTTCACTACTTCAAAAGCTTCTCCCATGGGAGTATTACCAGTTGCTGTTAACTCGGAAAGGGTAATCCCGTCAATATCAGCTAACGGTTGAATAATCTCAACGTTTCCACCAAAGGCAATTACGGAAAGTTGAAACTTCCCACGGATGTCGTCTGCCTCTGTCAATGCGGTAAGCATTTCTCTTAACGCAAGATTTAATTCATTTATCTTGTCGCCGCGCATACTTCCAGAAGTATCTGCCAAAACAAATATTGGCAACGCTCTAGGTTCTCTAGCCACAAAACTATTCAGCCCCAATTTAATCACCTCTCTTAAGCTTTTTTCTTCTTCACAGAAAGAAATTTCATTAGTCACGTTAACCTCGTATAACTGGGCAATTTGCCGAACCTTTCCAATTGGTAATTAACGGTTTTAATCTTTCTAAATGTAACGATATCATTTTTTGTAATACTTGAACCAGCGTCTCTGTCTTTAAAATATATCCCTTTTCCTGTTTCTAAAGGGCAATATGGGAAATAAATCAATAATCGCCTATATCTTCAAGCTTTCTGTTATATTAGCAAAAAAACTGAACAATGCCGATCTCTCTCATATGACTTATCCCCAAAATTTAGGTGATGCCTACATTATTTATACTTGTTCTTAATTTTTGAACAGACATAGTTCTTAATAATCATATAATATTCTAATCCTAGTGTCTAGTTCATTTCATTCAGCTATTTATACCTTTAAACACTTCCAGCCTTGCCTTTGTGACCATTATCCCCGCATGATACATGATTCCCACCTCCGTCTGCGCCGAGGCGTAGCCGTTATAGGCGGATCTTACGAACCATTCGATTGCTTTCTTGATATCCTGTTCGGTTCCTTTGCCCCAGTCATACAGCCATGCAACCTGGTATTGTTTTTCCGGATTGCCGGCTTCCGCTGCCTTCAGCGTATTGCCAAAGTCCAGATTGGAAAACTTTTCCCAGATTATATCAGTATGGGCTAATTCACGGTTTTCCTCGTCAACCCATCCATGACGGCCTCCCAGAAAAATGCTATCTTCGTCCGGATAAAAATCCGGTTCCGCACTGAAATCAGAATCGCTTAATTTTTGCGCGCAGCCTGTCAGCCGGTTCCATTCCGCTATTGACCGGATTGCGTCCTCATTCCCGTTGATTGCTGCTTTTTTCAGCCATTCCGCGCACTTGCCAAAGTCTTTATACGTTCCATAACCGTCATGGTAATAAACAGACAGTAAATACTGGGCTTCCGCATCGCCGTTCAGTGCTTTTTGTTCCGTATTTTTAAAGCATTCTATTTGTCGCAGGATCTCGATGGCCAGCGGCTCTTTCTGCAACGCTGCCCTTTTGTACCATTTCAGTGCATACGGCCAATACAGCTGCGAGTCTGCATCATAATCAAAGAACACCGATTCGGAATACGTCGGTTCCTTTTCTTCCCCGGTATCCTCATCTATCTCAGATATCATTGACCTCATCGTCATAAAGCCAAACTGCAATACAGGCTCCTTCTTCCAATCAGTCCTGACAAGCATACTGTACCACTCCCCTTTCTGCTTATGATTCTTACCGTTCGGACACAACGCTGTCGATGATGCCGTATTCCAGCGCCTGATGCGCTGTCAGGTAATTGTCGCGATCCGTATCCGCAACCACCTTTTCCCGCTCCTGTCCAGTATGGGAGACAATCACGTCATACATCTCTTCCCGGATACGCAGGATGTTCTTCGCATGGATCGCAATATCCGAAGCCTGTCCACTATACCCGCCCAAGGGCTGGTGCAGCATCACCTCGGAATGCGGCAGGGCGAAGCGTTTCCCCTTGGTTCCCGCCATCAGCAGGATGGATGCCATGCTGACCGCAGATCCGATACAGATTGTGGAGACATCCGGCTTGATGTACTGCATGGTATCATAGATTGCCATGCCTGCTGTCACGCTGCCGCCCGGGCTGTTGATATACAGATAGATATCCTTGTCCGGGTTGTCCGATTCCAAAAACAGCATCTGCGCAATGACCACGTTGGCCGTCGCATCATCAATGGGGCCGGTCAGGAAAATGATCCTGTCTTTCAGAAGCCGCGAGAAAATGTCGTAGGAACGCTCGCTGTTTCTATCCTGTTCAATCACAAAAGGCACATAACTCATTACTATCCTCTCCTTTCGTTTCTTAATTTATATCTTTTACTTTGCATTGCTACCGCAAACCATTCCGCACGAATCCATAATCCGTTTATAAGAAAGGGGCTCCTGTTCCGCGAAAGAAATCTCGTCATCAGGCGGCATATCACTATTGTCCCGATCATCGTAATAGTTGTCATTATCTTTTACAACAGTTGCAGCAGCTTTCCCTCGTTATCCGTCAGCGGGGTACTGTTCCCGTAAAGTTCATCTGCTTGCAATGCGATGCTTTTGTTCCACTTGACTGTGCCATTATCGACCTGCGCCTTTTTTAAGAAGCCTTTCTTGTTCAGTTTTTCCATGGACGATAACTTTAAGACCCAGGCGCAATCGTACAGCCTGATTTCCCCGTTGCTGAAGAAAAGCAGAAGCCAGTAATCCCGCAGGGGGAACACCTCGCATACGGCAGGTTTTGACCCGTCTGTACCGGATATGCATTCCCTTCCCTGTTTAAGCCTTCGGAGAAAATCCGGCCGGCTGTCTTTTTTCTTTTTTCCCTCTTTACTCATGAGAATCGCCTTCCTGTTTCCTGTGGTTTTTCCGCATCATCACTTCCGCCTGGGCAGAATAATGGCATTGGTTGTTTAAGATGTTTTTGGCATGTCCCTTGACCCAGTGGATCTGAAGATTAATATCCTTTGATCTTCGCCGGATCTTGCGCCACAGTTTCCAGCACTTGATCCGTTCCCCGTCAGGTGTTCGCCAACCGCACTCCTCCCATCCTGCCAGTTTGGTATTGTAATCGTTTACCAGTCTTTGGCAGTCCGTATAGAGTATTGCCTTTCCATTAACGGCATACTTCGTCAGCCGTTTCAGTGCCTTTGCCACAGCCACAAGTTCCATATAATATGAATCATGGTCCTTGAATTTGCATTCCCTGTAACCGGAAAGCGTGATACGGGCATCCGAGAACTCACGCAGCACGATGACAGCTGCCCAGCCGCCAAAAGCTTCCTTGATGCGTTTCTTTTTCTCGCGTTCATACTCGATATAACTTCCGTCCGTATAAATCACGGCAGCTGCGTCCACGGGAAGGCTTACCTTCTTTTCGGAAATTTTCTGCTGTGTTTCCCTGCTTCCTGTTTCAGAGGGCGGAGGCAACACCCCTTTTTCAGCAAAAAGCCGCAAGCGTCCCGCCGTCTGAATTTCTTCCCATTCATGGGACGTTACGCTGATTCCGTTCTCGTTGCAGAAAGCCTGCGCTGCAGGAATGTCTTCCGGGGACTGGAACCGGACGACCCTTGCTTCCGGGTATTTCTGCGATATCCGTTTTGCCAATTTGGCTTTACGGTACAGTCCCCGTTCCGTGCAGTCCGTTATGATGTAGAAATCAAGCATGATGGTTTACCCCTTTATAATATGATCTCTTCTGACATATTCCACTCATCTTCCATGTATATGACTGCCATGATGCATCACCTCCTGTGATTATCCGTCAGTTCATCCATACAACCGCTCTTTCCCGTCAAACATTTCCAGGTCTGTCGTTCTCGCCGAGATACCGAACTGGTACAGGATGCCCAGTTCTGCCTGTGCAGGGGCATACCGGTTGAAGGCTGCTTCCGTAAACCATTTGAACGCTTCCCTGATATCCTGTTTGACGCCCTGCCCCCAGTCGTACAGCCATGCCAGGGCATACTGCTTTTCCGCAATCCCTGCTATGGCCTCATGATACGTTGCGTCAAAATCAAGCCCGGAATATTTTTCCCATACGGTTCCCATTTCCGTCTCCTGGATCAGCTGTCTTCTCAGTTTCCCATGGCGTTTTGCCATATCGGAACCCAGCACCTCTTCCGGGAGATAAACCGGCAGTGCAAAGTAATCCGGGTCTTCCAGCGCCTGCTTGATTTCAGAATAGGGGCTGTGTCTTTTTACGGATATGAGTGCGGATTTGCTGCCGTTTCTGGCTGCTTCCTTTATCCAGCAGTTGCCCATATATACATCCCGGTACGTGCCGTACGCATGATAGTAATACACCGCCAGCAGGTACTGGGCTTGTGCGTCGCCTTTCATCGCCCTTCTCCTGATGCCGGAGCAGTCCGCAGCCTGCTGCAGCATTTTCAAAGCCAGGGAATCGCCCTGCAGGGCTGCTTTTCTATACCAGAACAATGCGTCTTTCCAATAGGGGGACATATTGTCTTCAGAAAAACTGACGGTCCTGCAGTAATGTATCCAACGGCTTTTCTGTCCGTTACTTCCCCGTTCCTTAATACCGCCTACCATGGTACTGAATCCAAAGCCCAGCACCGGCTCTTTTCGCCAGTTGCCTCGCATATCTGCATCACCTGCCTTTATGTAAGCATTGCAAGCCTAGTGGAAAATAGCGGGATTGCCCGTAAACCCGCCACCGCAGGCCGTCAGCGCGTTTAAAACGACTAACGCCAGCAGCATAATCAACACAGTTCTCGCCTGTTTTGTCATGAAGTCATCCCTCCTGTTTCTGCTTGCGCCTGAACCATTCATATCTGCTGAAGCCCTTTACGCCGTTGTGCCGCACCGGTTTATACCGGGCTGCATGGCGTTTCTTGTCGCGGCGGCTGTTGCGGTTTTCTTCGCTGTAAAACATCTTGTTCTCCCCTTTCATTAACCCCCGGCCCGGAAGCAGGGAAATACTTCCCGCTTCCTGTTCAGCACAGGTGCTGCTTATGCTGCCTGGATGCCGTTGGCAAACGCCTTGTCAATATCCCGCTTGGTAATGACAAGCACCTCGCCTTTTGCATTTCTCCTTATGGTGTACATACGTTCCAAAAGCACCGATTCCAAAATAGCACGCAGCCCCCTGGCACCCGTCCCGTTGCGTATGGCCCTGTCTACAACAGCCTGCAGCGCGCCTTCGCTGAACCGCAGTTCCACATTGTCATACCGGAAGATTTCCTTGTACTGCTTGACCAGCGCGTTCTGCGGCTCAGTCAGGATCCTGCACAAATCATCTGCTTTCAGCTCATGCAGCGGGGCGATGACCGGCAGCCTTCCCAAAAGCTCGGGGATGACGCCGTACTTGCGGATATCTTCCGGTGTTACCTGGTCTATCAGATCATTAAAGGAATGCGCCGCTTCCTGCTCCGTCGGCTTCTTTTCCACGCAGAACCCCAGCGTGTTTCCGGAAGATTTTTCGGTCCGGCTGCGGATCAGGCTGTCTATGCCCACGAAGGCACCGCCTACGATGAAAAGGATGCGGCTGGTATCCACGCTCGTGGTTTGTGCCATCGGATGACGCCTTCCGCCTGATTCCACAACGTCTACCTGTGTCCCTTCTATTATTTTCAGGAGTGCCTGCTGCACCCCTTCGCCGCTGACGTCCCTCGTGATGGACATGTTTTCCCCTTTGCATGCCAGTTTGTCTATCTCGTCGATATATACGATGCCTGTCTCGGCTTTCATAACATCCCCGCCGGCAGCCTGCAGAAGGCGCTGGATACAGCTTTCAGGATCCGCTCCCACATAGCCGTTTTCCGTCATCGTCGTGGCATCGCTGATGGCAAAGGGCACCTTCAGCACGTCTGCCAGCGCCTTGATAAGCGCAGTCTTGCCCACGCCGGTAGGGCCCAGCATCAGGATATTGCTCTTTTCCAGCCTGATGCCGTGTTTTTCATCCGCGTGCTTTTTTGCATGATCCAGCATCTTGTAATGGTTGTACACGGCTACGGACAGGATCTTTTTCGCCCGATCCTGACCGATGATGTGCCTGTCCAGATATTCCTTGATTATTTCCGGGCTTATGGCCGACCAGTCAACCTCATCCTTCGGTTCATGAAATTCCGCATCCGCGCGTTCCGCTTCCGGCTCGTCCAGCATCATCCCCACTGTTTTCCAGCAGGACTGGCAGATGAAAACCTTCTTCTCGGAGTCGCCTACCAGGACATTGTTCTCGTCTTCCCTGGCACCGCAGAAACTGCATTTGTGTTCCGTCATGCTATCACTCCCCTTTCTGCTCCCCGAAGTAATGCTCGTATACACGCTTCAGGAGTTTTTCATCATAACTCCCGTCAGGGTTTTGTTTTACCTTGCGGCCCAGGTACTCAAGTGCCTGTTTTCTCAGATCCAGCTCACTGAACAGAAACGTTTTGTCCAGTTCTTCTTCCAGGATTTCCAGGTCAGCCATCACGTCATTGATTTCGTTGGCCATTATAACCTCTGCCATCTTTTTTTGTTTTTCCGTCAGTTTCCTGCGACGGTCCAGATAGATTACCGCCATAGTGCACCTCCTGTTTTCAATACGGTAACAGACAGTCATCCCGCAGCTTTGGCAAGCTGCAGACAAGCCTTTCTTTTGTCCGGTCTCTTATGCGGTTCCGTGCTGGCAGGTCTTCGCACACCGTTTCGTCAGTTTCACCATGCTCTCTGCCATATGAAGGTCGTCGCGCCTTGACGTCGGCGCTCGCTTCCGTGACACGCTCCCCACACAAGACACCCGGTATTCGGTTGTCAAGGTTCAGATTATGTTTCCTGATTCGGAAGAAAAAAGACCTCAGGCGTAATGATATCGCAGTCAGTGTCTGGTTGATTCAGTCTTTCTCTTAACGTTAGGGAGTCCTGCAGTCCGGCTGGGCAGCCTGCTTACCTCCATGATCGCTGTCGCGATCTTCAACAAACAATATCATTACGTCCGAAGTCTTTGTTTTACGGTTGATGTTTCAATGAAATGGCCGGGTGGTCTTACTTGTTGCAATTAGTATGAATGATTCTTCGCCTATTCAGTTATCCTTGCCGGCAGCAAAACCTCAGCGCCAGCGTAGTCAGTATACAACAGTCGCAAAAGTTTGTCAATGGTTATTTTGAAATTTATATTTTTTATCCGTTTTATGTGTATTATGTAAAAATTTCTCGTATTTTCACATCTGAAATGGCATGAAATATATGCTTTTATAAATGTTTGCCCCAGCCTCCCCCCTGCGGTGCATGCTGTAAGGTCCTCGCGCACCGTCTCGTCAGTTTCAGCACGCTCGCTAACATAGGATGACATTCCCGCCGGAAGGTTTTACGTCCCCTGCGCCTTATTCAGGCCCAAGGGAGAGACCGGCAATATCCGGTTCTCAAGGTTCAGGACGGCCCTGAAACGAAAAAGACTTCGGATCCAAAACATCCCAGGGCCGTACAAGCACACGTATCCCGCCAGAAGCAGGATTGGTTACCTGTGTTAACACCTGTCGATGCTTTATATCCGAAGTCTTTTTTTGGTTCGTATCCTTTCTTGTCAGACACTCACATTGTTTTTCAATGATCAAGCATGGATATTTTACCAAAATGGTTTTTGTTTGTCAATAACTAATTTTAGCTTTTTAATTTTTTATTTAATTTTTCCTGTTTCTTGGGCATTCGCTTGATTTTTATCCGCTTAATACTAATAAAACTCCACAATCTGGCAAAAATATATACATTTCGACAAATCATTATCCGGCAATCATCTCCTGTTCTCATATAAATAAGTATATTACTTACCTAAAACAGCATATCCTCATCAAAAGGAACATCTCCGAATGTAACAGCGCTGCTTTCTACCTCTTCAACCGGGTCCTCAACTATATCACTTTTTGGAATGCCTGTTTCACAGTTGATTGTATACCGATCTTCACAGTTTTTCCTATAAGTAAATACACCATTGGATCGGGCTTTGCTGCTTGCTAGTTCTCCGATATTAATACCATTATATCTATTTTTAAATGTTATGGAACTGACTTTTACAGTTTTGCCGCAATTTTGGCATTTAAAGTTCGTGTAGCCAACGAATTTCATTTTATTGCTCCCGCAATAAGGACAGATGCTGCCAGGGACGGTGTTCGATGGGTGCCCGCTTCCGCATCTTCTGCACAAATAATATTTTCCGTCAAAAATTGTACAGTATCGGCTGTCAATAATACCATGACACTCTATACAATGATCAAAATAAACATCGATATCATGAGGCTCTTCCTGATGAATACAGTGTGCATGGGTGGTCATGTATGCAGCAAATAATGACCTTGCATTTGTATCTGCACTCTTCTCAACATCCTCGCCTTTTTTGCTGAACTCAAAATCGAATCTCATTTGTTCGCCGCAGAATCTGCATTTCAATCTGTTCCTGATTTTATAAAGCCAGTTGAGTTCTGATGCTAATTTGTTAACATAATGCTCTGGCTTCTCTCCTGTTGATTTTTCGATCGCATAAAAAGGAACTTTCAGTATATCCATGAATTCAAACAGTGTCCAATTTTCAGGAAAAGCGCCGTCTTCATTTTCGTGGTACTTTTCATAAAATTTATTGTGCAGCAATGAACGTGCATGGGCACAACTATCTTCTTTGCTAAAAAACTCAAGAACTTTTCTAGGAGTGCGATAATTATAACAGAAAACGGTTTTTGCTCCTGCCAACGACTTGCAACCATACTTTTTATCATCGCCCGAAATATATAACCGGGCATCACAAAACTTTTGAAACGACTCATCACGGCTGTCTTCCGTTTTTTTACAACACGGAATTAATAATCCGAGGGCTTCAGTAGAACGTTCACTAGTCCCGCGCCACGATTCTAATGCTGTTTCACCAACCTTTTTGAAGCTGTGATGCGCCTGTCTGAAATATTCTTTTTTTTGTTCTCCATCCCTTTCAAGGCCACATTTTAAAAAGAGATATACAGGCCAGAACTCCACTGTTTCCCCTTTATGGTTCTTTGGGTTAAAGATGGTTATCAAATCATAGTTTTTCACCCGTGAACCAGTCTGATCCCCATACTTTAGACTTACTAATCTATACAGCAGAAGAATCCTTTCTTTATCAGAAGCGTGGTTGATAAAATTTTTTAAACTGTCATGAAACTCTGGTAAGGACAGCATGTTATCCGGCAGTGATTCAATTAATTCATGACATGTTGTACTGTTATCCAAATACTCCAACAGGCAGCGTTTGTAATTATTCAACATAAGCTGGACTCTCCTGCCCTGAATCATCAATTTACAGCGTTTTTCCCGGTAACCAAATTTTTCCCAGTTATCAATTTCAAAATCTTCATCATTTGCTTCAACAGGGACATTCCTGACTGTATCATCCGTATCTTTGATAATTGTTTCCGTAGGCTTGCAGGATGTAGAATTCACAGCAATTCTTGTTTTTAATTCTTGTTTCAACTCATCAGAAATCAATACGTGTGAAAAAATCTTGTCCCTGTCAGATGCCGATGAGCTGCAGATTGTCTTAATCAAATAGTCATGGATTTCCTGCGTTTTGAATATGCCGTTCGGAAAAGAATCCAGCAACTCTGCATCAAGAAGTTGATCAGCATTAGCTAAAAATTCTCTTAAGCACCTTCTGTAATTGACAGATACAGGGCGCAAAACAAAATGGTAATCCCGCAAATTACTCAATTTCTCTGACTCGTCAAACTCTGACCAATTGCTTTCCTCAAAATCGCTGATTTTAGCGCGGTGGAATAAATCAAACATTTTTTGTTTTCTCCTTTTTTATTAAGGGCATTCCTGACACACATCCAAACACTTACCAATATTTTTTTATTTTACCACATTATCATAAAAATTGAGACATTTGTTAGCCATTATTCAAAAAAGTACACGTTAAAGTGTACCTTTTCGTGTAGCCTGATCCAGGCAAAAAACTATCCATAAAAGTCCAAAAGCTTTTTCGTGTATATGAGAAAAATATATGGGATTTTATGGATATTACCGCAAATGATAAAACCACTGGCTTGAATTATCTAAAAGCTACCCTCTCATTTCATCATTGACTGGATATAATAGCCATTTATAGTTTGAAAAACTATAAATTTTCTCATCTTATTTCACAAGATATACACAGACCTGTTTAGCAAGACGTAATAAAATATATACGAAACTTACAACAAAATTATATATCGAAACTATTAAATCCGCGCCGGCGGCGTATTATATATTTCGTGCAGGAGGTAGATGCTTTATGAAAAAACTGATTAGTGTAATAGCATTGCTTATTGCTATGCTTACGATATCCGGAACGTGTTTTGCTTTAGAAAAAGAAGATTTAAATATCGACGGGATCTGTATGGATCAACGTATGTCTGAAGTGTTTGCCAGATACGGAAAACCGGACAGAATTGAACACGGTGTTCCCGTTGGGAGAATCTGCATATATAATATCAACGGTGGAGAATTACGTATATCTGCAAGTAGCGCAGAAGAAAGCGGGACCGTTGAAGGCGTAACAATTATAGGAAATACGGGGCTTGCAACCAAGACAGGAATAAGAGTTGGCTCCGACGCAGAAGAAGTCATAAAAGTCTACGGCGGTAAAGTGGAAATTCGTTCGCCGGAGCCAAAGCTAAAAGAAGCCACCCGGATGATTGAACATTCAATCGCAGTAGAACACGATGTAAGATATAATCCTCATTATGGTTTTATAGACTACGGTAAAAGTTTTTATGCTCTGTGGTTCTACTTAAATGATGACAATAAAGTTATCCGTATATCTTTCTGGAGAGAGCATTCCTGTGAATAAAGAAAGGAACAAAAGTGAAAAAGAAATCGTTTTTTATAAAATTCGTCGCGGTCGTTTTATTGATCGGTTTATTAGCCGGCTGCGGCAAAGTTAAGAATCTGGCAGAGGACACGCTGACAAAGTTTAAGCCGATTGACGCATTCAACATCCGGCAGGTGATTACGCAGGACAGCGCCACAAGCCGGACGGTTATGTGGCAGTCGAAAACAGAAGAAAAAGACGCGTTCATAGAATACCGCGCCGCGACCCGGAACAAAACGCTGACGCAGAAAGAACGCATCAACGATAAATTTACGGATAACGGAAAAACGTCCTGGGTGCATACGGTAACGCTGAATAATCTGGAGCCGGGCACGGAATATGAATACCGGCTAGCCCACGGGGACAGCCGGAGCCGGTGGTATCAATTAAATACGGCAAAGGGAAACAAATATAAGGCGTTAATTTTCCCGGACAGCCAGAGCGCTGACTACAAAGCATGGGAAAACGTAGCCATGCCTGCCTGGAAGAGAAATCAGGACGCGCAGTTCTTTATGATGATCGGCGATCTGGTGGATAACGGGGAACACGATTACCAGTGGAACGAGTGGTTCTCGCGTATCCAGCCGATGATCACACGTATCCCGGTCGCAACCGTATTGGGGAATCACGAGACGTATACCATGAACTGGCAGGTACGGATGCCGCTGGCCTATCTGCATTATTTTCAATTGCCGGGCGGCGTTCCGCAGAAATATCAGAACCAGTTCTATTCCTTTGACTACGGTGACGTGCATTTCGTAGTGTTGAATAACCTGATGTGGGAGATGGACCGGTTCCAGCCAAATATGCTGGCAGAACAGAAGGCATGGTTCCGGCGGGATATGGAACAGACGAAGAAAAAATGGAAAGTGGTGCTGATGCACCGGGATATCATCCTGTATGAATTTAACCGGCCCGGTTCCCATCCGGAACGGTTCGACGACGAAGGCGTTGCCTTTATGCCGCTCTTTGACCGGTACGGGGTAGACGTGGTGCTGACCGGTCATCTGCATACTTACCGGAACCGCGGACATATTTACAATTACAGACGGGACAGCAGAGGACCGCTGTATATCTTGACCGGTGTCGCAGGAGACGTACAGTCTAAAAATCTGTGGAAGCACAGTCCGTATGACATAGCTGCTGCGCCGGAACCGGAAACAAGCAACTACATGGTGATGGAAGCAGAAGATACTCAGTTAAAGTTCTGCTGTTATCTGCCGGATGGGTCGAAAGTGGATGAAGCGGTTGTAAAAAAATGAGCAGCCGCGGATAAACGGTAAGCCGGTTTCATTGTGCAGGATCGCGTTTGGCAGTAAAGCCATAAAAGAATACTCTTATAAAACACTATCTGATAATATAAAAAACCGGACGCTGTTACACGTCCGGTGAGAAGATTATGACTTAAAGCACGGCTACGCCAATGGACCCGGCAAATCAAAAGGTTTCATGTGAAACGCATAAAATTATTATTCAACTATCATCATGACACAAAAGACTAATACCAGACTGCAGGAAATAACTCCTAAAGCCATCGCTCCCAGGAATTGAAATCCTTCACCTATAACCGCGCATGTCTCCGCATAGTTCGTCGGCTTGCCTCGCAAACCGTTTATAAGGTCTGTAAACAGGAGAAGGATGAACAGCGCAACAATGGCCAACATCACCTTTATAAAAAGAATCATAATATCTGCCCCCTGCCCTGTTTTTGTTGCAATAACTTTTTCATTTAAGATTATCCTCGTATTCAGATTGTTCATCAATCGCATCCGGCTGTGCCAGGACAGCGTTTTGTTGTTCCAACGGATCAGCCCCAAACCTGTTAGGCCCGCTGGTTCCTTCAAAAAATATCAAATATGCCAACATGGCAAGATTTATGTAGGGAACGACTGCTAAAACAGAGAACCAAGCAGACCGGTTTAAGTCATGCAAACGCCTGATAAAAAGGTATAAACTCGTCAGTAATATCAGCGCCACAACAACATTAGTGCCGGCATTATCAGTGCCATAAGTATCTTTGATAATGCCAAAAATTATAATGCCCAAAATCCAAAGAGCAATAAATAAAATGCCAAACAGACCTCTGCTCATTCTGCGGAAAAACGGATCAGGCAAACTGTTTTCTTCTTCCTGATTTTGTGCACGATCTTTCTTTTCTGTATTTTTTACCAGTTTTTCTTTTAATCGTTCTATTTCACCTTTAATGAAAGGGCTTTCCGGATAACTTTGCAAAACTTTTTCATAAACCGCAAGTTCTTCTTCATATAACCCGAGATTTTCATACAGACTACATTCCGACAGAATAATTGCATCCTCAACGCCGATTACGTTTTCGCAAAAGCAACAGGTAGACGAATCGTACCGCTTGTCTGCCACTATGCTTCCCCCGCAAAGCGGGCAGACTCCGTTCACAGCAGCAGCTGCGGCCAGTTTCTTCTCGTTTTCAAGATCCTGCAGCGCCCGCTGCCGTCCCATTTCAAACTCGTACCCCGCCTGCTCGGCATCCTGCAACCGATAGTGCTTTACTTCATCGTCCACCATAACCTCGCAGCTGCAATAATCACAGACCAGTATCTTTGTGTTTGGGACAGCCTTTAGTTTCGCACCGCAGTTAGGGCATGTGACAGAAATCAGTTTCATTTTTTCTTCACACTCCTTGCATAGGTTATATCTGCATTTAACTCTTGGACTGTACTGTAATCTCGTAAAAATTGTTCGTTCCCAGGCGACAAAACGAGTCTGCCCTTAACCCCTGCTTAAATTATACAAAATTTCACTGTCCATTTGTACGGACTTGCAGAAACGCTGCAAGCCGCTCCCTGTGCAGGTTCCGGAAGTTTTACGTTTTTTCGCGCGTAAACTGCGCTGCAAACCAATTTAAAAATCCATGCCGGCCCGCACGCGATGCGGGTTAGCATGGATTTTATTTTTGCGCGTAAAAAACCGGACGCTGTTACACGTCCGGTGAGAAGACTATAACTTAAAGCACGGCTACGCCAATAGACTTGGCAAATCAAAAAGTTTCATGTCTCCGCAAGTTTTTTCATCAACTCTGATCCTGCGTCCTTCATCAGCGTAATGCCAAAGCATTTCTTTCCCGCATCCTTCAGTGAAGCACCAATGTGGTACACTGTCTTTCTGTCCAAAATCAAAAAACGGTCATGAAATACATTGGTGTATTTCACATCCAGTTGCGGATACTGCGCGTTAAAGGCAGCCACGTCCTGCGCTGTCAGCTTTGTCTTTTTGAATGTATAAATTGTCACGGACACACCGGACTTTTTCTTCGCTAATACGTTCAGCGTGCTCACATCCACGTATCCATCTACCAGGATAATTTCCTGATCTGCTTTTTGTATCAACTCTATAAGCAGGCTGAACGCATCATATATCTGGCCGTCAAAAAAGAGTTTCTGGTTTGTTTCCGCGTGCGTGTTTACATACTCAAAAAGCTGGTCAAACTTTTTGTCCGCTTCCAGCTGCTTCAGTTCCACTTTGCTGATCCGTTCAAACAATGCGGCGTTGTTGGCTATGAAGTGGCGCATTTCCCGGAAAGCCCGCATGATGAAAATGCTTTGCTTTATGGCAAGGTCTCCGCGAAGAACAGTTGATAGCATGTAAATTCCCTGCTCGGTAAATGCATAAGGTAATTTACGGCGGCCGCCTTCCTGACCAGAAAAGAAGCCTATTTCCCGTGAAGTCGCAAATTGCGACTTCACCACTTCTATGTCTTCTTTTGTCAACTGAAACATAAAATCGTCCGGAAATCTTTCTTTGTTGCGTCGCACCTGTTCATTTAATCTTTTTACTTCATAACCGTAAAGCTCCGCCAAATCACTGTCCAACATCACCTGCCTGCCCCGGACGGTAAATATCCGGCGTTTGATCTCGCCAGCATCCAGCGTTATCAATTCTGTATCATTTTCCATAAACAACCTCCCTGAATAACAAATCTGAAACAAACGTTCGCTATTATTATAACGCTGGATTTTGAAAAAGAAAAGCCTGTTAACGCAAAAAATCACCAGACGCATCAAAACGCCTGGCAATTTTTTTATTTGCGGCACCCTGTCAATGACAGCGCGCATTTATTTTGTAAAACCGGACGCTGTTACACGTCCGGTTATTTCATTTGCGTCATACTGTCATTGACGGCTGCCTTTTTCATTTTTCACAAATACTGCTGATAATCCTGAAAACACAACAGCGGTTTATTATGTCCAAAATCCCAGGTATGCGTCGAGTCTCCGCCGCATAAGAAACGTTCCGGACAGAACACGCAGCGGGAACAGCCGGCTGTACGGTCCCGTCTGAATATCCGGAAGCGGTTCAGCCACACATCCATAAAGTTATCCGTCCTGATGTTCCCCTGCACTAACTCCTTCCGGTTCTCTATATCCAGACAGGCGCAGATGTCACCGTTGCTTCGTACGCTTGCAACCAGGATCCCCGCGCCGCACAGGAAGTAATGGTCACGGACCATCCGCTCATATTCAACTCCAAGGTAATGCGAACATCCAAAAGTTACCTCCATGTTGCAGCTTCTGTCATACCTTTTATCGCGTATGTATGACAGCAAACGGGCAAACTGGTCCGGCCGCAGCAGCATGTCTTTTGCTTCGCAGGCGCGTCCGATGGGTTCTACATTGATGGGCCGCCAGCTGGTTATGCCCATTTCGCAGAGCAGATTGTACAGCGGGTCGAGATCGGCAAAGTTTTCCCGGTGCAGCACCGTCGTAACCTGCGGTTCAAAACCGGCTTTCTGAAGCGCCTGCAGACCGCGCAGGGCAAGCCGCCAGGCTCCCTTATGCCGGCGGAGCGCGTCATGGGACTCTTCCATTCCATCCAGGCTGACAGATACGGTGGACATGCCGGCCTGTTTAAGCTTTAAGGCAACCTCTTCCGTAATCAGGGTAGCGTTTGTCGTCATGCCCCAGAAAAATCCCATTTGCCGTACACATTTTGCGATATCAAAAAAGTCCGGATGCAGCAGGGGTTCCCCGCCGGTCAGGCATACCATGGGTTTATCAGCCGGAACCGTTGCCAGGGTGGTTTCAATATCGTTGACTGTCAGGGACTGACCTGTGGCGGTACAGTTACTCCCGCAATGTTTGCAATTCAGGTTGCAGCGGTTTGTGATTTCAAAAAACAGCCAGCGGAGATGGGGACTCGTCCGCAGATGGTCCCGGTGCCGGGCGAGATCTTCCAGTTGCGAACGTTTTAATTCCTTTACATGCATTCTTCGTCACCGGTAGCCGGAGCAGCGCCTCCGCATTTGGGGCAGTACCGTTCGTTATCGATCATCCGGTTGGTCTCCCACGAGTAGCCGCACCTGACGCAGGTATGGGTTCTCTTTACCGGCGGCGGACCGTATATACAGGCAAAATCTTCTTTTATGTAGGCCGGTTCCCCCATCGGCGCTCCGCAATATCTGCAGTATTTATCCCCGTTGATATAATCTTCCTTGCAATTTGCGCAAACCTTGCGCATTGGCGTTTTCATGTATCGGTTCCCCCTTTCGGTTGTTTGTCTGTTATAGAATTCGGCTAAAGTTTATTTTTCCCTGCATCTTATTGCCTGATTCTATTATAGCAAATCAATTGCAAAAACTGCGGGACGAACCAATTTAAAATCCATGCCAGCCCGGACGCAATGTGGGAAGCATGGATTTTGATTTTTGCGCGTAAAAAAACCGGACGCTGTTACACGCCCGGTGAGAAGATTAAATCTTAAAGCACGGCTACGCCAATGGACTTGGCAAGTTTACGAATGGCGTCCTCAGAAAGTTTGCTTATGTCTTTAATTGCGTCTAACGGATAATTCTTTTTCAACATGTCCTTTGCTACTTCTTCACGAACAGTGCTTTCTGTTTCTCTCCGCTCTTCACGCCGTAGCAGTTCAAATTCTCTTTCTTTGTCGTATTCAGTCAGGAACATAGCTTTCACCCCCGCCCGGTTCGCTAACAGAAATGCCCGGATCACAAAGTCTTCCGGCATTTCATCAATGGCGGCATCCACCGCCGCTTCAAAATTATGCAGTAAGCACTGGTTCTGACGCACTCTGTCCACCAGCCACGCATACTCTCCCAATGGACGACAGGTTTCCATTAACGTCTGGTTCTTACCGAAATTGATGTTGAGCATCGTCACCTTAACTTCGATATCGCCCTCGCCGCCAAAGGCGTCGCTCAGTTTCAGTACCTGCTTTTCCGGCTGCTCTGCTGTGCCATTGTAAAAACAGATGCAGTTCGGTTTTGGCAAAGGCTGTAACTTGCTGCTGAACCGGGAATACTCGCTCGTTGCAATAAAGTTGTCATACAATCTGCAACCGTATGAGAGAAACCGCATGGGCATGTTCGGATTAAAACTGCTCTGGTGCTCCCACAGGTTCATCTCGTCCAGGATGATGAAGGACACATCGTTCTTCATCTCCATGTACATCGCGTCATCAATCGTGTTGAACCGGATATCGTCCGGATTGCTGTGGTTTGAACCATTCACGCTGTTATACAGCGCCAGCGTCCATTCCTTGTTGACCGGATTACCGAAAATAAATTTGAATACCCTGTCTTTGTACTTTGGGTTAACTTGTTTTCTTTTATAATTCCTTTTCATTACTTTCCTTTCAAAGCATTTATAACCATTGCCGTGAAAAGAAAATCTGGCTCACAGTTATTTTATCACTTTTAATGGACGTTTGCCATGAAGAATTGTGAAAACACCGGATGCTGTTCACGTCCGGTGAGAAGATTAAAACTTAACGCACTACGCCAACGGGCCTGGCAAGTTTGCGACTGGCGGTCTCAGAAAGTCTGCTGACCCTTTTTATTGTTTCCAACGAAAGTTTTTCACGCAGCATTGCACCTGCCACAAGTATCCTCAGTGTCTTTTCTTTTCATTGTGCTTGAACGCATCCAGAAGCATTCCCAGTTTCTCTTTGTTCGCGCCGGAGAAGTTCTTGTAGTTGTAAAGACCCGTGCCGATGACAGACAGGAACAAATTACTCTTTTTCTTTTTCTCAATCAGACCTTTCAGCCCGTGCTTGTCTGTAATGCCGAAATTCAGGTCGCCGTCGGTGATCAGGATCTTTTTGTTGCCTTTCTTTTATCAGTTCTATGCAGATGGCAAACTTGGCATCTTCCGGCGCTTCTGCCTCATAATCGAAATAGTTGAGTACCTCTTCAATGCGAACCTCATCCATGTTGACACGACGCCCGGACCTGGTCTGGTTAAACACAATTCCCATGGAGGCGTTGCTGGTGGTCATCCGGAACGTGGATGTTGGCGATGTAAAGACATTTTTTGCGTCCTTCTCTTCAATGGGTTCGTAAGAATCCGTGGACAAAGCTCCCATGATTTCGGAGTCAGCGTCCGAGTCATCGGCTATCCAGGGCGGGACCTCCATGCACGCATCACAACACATCACCACATTTTCCTCAACCTCGATCGGAGGGATTGCTTTCTTTGCGGCAAATCAAAAAGTTTCACGTGAAACGCAAAAGTTTTCTTCCAGATTACCCGGATATCATTTTTTCAAAATTCCTGGCAGCGGATCCGTTTATATAAAGAAGATGCGTCTGCTTTTTTCCGGCAGGCGCTGCAAAAGAATCGTGAGGTCTTATTTTTTTAGTAATACGATACTCCATTTTCGCCGTATCGTTCAATCCTTTTGAAATAAATACCAAATGCTGCTATAAAGGGTTTTTTGTCACAAAAGCTGGTTATCCAGCAGAGTTCATCCTTTGTTACGATGCCTGTTAACCCTGGATTTCCATCCTACTCTGGGCGCCACATTTAACACACCTGAACTGTTTTACTACTCTGAATCCTTTTGGGATACGCCCGGACATAACTGAGCCAGGTATTAATTATTCCCCTAACTGATTAAGCGCTTCTTTATCGGTAATCTCTTTATTCCAGTGATGAAGAAGTACTATAGAATATTTCTTAATCCAAGATTTTATTCTTGAGAATTCAGGAATCTTCTTTTTCACTAAAATTTCAGGATCTTCACTAATAGACACTGGTATTCTATCACCATTACAATCAACTATTAACTGGGGATTATTTGGCTTAGTATTTCTATTTTTACCTTCTGAGTCAATCCATATATCATATGGCAATTTTGTATCTTTCTTAGACACATTGGCCATATCAAATAATTCATTAGCCATTTCACAAAGTCGCCCGGATTTCCTTAATATCTTTTTGCAACAACGTCTTCTTTTCCATCAGTGCATCGGTCAACTTATCCAGGAATTTCCGATTTTCAACTAAAACTCTTTTTGCCTGCTGATAGTACCGGTTCACTTCTTTTGAGACAAGCTGATTATTTTTAGCAAGAAGCCATTCCGATGATTGTCTGTATGTAAATGTTTCAAAACCATAAGCACAAAAATCGTCTACAAGTTTAGATACAAGACGAAAAGCGTCCCCCACATCATCAGTACAGCCAACACAAACCTGACCGCACACAACCTCGATTGCAGCTTTCCCGCCCAGGCTGCGCATTACTACTTTTTCCAATACGTCGCTTGTTTTCGCATATTCATTAATCTTTTGGTAACTGACATAACCGCCATGCGAACTTTCATATTTGCAAATCGAGACAAGGTTAACACTTCCCGGATAAAAAACTTCTGCAATAACAACGTGGCCTGCTTCATGTATCGCTATGTTTTTCGAATACTCGAAGTCTGTACCGGCAATATGCTCCGGTCCTTCAAACAGTAAGCGCATAGCGGCGCGCAGAATATCTTGCTGTGAAATTACATCCCTGCCTTCAAAGCCCGCAAAAATACCAGCTTCATTTACCACCATCTCCAGGTCAGCGCAGGAATGCCCTTCCAAAATTCTCGCAATTAAAACTGCGTCTACTTCGCCCATACTCTTTTTTTGAGAGAGATAATGATTAACCACCTTTACAGCATCTTCACCGTTAGGACACTCTATCTCAATTACCTTGTCAAATCTGCCGGAACGAAGCAACGAGCCCGGCAGGCACCATTTGTCATTTGCAGTCGCAAGTACAAAGACTTCCGAATCTTTACAGGAATCAATACAAGCCTGGACAGCTACATATTCTTCCGCATCAGGATGCTGATTGTCCTCATTGGCAAATTTATCCAGATCGTCCAGAAATACAATCGTTCTGCCTTCCGCTTTTGCTTTATTAAATACATCCCGGATTGCATTTACCATCTCCCCGTCAGGTTTTTCTTTTCTGATGATGAATGTTTTACATCCGCTTTCTTCAATAAAGCATTTTGCCATCAGCGTCTTTCCCAATCCCGGTTTGCCCCACAGCATAATACCTCTTGGCATTTGTACACCCAGCCTGGCATACTTTTCAGGGTTTTTCACCACGTCGCAAATACGGATCAGTTCTGCTTTAATGTCTTCATACCCTACTACCTTGTCAAATTTGCTCATACGTAATTCTCCTCCCTATAATGTACATTTTTTTGTCGTAGTTACTACCTCAACTATGATTCTAAAGGCATTATACAAAAGTCGATGTGCATTTTTTTACACATAAAATACCGGACGTTGTTACACGTCCGGTGAGAAGATTAAAACGTAAAGCACGGCTACGCCAATGGACCTGGCAAGTTTGCGAGTGGCAGCCTCGGTAAATTTGCTGTACTTAACAATCTTTGGAACCGGTTGCTTTATATATCCTGTCTGTATTAAGAATCATGAATCCTCTTATCAAAATAGTTGCATAGTCCGGTAATCCAGTCAATTCGTGCCAGTTTGGCAATCCATTTTTCCGGTATTCCTTTTGGTCCGCCTGTTCCATAGATGATCCCTGCCAGCCCGCCGGCCACCGCGCAGGTCGTATCGGAATCGCCGCCCAAATTGGCCGCCCGCAGGATGCAGTTCCGATAGTTTCTGGTATGCAGAATGCTCCACAACGCGGCTTCCAATGTATCTACCACATAACCGGAGCTGTTGATCCGGTCACGGGTCAGTAAGGCAAGCAGCGGAAGCCGTTGGAACTCGTCTCTTTCCAATTCTATTGTTTTCAACAGTTTCCGCAAATCCTCTCCCCGCAGCAGACCTCTTGCGATGTTAATGTAAATCCGGCAGGCAACCCTTGAGATTTCATGCGCATGGGTCAGGCCGCTGACTTCGTCAATGACTGGTTCGTCACAATCCGTATAAGCCAGCGGCAGGATCCGCATCAAGGCTCCGTTTCCGTTATCCCTGAAAGCGGAACCCCCACATTGTAAAGGCGGAATTCCTTTTAAATACTTTTCAATGGCCCGGTACGTTGTTTTGCCCACACCAAACGTGACGCCGTACGGTGTAAACTCTTCTTTTGCGAGCCACAAGGCAAAGTTACGCATAATATCGTCTGCATCAACCTTGCCAAGCCTTGCGATGCTTTCCACGGTTGCCAGGGCCATGGAGCTGTCGTCCGTCCAGGTTCCGGGAGGTACATTGTGCGTACCGTAACCCACCATGCCTGTCAGATGAAAGCTGTCCCGCTCCAGAAATTCCACCGGTGCGCCTACCGCGTCGCCAACTACCAGGCCAATCAGTCCATTATAGATTTTTTCCATTGTCTGTGACGCCTCCTTCATGAACGGCTTATGAATCAAGCGCGTCTTCCCGAACCATTGTTGTCATAATCGTTTTCTCCTTTTCTGTTTTTTAATTTTCCTTTACACTGCTTGCGCAACTTTCATCTCTTTCACTTAAATTATATATGTAAATCGAATCAAAGTGGTCGCTTCACAGACGACATTCTCCCTTGCCCCGTTTAGTTTTTTGGCGCACAAAAAACCGGACGCTGTTACACGTCCGGTGAGAAGATTAAAACGTAAATCCCGATCATGCCTTCCGGCGCCAACTATTGGTTATTCAACGCCTGGGCTGCCAGGAAATCTTCCGGACTCCAGCCTTTTTCCAGCATTTTGAAGAGAACCTTGCCGGTGTTGCATGCGTCGTCATACGCGGTATGCCAGAGTCCTTCCGAATCGGTCTCCAGCGCTTCCGCTGCTGCTTTAAGGCCCGTGGTAAAACTGTCCTCTTTCCAGAGTCTGTAGGCCAGCGCCAGATCAAGGCAGTCCTCCTTGCGCACGGGGTTTTCGATACCGTGACGCCGGCAGCCAATATCCAGGACTCTGAAATCCTCGTTGCCCCAGGTAACGAAATAACATTGGCCCTGTTCGAATAAAGCTGAAATCTGCTGAACCATTTCCGGGAATTCAATGGCTTTCTTCATTTCTTTTTCCGTAATCATGCAGAAATCATAGGCATCTTTCGCCTGTTTCGGATAAAAATGCGGTTTTACAAACGCATGCATCCTGCCGGCTTCGGTTCCATTGGAATCAAGCAACACGGCGCCGGCCTCTATGATTTCATTGAAAAAGCCCCGGGGCCTTCCCACCGGCCTTTTGTAAAATGTAAACTCAAAATCAATGACAAAGTAATTCATTATTTTACCTCTTTGTTTTCTAACGCTTGCGGGACGACTTTGTGCTATGCAGGAAACGGTTGATGATCCGGGTAACACAGCAGCGGTTTGTTTTGTCCAAAATCCCATGTCTGGATCGAGCCCCCGCCGCACGGTAAATAATGTCCCCGTACCGTTCGCCCGTATCCGGCGCCGGGGTAACGTATATTATTTTAAATAAAGTCGGTTTATGACTTGTTCCATTCTTCGTTTTGCCGTAGGATTCGAAGAATGGACAAGGATTCTTTTGGGGAGTACGAAGTCTTTATTTGAAATGAATTCTTCGTCAATCCAGTCCATGACTTTATATCCATCCCGCTCAAATTCGCCTAAATCGTTATCCAACGATAAGGTGTTGATTTGAATATGATGGGTTTGACAATACTGAATGAGTTCAATGGTTTCATTGACCGTGTAAGTTCTAATGAAACCCTGGGGCTCTTTCCGGACGTCGTCCAGAAAAATAGATACCTCCATTACATCGTTTGGAATGGTAATTTTCATAGGGAATTCCTTTCTTTTTTCCTGCAATATCCATGCCCTGTCATACACCAACACACTTTTGTCACGGCTTTCTCTGCCATAGTGCAGATTTTCCGTTCAATGAATGATCATGCTGTACGCGCAAAACACCAATGAAAGCGCCATAATCGCGTTTAACGGACGACGGTGCCTGGAGAAAAATTTCTGCAGGGCCACGCCCGAAAACAGCCACACCAGGTTCGCGACCGGTCCGGTAAACGGAAGCAGGATACCTACGATCAGCAGGGACAGAAAGTCCTGCCGGTAAGGCAGCACATACGCGCTTAACGCGGTCAGGCAGTAAATCATGATCTTGACGTTGGTCAGGTTTACAAAAAGGCCCGTGTAAAAGTTACACCGTTCCCGCGCGTTCACCTCGGACGGATCGCCGCTTTTCCATATGTGCCAGGCAAGCCACAGGATATAGGCCGCCCCCACATAGGAAAGATATTTTACATAGGTTCCCATGGCAGCTCCCACAAAGTACGTGACAAAAACGGCGCACAGGGATACGATGGCAAAACCGGCAAACAGGCCCCTCCACTGGATCAGCGCCTGCTTTTTCCCAAAGTTCAGCGCAGAGGCCAGCGAGCAAAGATTGGCCGGACCCGGCGTAATGCTGCCGACCAGGCAATAAAACAAAAACGCCGGTATCAGTTCAACAGGCATATAATCTCCTATTCGTCCGCAAAATTATTTCCCGGGTCAGGATGAGTTCGCGATTGGAATTTGTTCAGGCTTCATATTGGCTTTACGTCAGCCGGAAAATCTGGAACGGCATATCTTCCGGCGTTTCCGGCGCAGGCGCTGCAACCGTCCGGCAGGTATTGTCCAGAATCATCATCTGTTTTTCTTGTGTTGTGTATAAAGGCCAGGACGGAAGCCCTTCCGCGTCCGGTTTTCCCGTTTTGATGAAATGGATAAACGCGTCGTGCATCTTCCGGGCGAGCTCTGCATGGGCCGGGGAACTGTCCAGTCCGGGCAGGTTGTCATCCTTTCCCATCAGGAACTGGGTTTCCGAGGTATGGCAGGCCTTATAGGGCTGCCGGTCCCAGTCCAGACGGTAGAGATAAATTTTCTGCCCGGCAGCGGCGCAGGCCTCTGCCATGCGGATACAGGGCGCCCGGTAAATATATTCCGTTAAAAGATGGATGAATCCCGTGTGGAAACTTTTTCCCGAAGGCAGTTTCCTGTAATCCTCCATTACCAGCGGCGCGCGGTTTCCGAACAGGCGGGCAGCGTGGCTCTCCGTCAGTTCGTGAAACCGGTAAATATACCAGTACAGGTTCATTTCATCCCGGTTGGTTCCCATCAGGACAGCCACATCGCTGCTGACGCCGGCGTCAATCAGCTGCAGCGCGTCGTCTGCCTGAAAGGTGACGCCGTCAAACACCGGCCCCACCGTATGGAGGTTCAGACCGGAGAACAGGTTTTTCTGCGCTTCCAGAATCGTTTCCCAGGGAAGCGTCAGTAACTGTTCCGCGGACTTTTCCGTTAATCCCGCGTCTTGCATAAACAGGCGGGCCACAGTCCGCGCGGTAACCCGGTCACGGATGCACTGGGCCGCCCCGCTGCACAGGACGGCCCGCCGGAACAGGCCTTTTGCCCCGGACGCGAGGGTGAGGCTCGCGCAAAGTTTGGCCCCGGCGCTTTGCCCCATGATCGTAATATTGCCGGGATCGCCGCCAAAGGAAGCAATGTTGCGTTTTGTCCAGCGCAACGCTTCCAGGATATCCAGAACGCCGCTGTTGCCGCTTTGCCGGTACTCTTCCCCCAGAAATTCGCTGAAATCCAGAAATCCCAAAGCGCCGACACGGTAATTGGCGGCCACTACCACCATGCCTTCTTTCGCGAAGGCGGCGGGGTCCATTCCCATAGTGGCAGACCCTTTCTGGAACGCGCCGCCGTGGACCCAGAACAGGACGGGCAGCGCGGCGGATGTCCCGGAGCGCTTTGCCGGAAGAGATCCGGGAGAAGAAGCTGCGTTATCTGTTGTTGCAGGATGCTGCCCGGGCACGGCGTACACAGGCGCCGTCACGTTCAGGTACAGGCAGTTTTCGTCAATGGTTTCCCCTTCCCGGAAATAGGTAAGGCCGGGCACCGGTATCTGGGGCGCGGCATGTCCGTATGTTTTACAGGAACGGATCCCCTTCCAGGGCTTTGCGGAAACCGTGGGCCGGAAACGGTTTTCCCCTGACGGCGGTTCTGCGTAGGGGATCCCCCGGAACTGGCAGAGGCCGTCAAATTCCAGTCCTTCCATGCTGCCGCAGGGTGCGTATATGATCATTTCATCAGTCCTTTGCAAACCGGGCGAAGCCGTCCGGGCAATGCTTTTAAGCTCTCCGGCATCCGGTTCGTACTTTGAAAAACAATGATTTCGGCGATGCGGAATACGATCAATTATTTCTGACCTTGGTCCAGCAATTTAAAACATTGTAACAGACTTTTACACCGCCGGATACTTTCTGCAGCGTCTCCCCGTCCAGTTCGATATCGGCCAGTTCCGCCAGATACGATTCAGCCTCTTCTTGAGTCAGCTCATAACCTCCGGTCTTTGCCAGCGCAATCAGTTCTTCCGCGGTTTTGCACTTCATGGCTTTTTCAATCATTTCTTTTGTGAGTTCGTCTTTGTTGATGGACATACTATTACCTGCCTTTCATAATTATAGTATTACACCGAATTGCCGTTTTATATATTATAAACGGAGCAGGAAAAGAAAACAACGCCTGCAGCAGTTCCTCCAGACGCACCTTCCGCAAAGGGCCTTCCATTATTCCTTCCGAAGTCTTGACACAGGGAACACGGGATACTATTCTATAATTGTAAGAAAATTCTTTAAGAGGTGCGCGGCCGTGGGAATGTATGAGGAAAACGAAAAAAAGGTACAAACCATTTTAGAACGGGGCGTCGGAATCTTGGCCCGGAATTACGGCGTGCGGAAACTGGACGCAGGTGGTTTTTCCGCCCCGGTAACGCTCAATACACAGTTCCGCATCGCCCATTATGAAATCGAAAACGTGGGGCACCTGATGACGATGTATACGGAAAACAATCCGCAGCTGCTGATGGCTACGTATACGCTGACCCCCTATTATAAAAAGCTGCCCCTGAGCAGTTCCGACTTCATTTTCAACAGGGACGGCGGCATG
>JAEEGK010003566.1_pt1 | contig 38668 bp, 34 predicted proteins | sample 8958771 | NCBI WGS metagenome assembly JAEEGK01 (sample SAMN16246547, study PRJNA631951) | gut metagenome | biome: gut microbiome; feature: rumen; material: SC-attached | host: Bos | place: Iran: Karaj | collected 2018-10
GTTGTGCTCGCTCCAGGCCTCGATGACGACGGTATTGGGGTGGTAGCGCGGGTTTTCGCCGACGCTCATCGTATAGCTGAGCCCCATCTCCCCGGCCAGCTCGAGGCTGTCGCGCACGCGCACATCGGCCGTGCCGAAGCCCAGCAGGCCGCCGACGACAGCCTTGTCGGTGCCGTGGCCCTTATAGGTGGAGGCAAAGGAACCGTAAAACGTGATATCCGCCTTTTTGACGTCCTCCTTGAGGATCGTGCGGCAGGCGAGGCCGATGCGCACGGCGCCCGCCGTATGCGACGACGAGGGGCCGACGGTGATCGGGCCGAGCATATCGAACATGTTGACGGACATATCTCACCTCTTGTTTTCCGCTCGCTGGCGGATATGACGGATCAATTCAAAAAATCCTTGAGCTTCTTGGAGCGGCTGGGATGGCGCAGCTTGCGCAGCGCCTTGGCCTCGATCTGGCGGATGCGCTCGCGGGTGACGTTGAACTCCTTGCCCACCTCCTCCAGGGTGCGGGTGCGGCCGTCGTCGATGCCGAAGCGCAGCTTCAGCACCTTCTCCTCCCGGGGGGTCAGGGTGCTCAGCACGTCCACCAGCTGCTCCTTCAGCAGGGTGAAGCTGGCGGCCTCGCTGGGCTCGCTGGCGCCCTCGTCGGGGATGAAGTCGCCCAGATGGCTGTCCTCCTCCTCGCCGATGGGGGTCTCCAGGCTCACCGGCTCCTGGGCGATCTTCAGGATGTCACGCACCTTGTCGGCGGGCATGCCCATCTCCTCGGCCACCTCCTCGGGGGTGGGGTCGTGCCCCAGCTCCTGCAGCAGCTGGCGGGAAACGCGGATGACCTTATTGATGGTCTCCACCATGTGCACGGGGATGCGGATGGTGCGGGCCTGGTCGGCGATGGAGCGGGTGATGGCCTGGCGGATCCACCAGGTGGCGTAGGTGGAGAATTTATAGCCCTTGGTGTGGTCGAATTTCTCCACTGCCTTGATGAGGCCCAGGTTGCCCTCCTGGATCAGGTCCAGGAACAGCATGCCCCGGCCCACATAGCGCTTGGCGATACTCACCACCAGGCGCAGGTTGGCTTCCGCCATGCGCTTGCCGGCTTCCTTGTCCCCTTCCGCCATGCGCCGGGCCAGCTCCACCTCCTCCTCGGGGGTCAGCAGGTTCACCTTGCCGATCTCCTTGAGATACATGCGCACCGGGTCGTCGATGCTGAAGGTCTCGGCCAGGGCGTCGGTGGAATTCAGCTCGTCCTCCGTGATCTCCTCGATATCGTCCAGGTCGGCGAAATCCGCCTCCTCCGGCAGCTCGTCGGGGCCGGGCACCTCCGCGGCGGCGGTGCTGAATTCCTCCTCCACCATCTCGATGCCCAGATTGTCGATGGTCTCAAAGACCTTGTCCGCCTGCTCCCCGTCGAAATGCAGCTCATCCATCAGGTCCATGACCTCCTTGATGGTGAGGCTGCCGTTTTTCTTTCCCTTCTCAAAAAGCTCCTTGATCCGCTGCTCCGGGCTCTTGTGCCCTCCGGCCTCGGAAGCTTCCTTTTCCTCGGCTTCGGGTTCCGGTTCGGCGGGCACGTCCTTTGCCTTCGCCTTGCCACTGCTCTTTTTCTTCTTGGGCTTTGCCTCCTTTTGTTCGGCTTCCTTCTGCTCCGCTTCCAGCAGCAGAGCGTCCGCCGCTTCCTCCAGGGCCTTCGCGTCCAGTTCCGCTTCTTTCTTCAGTTCCGACATGGTTCTTGGTTCCTCCCTTTGGTTCAGCCGGTGACCGGCGCTTCTTTTCTTTATACGTGCAAGCTATGCGTTCAAGCTCGTTTGTTCTTCATCAGCTCCGCGATGGCGGCCAGATCGCCGCTGCGCTTGACATATTCGCTGTGGACCACCCGAACGCAGTCCGCCAGAGCGTCCGCGGCGCTGCCGGGGGCTAAGGGCTGTTGCAGGATCTGTGTCAGCTGGGCGGCCTCTCCCTCCGGCAGGGATGAGAGGAGCGCCGAGGGACTGAGGCTGAGGCCCTCCCGCTGCCGCCGCCGCAGGCCGGCATACAGTCCCCGCAGGAAGGGCGAGGAGAATTCCTCCTCCGGCAGAGGACAGACGGCGATCAGCGCCGGGTCCTGCAGGAGCAGACGCAATATGCCCTCCTCCGCCCTGGCGCTGACGATATTCTCGTAGCGGAGAGCTTTTTCCTGGGGCTGGGCCTGGCTGGCCGGGCGGGCGGAAGCGCGCTCATACTGCTTTTTGTCTCCGCTGAGCTTCAGCATGCGGAAGCGTTCCGCCTCCCGGATCACCGCTTCCCCGGTGACCCCGGCGGGTTCGGCGGCCCGGCGGGCCCATACCTCCCGCTCCACGGGGCTGCTGAGGCCGGCGACCAGCTCGCAGGCGGCCCGGAGATATTCCACCCGCTGTTCGTCGTCGGCAAGATCATAGCGGGTCGTCAGCTCCATCAGCCGGTATTCCATGCCGCCGCCGGACCCCTTCAATAGCTGCTCGAAAGCCTCCGGTCCATGGAGCTTGATGAAATCGTCCGCGTCGATCTTCACCGCCTGCCCGTCCACGATCCGGTCCGGCAGCTTCAGCACCTTCACGGTGAATTCGCTGTTCTTGAGGATATCCAGGGCCCGCTCCGTTGCCTTGCGCCCGGCGGGGTCGTTGTCGTAGCAGAGCACGATCTCCTTGGCATAGCGGGAGATGAGCCTTGTCTGCTCCGTGGTGAGAGCGGTGCCCATGCTGGCTACCGCATTGTCAAAGCCCGCCTGGTGCAGGGTCACCACGTCGATGTTCCCCTCCACCAGCAGGATACTGCCCCGCTTGGTGTTCTTGGCCCGGTGGATGCCGTAGAGGATGCGGCGTTTGGCGAAAACCAGGGTCTCCGGACTGTTGAGATATTTGGGCTCCTGCCCGTCCGCCAGGGCCCGGCCGGAGAAGCCCAGCACTTCGCCCCGCACATCCAGAACGGGAAAGATCAGCCGGTCCCGAAATTTGTCGTAAGCGCTGCCCGCCGTTTTTCCCCGGGAAGCCAGCCCGGCGCGGATCAGTTCGTCCGAATCGAAGCCCAGCTCCCCCATGGCCTTCAGCAGGCTGTCCCAGCTGTCCGGCGCATAGCCCAGGCCGAAGTTCACCGCGGTCTTCCGGCTGATGCGCCGCTTTTGCAGGTAGGCCGCCGCCTTTTGCCCCGCAGGCTCGCTCAGCTGGGCATGGAACCATCGGGCCGCTTCCTTATTCAGCTCCAGCATCCGCTTGCGCAGCCGGGGCAGTTCCTGATCCTGCCCGTCCTCCGGCACGGTCATGCCCGCCCGGTCCGCCAGGAACTTCACCGCCTCAGGGAAGCTGAGATTCTCGATCTCCATGATGAAGTTCACCACGCCGCCGCCCTTGCCGCAGCCGAAGCAGTGGTAGATCTGCTTTTCCGGGGACACGGAGAAGGAGGGGGTCTTTTCATTGTGGAAGGGGCAGAGGCCGAAAAGGTTCCCGCCCTTTTTTGTCAGCTGCACATACTGGGAGACCACGTCCGTGATGTCGCAGCGCTCCGTCAGCGCATCCAGAAACGATTCGGGAATGGGCAATCCGCTCCCCTCCTTTCATGGGAATCCATCCGGGCTTCACCGGATGGTCCAGCCGCCGGGAATGAACAGCTGCGTGTACTGCTGGACGGCAAACTGGTCCGTCATGCCCGCGATATAATCGCAGACGGCCCGGTCTTCGCCCTCCTCCTCGGCCACCGCCCGGTAATCCTCCGGCAGACGGCTCACGTCCGCCAGATAGTAGTCATAGAGAGCCGCCAGGATGCCCTCCACCTTGCTTTCCTCGCTCTTGGCCTTGGGATTCTGGTAGACCGCCTGAAACATGAAACTGCGGAATTCATCCATGGCCCAGGCCACGGGCAGGCTCATGCGGATCTCCGAATCGGAGGAGGCCACCACGTCCCGGATGACGGTGTCGATCCTTTTTGAAAAGCTGTCTCCGATGACCTCCCGCACGGAGGCGGGGATATCCTCCTCCCGCATGATCCCGGCCCGCACCGCATCGTCGGTGTCGTGATTCACATAGGCGATCCGGTCGCTCAGGCGCACGATGTTTCCCTCCAGGGTCATGGGCTTGCGCTCCCCCGTGTGGCAGAGCATCCCGTCGAGCACCTCGCGGCTCAGGTTCAGGCCCCGCCCGTCCTTTTCCAGACGGTCTGCTACCCGAAGGCTCTGTTCATTGTGCTGAAAGCCCCCCGCGTGGATGCGCCGCAGGGCCCGCTCCCCCGCGTGCCCGAAGGGGGTGTGACCCAGGTCGTGCCCCAGGGCGACGGCCTCCGTCAGGTCCTCGTTGAGCCGCAGGCAGCGGGCGATGGTCCGGGCGATGCGGGCCACCTCCAGGGTGTGGGTCATGCGCGTGCGGTAATGATCCCCCTCCGGGCTCAGAAAGACCTGGGTCTTGTGCTTCAGGCGGCGGAAGGCCTTGCAGTAGGTGATGCGGTCCACATCCCGCTGGAAGCAGGTGCGCAGATCGCAGGGCTCCTCCGGTCGATCCCGGCCCAGACTGCGGTCGGCAAAGCTGGCGTTTTCTGCCAGCATCCGATGCTCCAGCGCTTCCCTTTCCTCTCTCGGCAGCATGGTCCTCGCCTCCTTTTCGCCAAAATCGCCGAAACTCTCCCTGTTCCATTCTATATATACGCACTTTTTTTGAAAATCCCTTTTATTCTGCCTTTATTTTTGCGGAAATTTCTATATAATATCAGAATGGCATGTAATACGGGGACCGAACCGGTCCCGGAAGGGGGGAGGCCAACTTGTTTCGTCGATGGAAGCGGCTTTGGGCGCAGAGCCGCCCCCTTGCCCTGGGCCATCTTATGCTGCGGGCCGTCGTGTTGTGCCTGGGTCTCTGGTCCCTGGGCCGGGGCCGATGGGACCATGCGGGCCTCTGCCTGGTGACGCTGGGCCTGTGCACCATCCCCGCCCTTGCGGAATGGGTGCTGAAGCTCCGCGTCGATTCGCCCCTGGGCATCGCCATCGCGCTATTCGCCGTGAGCGCCAATGTCTGCGGGGAGACCCTGGGTTTCTACGAACGCATCCCCTGGTGGGATGAGATGCTTCACATCGTCTGGGGTTTTCTTGCGGGGCTGCTGGGCTTCGCTTTTCTGGAGCTCCTGCAGGAAACGAAGCTGCGGCCGGGGGCAGCATTCCTGACGGTCCTGAGCTTTTCCGCCCTGACTGCGGTTTTGTGGGAGTTTTTTGAATTCGTCATGGACGCCGTCTTCCCCTGGGACATGCAGAAGGACGCCTGGCTGCAGAGCGTCAACTCCGTGCTGCTGAATCCCGAAGGGCTGAGCGACGCCGTATCGGTGACGGCGGAAAGCGTGACGGTGAACGGCGTCTCCTGGCCCGGCCTGCTGGACCCCGGCCTGCGGGACACGATCAGCGACCTCTTTTTGAGCTTCACCGGCTCCCTTCTGGCCGCTTTGGCACTGCTGTTCTCCCTCCGCCGGGGGAAACTGCCGAAGCTTTTGCGCGGTCTGATGCCCGCGCCATTTTCCGAAACGGAGGTCTCCCATGAAAAACGGTAAGAGAAGATTCATACCCACCTCCCTGGAGAAGCGCTTCATGGCGATTTTCGTTCTGGCAGCCGCCCTCAGCTGGGCTGCATTCCGCTATCTGCCCCTCATCCCGGCGCTGGCGGTGCTGCTGGTGGGCCTGATCGTGGTGTGGCGGGTGCTGCACTATTATCTGATCAAGCCCATCCAGGCGCTGACCCTGGCGGTTCTGGAAAGCCACCCCTCGGAGGAGGGATTCGTCTATACGCCGCCGGTGATCCGCACCAGCGACGAGATCGAGCTGCTGTCCGACGCCATCAAGCGCATGGCGGACGACATCGGCCGCCGGTAAAGAGAGGTGTCACCCTTGATCTTCCGCAGTGGTGGCGGCGCGCCGGCCTGGATCGTCTGCTTCCTCGGCAATCCCGGCAGCGAATACGCCCGGACCCGGCACAACGCCGGATGGCTGGCCTGCGAGGCTCTGGAGGCCAGGGAAAACATCCATACCTCCCGCCTGCGCTTCCACGCCTTCACCGGCGTCGGCCGCTTCGGGGGACAGCAGGTGCTGTTCATGCGCCCCCAGACCTACATGAACCTCAGCGGCGACGCGGTGCAGCCCGCCGCCGCCTTCTACAAGATCCCCACGGACCGCATCATCGTGGTCCACGACGATATGGCGCTGAACGCCGGGAAGCTGCGCATCAAGCGCGGCGGCTCCGACGGGGGCCACAACGGCATCAAGAGCATCACCCAGCGCCTGGGCAGCCCGGATTATCCCCGGGTGAAGATCGGCGTCGGTCAGCCCCCCCACCCGGACTGGGACCGCATTGACTGGGTGATCGGCAAGCTGACGGACGAGGAATTCCAGGTCATCTCCGAAGCCGCGGAGCGAGCGGTGGCGGCGGTGGAGGAGCTCCTGAAAAACGGCATCGACAGCGCCATGAACAAATTCAACCGGTGAGGTAAGCCATGGATCTTCTGGAATACAAGCAAAAGGCGCGGGAGGCCGCTCTGCGCGCAGGGCCCGGTCTGCTGAAGGTCTTCGCCGTCTACGCCGGGGTCCTGGCGCTGCTGAACCTGCTGGGATTCTTGCTGGAGAAGCCTTTTGTCGATTGGCAAATACAAACGTTGGAGTATGTAAAGGAAGGAAATATGTCTTTTGCCCTTCCTTCTGCCAGGGTGCACCAGGGCATGGCCCTCTCGCTGCTCCTGGGCCTCATGGGGCGCGTGGTCACCGCGGGCTGGGTATCGCTGACGCTGAACGCCGCCAGAGGCGGGGAATACTCCTGGCACGACCTGTGGGGCTCCTTCCGCAATTTCTGGAAGGTCTTCGTCATCACCGTCGTCAGCGCCGTCGGCTGTGCCTTCGGTCTCTGGCTCCTCGTTTTTCCCGGCATCTGGCTTTTCTACGGCTGGCGGCTCAGCCTCCACGTGCTGGCGGAGCACCCGGACTACGGCCCCCTTCAGTGCATGCGCCAATCCCGCCGGCTGATGGTGGGAGAACGGCTGAACCTCTTCCGGCTGGACCTGAGCTGCATCCTGCTCTATGGGCTGGCCGCGCTGGTCTATTATTTCAGCTTCGGCATCGTCGCCTTGTGGCGGATGCCCACCATAGCGATCCTCCACGCCGTGTTCTACAACCGCGTCGTCTATTGGCAGGACCCGGCGCAGCCGAAGCAGCCGGAATCGTAAGGGGAGGCAAACCATGTCCGACGAGCGCTTTACCAGAGAAGAAGCCCTGCTGGGGCCGGAAGCGATGGAAAAACTGCGCAATGCCCATGTGGAGGTCTTCGGCCTGGGGGGCGTGGGCTCCTGGGCGGCGGAGGCTCTGGCGAGGGCCGGGATCGGCCGTCTGACCCTGGTGGACTTCGACACCGTCAGCATGACCAACATCAACCGGCAGCTGTTCGCCCTCACCAGCACCCTGGGTCGGTATAAGGCGGAGGTGGCCGCGGAGCGCATCCGGGATATCTGCCCGGACACGGCGGTCATCCCCAAAATCCGCCGCTATGAAGCCGCCACGCGGGAGGAGCTGCTCTCCCCCGGCTGCGACTATATCGTGGACGCCATCGATCTTGTGTCCTGCAAGCTGGATCTGATCCAGTCCGCCATGGAGCGGTGCATCCCCATCCTCAGCTGCCTGGGCACCGGCAACCGTCTCCGTTCCGACGGATTCCGGGTGACGGACATCGCCGAAACCAGGGACGATCCCCTGGCCAGGGTCATGCGAAGGGAGCTTCGGCGGCGGGGCATCCTCCACGCGCAGGTGCTCTGGGCCCCCGGTGAAACGGAAAAGCCCGCCGAAACCGGCGAAGCAATCCCGGAGGGCCGCCGCAGCATTCCCGGCAGCGTCAGCTGGGTCCCCGCCGCCGCGGGGCTGAAGCTGGCGGAGCATGTGGTCCTCTCCCTCGCTTTACATACCCGCCCGATTGTGCTAAACTGAGGGGGAAAGGAAGTGCGCTTCATGGAAAGGATCGTTCTGGATCCCCTACCGGTCACATTGGACCGGGAAAAGCTGATGGAGCTGAATCATATCCCCGCCGACAGCGATCTGGCGGAGGATTTTGCGGATGTGGTGGAGGCGGCAGGCCGGGTGCTGCGCTGCAAGACCATTCTGGTGAAAGCCGGAGAGCCGGTGGATTTTCCCCTTCCCCCGGGGGTCGAACCCGTCTATTTCTATGCCATGACCGTGGGCCGGGAGATCGACGAGGAGGAGGACTGCGACTATCCCTATCTGGGAGACGTGGTGCGGCAGGCCGCGCTGGACGGCGCAATGGCCTATACCCAGGACTATCTGCGGCGGGAAAAGGGCATGGGCAGCGTGGCCTTTCTGAACCCCGGCAGCGCCGAGGGTTGGGAGGACAAGCTGGTGAACCGCGCCATCGCGCTGCTCACGGGAGCGGAGGAGATCGGCATCCGGGTGGATGATCGGGGCAACATGACCCCCTGGTACTCCACCGTGGGAATATTTACAGAAGCTTAACAGACTGTCCTTTCCGGCGGCTTGTGTTTCCGTCCGGATTGTGCTAGTATGATACCGGTATGATCGTCTACGATTTTGATAAGACCGTCTTTCGCCGGGAGAGCAGCTTTCTGTTCTTCCGCTATTGCGTACGGAAGCATCCCGGGCTTCTAAAGCATCTGCCCCGCATGGGCTGGTTTGCCCTGCTGGCAAAGCTGAAGCGCTGCACGCTGACCCGTTTCAAGGAGGAATTCCACCGCTATCTTTCCTCCCTGTCGGACACGGAGGAGCTGCTGCGCAGCTTCTGGGACCGGTATGAGCGATGCATCCCCGCCTGGCTGCCGCCGCTGCTGCCCCGGGGCGGACTGGTGATTTCCGCCTCGCCGGAATTTCTGGTGGAAGGGCTCTGCAGCCGCCTGGGCCTCCGGGTCATGGGCACCCGGATGGACATCCGCAGCGGTGCCATCACCGGGCACAACTGCCGGGGCGAGGAAAAGACGCGCCGGTTCCGCAGGGAATACCCGGACGCGGAGGTGGAGGCGTTCTACTCCGACAGTCTGGCGGATTCCCCCATGGCGGCCCTGGCGAAGAAGGCCTGGCTGGTGAAGGGAGACCGCCTGTCCCCCTGGCCGGGAAAAAACGAAGACAAACAAGCATGATTATAGGAAAAGGAGCGATGGAACATGTCCCTCAGTGAAAGCTTGAAGAAGATCGCGGCCGGAGCCGCGGAAAAAGGCAAGGACCTGGCCGAACTGAGCAAGAAGGCCATGGATGACGCTGCGGACAAGGCCAAGAGCCTGGCCGAGCAGGGCAAGCTGGCCTCCGAGAACCAGAAGCAGGAGCAGGTCATCAAGGAAGCGAAGGCCCAGATCGGCGCCTACGTCGCCGAAAACAATCTGCTGGCCGACGATGAATTCGTTCTTGGCCAGATGTCCGTTATCGCCGCCGCCCAGGAGGTGCAGGAGAAGAACAACGCCCGCATCGCCGAGCTGAAGGCTGCCGAAGCGGCGAAGAAGGAAGAAAAGGCCGCCGAAAAGGCCGCTGCCGCCGAGAAGGCCGCCGAGGAAAAGTGCTGCTGCGAAGGCGAAGACGTCCATGTCTGCGAGCCTCGCTTCTGCCCCAACTGCGGCGCGCAGGTCCGCACCGACGCTGGCTTCTGCCAGGCCTGCGGCACGAAGCTGTAAAACGCTTCAAATCAAACCCGCTTCGCTGGGCTTCGATTTGAGGGGGGATTTGCACTCCGCTCCCCGCACTCGCTGTCGCTGGCACAGTCCGCTCCGCGATAGATATTTTTCGCGAGGCACATGTCCCCGCGAAAAATGTTTCCGATTTTTTCTCGTCTGCGGACGCGAACTCTGCGAGGCTTTGTAACAACCGGAGGCGCCTCACCCTCCTCAGGGAGGGCGAGGCGCCTTGCTATAGGAGGAGAAATCTATGCTGCATACTTTGGGAAACACCGGGATCACGACGGACAAGGTGGCATTCGGCGCGCTGCCCATCCAGCGGGTGAGCATGGAGGAGGCGGTGAAGCTCCTCCGGCGGGCGCTGGACGGCGGCATCACCTTCTTCGACACCGCCCGGGGCTATACGGACAGCGAAGAAAAGCTGGGCGAAGCCTTCCACGGTCTTCGTGACAGGATCTACATCGCCACCAAGACGGGCGCCAGGACGCCGGAGGCCTTCTGGTCCGATCTGGAAACCAGCCTGCGCAACCTGCGCACGGACCATGTGGATATCTATCAGTTCCACAACCCGGATTTCGTCCCCCGTCCGGGGGATGGCAGCGGCCTCTATGAGTGCATGCTGGAAGCGAAAAGGCAGGGCAAGATCCGCCACATCGGCATCACCAATCACCGCATCGGCCTCGCGGAGGAGGTCGCCGCATCCGGGCTTTACGAGACGCTGCAGTATCCCTTCAGCCTGCTGGCCTCGGAGCGGGATCAGGCCCTGGTATCCAAGGTCACGGAGGCCGGCATGGGCTTCATCGCCATGAAGGCCATGTCCGGCGGCCTCATCACCGATTCCCGCGCCGCCTGCGCTTTCCTCAACGGCTGGAAGGTGCTGCCCATCTACGGGGTGCAGCGGCCCTCGGAGCTGGAGGAATTCCTCTCCTATGTGGGAAAGGACCTGGAGCTGACACCGGAGCTGGAGGCGGTCGTCGCCCGCGACCGGCAGGAGCTGGCCGGGGATTTCTGCCGCGGCTGCGGCTACTGCATGCCCTGTCCCCAGGGGATCCAGATCAACACCTGCGCCCGCATGAGTCTTCTGCTGCGGCGCAGCCCCTCGGCCATGTGGCTCTCCCCCGCCGGTCAGAGCATGATGAAGAAGGTGGAGGACTGCGTCCGCTGCGGCCGGTGCGCTTCCAAATGTCCCTACGGGCTGGACACGCCGGAGCTTTTGAAGCGGAATTACGAGGACTACAAAAAAGTCCTGTCGGGGGAAACCGCCGTCTGACCTTTCCTGCTTTTCGACATATTCACCAATTCTCCTGATCGATCGACATTCTCTTTCGTAAATATGTCGTTTCCTCTTGTCATTTTTTGAAAACCGTGCTATGATATGGTCACCCTTAAAAACGGCAATCATTTATTCTAAGGAGGTTTTCCCATGAAAAAGGCCGTATCCCTGATCCTTGCGGTCATGCTGGTGTTCTCCGTGTGCATCTTCAGCACCGGCGCCGCCGACAAGACCATCACGCCCAGCGCCACCATCGGCGGCCAGACAGTCACCATGACGGCTACCGGCGTGCAAGACAGCTACACCATGTTCGACATCATGACCATCTTCGGTTCCTCCGGCGGACCCTACACCTATGCCCTCTGGTTTGATTACGGCGGCACCTTCTCCTTCGACAAGGACGTGACCCTCTCCAAGACCTACTATGCCGAAGATTTCAGCACCCTCGGCACGGATACCAAGACGATCAAGGCCGGCGAGGTCGTGGACGTTGCCAGCGGCACCTACAGCAGCACCATTGGCACCACGGTTCCCTGGAGCGAATTCAGCGTCACGCTGGACGACGGCAACTCCTGGATGATCGTCTACTCCGGCGATCCCGGCAACTATGCCACCGCCACGCCCAATGCGGATCTGTCCTCCTTCCCCGGCACGGTCGCCGACTATGCGCCCGCTCCCGCCCCCGCGCCTGCCGAGAATCCTCCCGCTCCCGCCGAGGGCGGCGATACGCCCGCTCCCGCTGCTGAGGGCGACGACACGCCCGCACCCGCACCCGCGCCTGCGCCCGCTCCCGCCCCCGCTCCCGCGCCTGCCATTTCCGGCAAGACCTACACCGTGGTTCCCGGCGACTGCCTGTGGACCATCTGCCAGCGCGTTTACGGCACCGGCACCAAGTGGGGCGAGCTCTGGGCTGCCAACGCTGCCATCATTGAGAATCCCCGGCTGATCTTCCCCGGCCAGGTCCTGCAGCTCCCCTAAGGCTAAACCGCGGGATTCCATAAAACAGAATCATAAGGCGCTGTCTCAAATCAGCCAAAGGCTGAAATGAGGCAGCGCCTCTTTCTGCTGCGAAGAACGGATCGTGCTTTATACTAAGTCCTGATAGAACCCTTTTATTCGCAGCGGCATAAATCGTGCCATACTTCGTTGTTGTCCTTGACGGGCGACAGCCCGTCTGCGTCCGACGCCTCGTCTGGCGTGATTTCTGCTCGCTGCTCGGTTAAAGCTTTCTATCAGGACTTAGTATTATCTGATCATTTCCAGAAATTCTTCTTCGCCGATGATCCTTATGCCCAGCTCCCGGGCTTTTTGGAGCTTGCTGCCCGCGTTTTCCCCCGCCACCACCAAGCTGGTCTTTTTGGACACGGCGGAGGCGGCCTTGCCCCCCAGGGCCTGGATGCGGCTTTCCGCTTCGCTGCGGGAAAGCGCCGTGAGCGCGCCGGTGAGGACGATGGTCTGCCCCGTCAGGCGGGTATCCGCAGCCTCCTCGGTGCTCTCCATCTGCACCCCCGCTTCTTTGAGCCGGGCGATCAGATGCTGCGACTGCGCGCCCCGGAACCAGCCGGCGATGTTCGCCGCCGTGATGGGGCCCACGTCCTCCACCGCCTCCAGGGTCGCCTCATCCGCCGCCATGAGGGCATCCATGGAACCGAACCGGAGGGCCAGAGTGCGCGCCGCTGCGGCGCCTACCTGGCGGATGCCAAGGGCGTAGAGCACGCGGGCCATGCCCGCGGTTTTGCTGCCCTGAATGGCCCTGATCAGGTTCTCCGCCGACTTTTTCCCCATGCGCTCCAGCGCAGCCACCGGCTCCTCCGTGAGCTCATAGAGGTCCGCGGGCGATTTGATCATCCCCGCGTCCACCAAAGCCTGCACCAGGTTGGGACCCAGGCCGTCGATATCCATGGCGTCCTTGGAGGCAAAGTGGGTGAGGGTGCGCACCAGCTGGGCGGGGCACTCCGCCCCGGTGCAGCGCATGGCCGCCCCGTCCTCATCCCGCAGCACGCTCGCGCCGCAGACGGGGCAGGTTTCCGGCAGCCGGTAGGGCTCCGTACCCGCGGGACGCTTCTCCGCCACCACCCCCAGGACCTCCGGGATGATCTCCCCCGCCTTGCGGATGCGGAGGGTATCCCCGATGCGGATATCCTTTTCCGTGATGAAATCCTGATTGTGGAGGGTGGCGTTCATCACCGTGGTGCCCGCCAGACGCACCGGATCGAAGACCGCCTTGGGGGTCAGCACCCCCGTGCGCCCTACCTGCACCGCGATCTGCCGCAGTACGCTCTCCTTCACCTCCGGCGGGTATTTATAGGCGATGGCCCAGCGGGGGGCCTTGCTGGTGCTGCCCAGATAGGCCCGGTCAGCGAGGGTATCCAGCTTCACCACCGCGCCGTCGATGCCGTAGTCGTAGTTTTCCCGCCCCTCCCCGATGGCGCGGATCTCCTTCAGGCAGCTTTCCGCGTCGCTGCAGAGCGTCCAGGGGATCACGGGGAAGCCCAGCTCCTTGAGATAGTCGAGGCTCTCGGCGTGGGTAAGGAAGCTGCGATCCTCGCAGAGCTGCACGTTGAAGATGAGGATGTCCAGCTTTCTCGCCGCGGTCACCTTCGGGTCCAGCTGGCGCATGGCCCCGGCGGCGGCGTTACGGGGGTTGGCAAGCAGCTTTTCCCCGCTGAGTTCCCGTTCGGCGTTCAGCGCTTCGAAGACCGTGACGGGCATGAACACCTCGCCCCGGACGATGAGCCGGCCCTTGACGCCGTTCAGCCGCCGGGGGATGGAGCGGATGGTCCTCAGATTCTCCGTCACGTCCTCCCCGGTCCTGCCGTCGCCGCGGGTAGCGCCCCGGACGAAGACCCCGTCTTCATAAAAGAGGGCCATGCTGAGGCCGTCCACCTTGGGCTCCACGGTGTACCGGCGCGTCACGTTTTCCTGCTCCATCCGGGCGCAGAACTCCGTCAGCTCCTCCTCGGAAAACACGTCGCTGAGGCTCTCCAGAGGCACGGGGTGGTTCACCGGCGCGAAGCCGGAGGCCACATGTCCCCCCACCCGGCGGGTGGGAGAGGTGGGATCATCCAGTTCCGGGTGGGCCGCTTCCAATATCTCCAGCTTTCGCAGAAGGGCGTCGTACTCCGCGTCTGTGATGGTGGGAGCGTCCTCGTCGTAATACCGGCGGCTGTGCTCCTTCAGTTCTTCCCGCAGGCGCAGAAGCTCTTTTGTCTCGTCCATATCCTTACCTCAGTTCAGAATGTCATACTGCTCCAGGGGTTCATCCCACTGGTCGCTGCTCTCGAAATACATATAGCTGTCCGGCACCCGGCCCACGATCACCGTCTCCGACACAGGCACATCCGCATAGACGACGGCCTTCACCGTACCCGTGGGGATCAGCACCCGCACCTGGGCGGAGAGGCACAGCAGCAGGCGGTGCAGGGTCTGGTTGATGCCCGCGGAGCTGAAGCGGCTCCGCAGCTTCACCTCCACCTCGCCGACGGAAAGGATGCGGATGGGCACCTTCGGCCCCAGGCCGGAGAAGAAAGGAGAGGGCAGCAGATTTCCCAAAGGCACGCTCAGGTTTGCCGCGGCGGGGGCGGTCAGGGCGGCGATCACCTCTCCCGCCAGGGCAGCCTGCAGCTCGCTCACGCGGCCAACGTCCGTGACGGCGGCGGCCACCCGGCCTTCGGCGTCCTTTTCCAGCTGCACCAGGTCTTTGAGCTCTCCGGCGGCCATACGCGCCGCCACGGCCCCCTGCATGGCGGCCGCGGCGGCGTTTTTCGCCCCGGCCACCGCCATATCCCGCACCAGCGGGTCCATGTTCCGCAGGAGGGTCAGACACAGGAAGCCCAGGCCCAGGAGCATCAGCACTGCGCCCGGCAGCCGCCGTCTTTTGGAAAGGCGTTTCAACAGGCATACCCCCCATGCATGAGGCTATGCCTGTTTCTTTTCCCTTATTCCCCCAGCAGCTCCGCCGCCGCGGCGAGGATGCCCAGCTTGCCGGATTCCCAGGTGAGACCGCCCTGGAGATACGCCCTATAGGGCGGCGCCATGGGCCCGTCACAGCTGAGCTCGATGCTGGCCCCCTGGATGAAATTGCCCGCCGCCATGATGACGGGGCTCTCGTAGCCGGGCATGTCCCAGGGTTCCGGTGTCACATAGCTGTCCACGGGGCTGCCGTGCTGGATGCCGGCACAGAACCTGCGCAGCAGTTCCCCTTCCCCGAAGTCCACGGACTGGATGATATCGGACCTGGGAGCGTCCCAGCGGGGGAAGGTGGCATAACCCAGATCCTCCAGCAGGGCGGCGGCGAAAACCGCCGTTTTCAGCGCCTGAGCCACGGTGTGGGGGGCCATGAAAAGGCCCTGGAACAGACTGCGGTTGAAGCCCAGGGTGGCCCCGATCTCGCCCCCCAGGCCCGGCACGGTCAGCCGGAAGGCCGCTGCCTCCACCAGGTCGGCCCGACCCGCCACGTAGCCCCCCATGGGGGCCAGGCCGCCGCCGGGATTCTTGATGAGGGACCCGGCCAGCAGGTCGCCCTTCGGCTCCCGCTCCTCCACGAATTCCCCGTAGCAGTTGTCCACCACGCAGGCGGCCTCCGGGTTCACCCGGTGCACCAGCGCTGCGATCCGGTCGATGTTGTCCACGCTGAGGGCGCTCCGGGCGGTATAGCCCCGGCTGCGCTGGATGAAGACCTCCTTCACCTTCGGGTCGGCGGCCGCCGCTTCGATGGCCGCCCAGTCCGGCTCCCCGGAGGGCAGCAGGTCCACTGACCGGAAGCCGATACCGTAGCTGCGGAGACTGCCGGGTTTTTCATCGTGGACGCCCAGGGCGCTCCACAGGGTGTCGTAGGGCAGGCCCGTGGCGCAGAGGAGGGTGTCCCCCGTGCGCAGGGGGGCGAAGATGGCGCAGGTGATGGCGTGGGTGCCGTTCATGAAGCCCAGGCGCACCAGGGCGCTCTCCGTGCCGAAGACCTCTGCCCACAGCTTTTCCAGGGTTTCCCGGCCCAGGTCGTCATAGCCGTAGCCGGTGGAGCCGGCAAAGCAGGCCTCGCTGACGCGGTGATGGCGAAAGGCCGCCATGACGCGGCGGGTGCAGCTTTCCGAGACGGCGTCGATTTCCGCAAAGCGGGGGCGGATGCGTTCTTCCGCCGCTGCCGCCAGCCTGATTAAATCCCGTTTTTCCATCACAGCGCCTCCAGATACGCCCTTGCCAGGCGCAGCATGTTTTCAAAATCCTCCGTATTCCCCACGCAGGAGGGGGAATGGATATAGCGCACGGCGGCGGAGATGGCCGCCACACGGACGCCGCAGCCGGATTTCTGGATGGAGGAAGCGTCGGTTCCCCCGGAGATCCAGGTCTTGGTCTGCCAGGGGATGCCTTTGGCTTCCGCCAGGGCCGTCAGCTGCCGCCACAGGCCCCGGTCATAGATGCTGCCTCCGTCCATGAAGGGCAGCACCGGCCCCTTGCCCGGCGCGCAGATCCGCTCATTTCCCTGTTGGGATGGCAGGTCGGCGGCGGTGGTGCCCTCCAGCACCAGACCGAGCTCCGGCCGGATGCGGAAAGCCGCGGCCGCCGCGCCCCGGCAGCCCACCTCCTCCTGCACGGTGAAGGCGAAATGGCAGTCCACGGGTACGCCCTCCTCGATGAGGGCGAGCATGACGGCGCAGCCTATCCGGTCGTCAATGGCCTTGGCCCGCAGGAAGCCTTCGCCGAATTCCACGATATGATCGTCAAATGCGCCGGTATCCCCCAGGGAGACCAGCTTTTCCGCCTCCTCGCTGGAGCGGCAGCCGATATCCACATGGAGGCTCTTGGTGGGAGGCACCTTCTTCCGCTCCCCCTCCTCCTGGAGGTGGATGGCCTTCAGGGCGATGACGCCGGGGACGGCCTTTTCCCCCACGGCGACCCGCTTGCCGATGACCACCCGGCGGTCCACGCCCCCGGCGAAGTCAAATTTCAGGTAGCCGTCCTCCGTGATGCCGGTGACGATGATGCCCACCTCGTCCATGTGGGCCGCCAGCATGATCTTCTGCTTTGGCGCGCGCTTTCCCTTCACAAAGGCCAGCAGGTTCCCCATGGCGTCCACGGTCACTTCGGCGGCGTGGGGGCGGACGCGGTTTTCGATATAATCCCGCACGGCGCCCTCGTTGCCGGAGACGCCGGGCAGGGCGCAGAGCTCTTTCAGAATGTCCTTAATCATGGAGCCAACCTCCCCGGATAAATGCGGTGATGAGCGCCTTGGCGGCCTCCGCGTCCGCCAGGGACGCCGTCTCCACCGGGCTGTGCATATACTTCACCGGCACGCTGACGATGGCGGTGGCCACCCCCTGCCGGGTGATCTGGATGGCCCAGGCGTTGGTGCCGCTGGACTTGGGCATGACCTCCGCGCTGAAGGGGATGCCCTTCGCCTTACCAGCCTCCATGATGGCGGCGGTGAGGGCCCGGTTGGCGTTGGGGCCCACCCCCACGGTGCAGCCCTTTCCCGCCTCGAAGGTCTCCCCCTTGGGGGCGTCGGGCGTGCGGGCATGGGTCACGTCCACGGCGATGCACCAATCCGGCGCAAGGGTGAAAGCGCCGGGGGCCGCGCCCCGAAGCCCCACCTCCTCCTGGGAGCTGAACATCACGGCGATATCGCAGGGGAGCTCCTCCCCCCGAAGGTCCTCCAGCACCTGCAGGATCACGGCGGCGCAGAGCCGGTCGTCCAGGGCCTTGGAGACGAAGTTATCCCCCTGCAGATCGAACATGGGCCCCTCGAAAACGCCGGGGGTGCCGATGGGGACGCGCTTTTCCGCTTCCTCCTGGCAGAGGCCCAGATCAATGAACAGGCTTTTGATCTCCACCGCCTGCTCCCGCTGCTCGGCGGTGAGGACGTGGGGCGGCAGGCAGGCGATCACGCCGTAGAGCGCTCCCTCCGGGGCCAGCACCCGCACTTCCCTGCCCGGCAGGGTCCGCGGGTCCAGGCCGCCCAGGGCGGCAAATTTCAAAAAGCCCTCCGTGACCTCCGTCACGATAAAGCCCACTTCGTCCAGATGGGCGTCCAGCAGCAGCTGGCGGGCGTTCTCCCTCCCGCAGCGGCGCAGCGCCAGGATATTCCCCATGGCGTCCGTGCGCACCTCGTCCACAAGGGGGGTCAGCAGTTCCTTTGCCCGGAACGCAACAGTCTCCTCAAAGCCGCTGGGGCCGCTGATAGCGCAGAGCTCCCTGGCGGTTTCCTTGATACTCATGCTTTTCCTCCGTATTTTTCTTCAAATCAAACCCGCTTCGCCGGGCTTCGATTTGAGCAGGCAACACTCCGTTCGCGCCTGCCGGCGTGAACTCTGCGAGGCGTTTTTCTTCTGTTACAAACTGCGGACGAGCTCCTTGAAACGCTCGCCCCGTTCCTCAAAGTTTTTGAACAGATCGAAGGAGGCGCTGGCGGGGCTCAGGAGCACCGTCTCCCCCGGCTTTGCGGCCTTCGCTGCGGCCCGGACGGCAGCGGCGAAGTCCCCCTCCTCGATGATCTCCGGTCCGGGACCGGGGGCGGCCAGGACGGCGGCCTTGATTTTGGGGGCCGTGGCCCCGCAGAGCACCAGCACCCGCACATTTTTCTTGATGACGAACCCCAGCTCGTCATAGGGGATGTGCTTGTCATAGCCCCCGGCGATGAGCACCAGGCTCCTGTCCTCCAGCGCCCGGAGGCCCGCGGCGGTGCGGGAGGGGCTGGAGGCGATGGAATCATTGATGAACTCCACCCCGCCCAGGGTGCGCACCGGCTCCAGCCGGTGTTCCACGCCGGTGAATTCCCCGGCCACCTTCCGGCAGATGGTTTCCCCGACCTGCTCCCCCACGGCGCAGAGGGCCGCCATCCAGTTTTCCACATTGTGGAGGCCGGGCAGGCGGATTTCGCCGCGCTTCAGCAGGGGCTTTCCCAGGAAGAAAAGGGTCTCCCCGTCGAAATAAGCCCCATCGGGCTGGGGTGAACGGCGGCTGAACAGGCGGACGCGCCCCGGCGCATCCTCCCTGCAGGCCAGAGAACCGGGATCGTCGGCGTTCAGCACCAGCAGGTCCTCGGGCGTCTGGCCCAGATAAATGTGCTTCTTCGCCCGGGCGTATTCCCCCAGGTCCGTATGCCAGTCTAGATGGTTGGGACGGACGTTGGTGATGATCGCCGTCCCCGCCCTGCCCCGCAGGGTCATGAGCTGGAAGGAGGAGAGCTCCAGCACCGCCGCGTCCTCCGGGCGGATGGCGTCCAGCTCCGCCAGCAGGGGGTGGCCGATGTTGCCCCCCAGCCAGACCCTTTTGCCGGAGGCCTTCAGCAGCTCGGAAACAAGGGTCGTGGTGGTGGTCTTCCCGTCGGAGCCGGTGACGGCCAGGATGGGACAGGGGCAGAGATTGAAAAAGGCCTCCATCTCGCTGGTGAGGACCGCCCCTTCCTTCAGTGGGATGCGGTCCGGCCGGAGGCCGGGCGTGCGGAAGATCACGTCCTCCGTCAGCTCCGCGAGATAGTTTTCCCCGGAGATGCAGTTCGCGCCGGGGATTTCCGGGAGGCTCCCCTTATCCCGGACGGTGACGTCCAGTCCGGCGTCCGCCAGCAGCTTCACCAGAGGGCGGTTGCTGATGCCGTAGCCCAGGACGGCGATCCGTTTTCCCTTCAGGGAGGCAATGTATTCCGAAAGCGTCATATTTCACACTCCGATCTTATTCTATGTGATTATATGCCCACCGTCCTGGAAATTCAATCCTTGACAGCGGATTCCCCGGAGGGTAAAATGCCGCCGTGAGGAAACAGGGCAGTCGCGCGCGAAGCTCGAAAGGGCCAGCGTGAGGAAAGTCCGGGCTGCACAGGGCAAGGATAACGGCTAACGGCCGCCGAAGGCGACTTCAGGAAAAGTGCAACAGAAATAAACCGCCCCGCCGCCCCACAGGGCGGCGGAGCAAGGGTGGAAACGTGGGGTAAGAGCCCACGGAACGGCGTGGAAGCGTCCGTTCCTGTAAACTCTATCCGCAGCAACACCGTGGTACGGGGGACACGAGGCTTGCCCGGCCGTCCCCCAGGAGGTGGCATGGAGCGTGCCGGCAACGGCCCGCCAAGATAGATGACTGCCGCGCGCTTCAGCGCGTACAGAACCCGGCTTACGGTTTCCTCACACAAAAATCTCCAACGGCTTTGCCGTTGGAGATTTTTGATTCAGTTCAGGATCGCCGCGCCCAGATTGAGATAGGCTGCGAAGCAGAGCCAGAGAACATAGGGGATCAGCAGCTTCCCTGCCCGGCGGTCCAGGCGGCGGAAGCGGTCCCAGGTCGCCAGCACCAGGGCCAGCAGCACAAGGAGCCAGAGGAACGCCAGGGTGTAGCGCTCCAGGCCGAAGAACAGCAGGGGCCAGAGAAAATTGGCCGTCAGGGACACGGCATAGAGGCTGAGGGCCATCTGCTTCTGATCCTCGGTGGCGTTCGCCCCCGTGACGAGCCAGGAGGCCAGACCCATGAGGAGATAGAGCAGCGTCCAGACGACGGGGAACACCCACCCCGGCGGGGACAGGGGCGGCTTTGTCATCTCTCCGTAGTCCCCCATGCCTCCCAGGGTCAGCAGGGACGCTGCCAGTCCCACCGCCGGCGGGATCGCCAGGCAGAGCAGCAGGCTTCTTCCGTTTTGTCTGATCTTCCCCTCCCCCGCCCTTGCGCGGGGGCTGCGATTCCTTCTTTTCATGCGGGCATCTGCCTCCCCGTATGGTCGACGGTCGTCTCCCCGCTGAGAAGGAGCTGAGAGACAGGCACGATCTTATAACCCTCCTGCAGCAGCCAGGAAACGATGTCCCCCAGGGCTTCCGGTGTGTGGAGAGCGGCGTTGTGGAACAGGACGATGCTCCCCGGCCGCACTCTCCCCGTCACGCGGGCAAAAATCGTCTTCGCGTCGTAGTCCTTCCAGTCCAGGCTGTCCACGTCCCACTGGACGGCGGTGACGCCCATCGCTTCCAGGGCAGCGATCACATGGTCGTCGTATTCGCCGTAGGGGCAGCGGAACAGGGTGGGACGCACGCCGGTGACGGCCTCGATGCGGTCGGCAGCGGCGCTGACGTCGGCAGTGATGGCCTCGGCGGAGAGGCCGGCGAAGTGGTCGTGGTGATTGGAGTGGTTCATCACCTCATGCCCCGCCTCATGGAGGGCAAGGACGCTTTCCGGATATTTCTCCGCCCAGTCTCCCACCACAAAAAAGGTGGCGCGGACGCCGTATTTCCCCAGAATGTCGATGAGCTGCTGGGTGTCTTCATTTCCCCAAGCCGCATCAAAGGTCAGGCTGACATACTTCCCGTCCCGCTGGACGGAGTAGACCGGCAGCTTTCGCGCCCCGGCGGTCGCTCCCACCACCCGCGGGCTGCAAACCACCGCGAAGATCACCGCCGCCGCACCCAGGATGCCCAAAAAGCCCAGCAGCCGCCGGTCCGGCGGCCTTCGCTTTCGTTTTGCCACAAGCAAACGCATAGGATTCCCCCCTCGCCGCCATCTTATGCGCCCAGACGGCGGAACTATGCGCCGTGGAGGAATTTATGTTGAAACGCTTCGGGCAAGCGCGTATAATGAGGGCAAATGAGATCGTGTTTAATGGAGGTAAGCGCCATGAAGATCATTACCCTCTGCCGGGAATACGGCGCCGGCGGGCATTCCATCGGCCGCCGGGTGGCCGCCGAGCTGGGCATCGAAATCTACGACCGGGACATCATCTGGCAAAGCGCCGCCGCCCTGGGCATCGAACCGGGGCAGGTAGAGGCGGAGGAGGAGGGCATCAGCCGCACGGAGGCCTTTCTTCGGGCCATCACCCCCATCTCCTATGAGCGGAAGGACGCCCTTTACGACGCGGAAAGCGCCGTCATCCGCGACTTGGCGGCGAAGGGTCCCTGCGTATTCCTTGGCCGCTGCGCCGACGTGGTACTGCAGGAGGCGGGGATCGACTGTCTGCGGGTCTATCTCTATGGGGACGACGTCCACCGGGCCAAGCGGGTGGGCGAGCTGATCGGCACGGACAATCCCGCCGAAATCCAGAAGGCCATGAGGAGGACCGACCAGGCCCGCCGCAACTATTATACCCACTATACCGGCAGGACCTGGGGCGACCACCGGAATTTCCATCTCTGCCTGGACACGGGCGTCCTGGGCTACGATATCTGCGTAAAGCTCATCTGCGACGCGGTGAAGGGCATGGAATGATTGATTCGTGCAAGGTGCACAGGGGCATGGAGGAAATCCGTCCATGCCCCGTTTTGACCGCATCCATGCGCACGGCGCGGGCAGCCAAGATGACTGCCCGCGCCGGTTTTTTCGTTTTTTCGGGAATCCTTACGCTTCCGCCAGGCCGTCGGCGATACCCAGGAGGACGATGCCCGCGATGACGGCAATCACACAGGCGATCTGCCCCGGCTTCAGCTTTTCCTTCAGGAACACACGGCCCAGGATGACGGAAACGATGCAGTAGGAGGCCACCATGGGGGCTGCCAGGACCGGGTTGCGGGCCATGGCGTAGACATAAAAGACCTGGCCGAATTCCTCGCAGAGGGCGGCGATCCCCTTGCTCCCCTCGCCCCGGGCAAAGGGATTGTAGGCTTTTTTCTCCCGGATCAGCATATAGATCCAGGCGGCGGCGCCCGCCAGCAGAAAGGTGAGACCGTAGAGGACGATCACGTCGATCTCCCCCAGGCCGAGGCCGACCTCCCCGTCCAGGATGATCCCGTCCGCCGCGGTTCCCACGGTGTCGAAGACGCAGTACAGCAGGGGGAACAGCAGCGCCAGGGCGCCGAAGCGATATTTCCGCTCGGAGGGACGCAGCTCCCGCTCGGACCGGGCAAGGCGCTGCTCCACAAAGGCCAGGGCGACGACGCCGATCACGATGAACAGGGTGCCGACCAGGTTCAGAGCGTCGAATTCCTCTCCCAGAGACGCGATCCGCCCGGTCAGCAGGAAAAACGCCGCCATGCACACGGTGCTCAGCGCCCCGGAGGCATTCTGCACCGGGGAAACGATGCTGAGCTCCAGATAGCGCAGACCGGCATAGCCGACGACCATGGAGACGATGTAGCAGAGGGAGGCCGGAGAATACCGCGCGGCGTTGCGCAGGAGTTCCCCGGGAGACATGCCGCTCTCGGCCAGAGGCAGCAGGGCGAAGGCGCAGACCCCCATGACAAGGCCGACCCAGACGGCGATCTTCAGATGGGAATACCGATCTCCTTCGTCGGTGCCGCGCTTATAGAATAGATCCGCGCAGCCCCAGCCCAGGGTGCAGATCAGTGCGAAGAAAAACCAGCTCATGGGACCCTCTCTTTCCGTCGGATCGGGCGTTTCGGCTCTTTCCGATATTTGTGCCGGATTCTATCACAGAAAGTGAAGGAAATCAAGCCGCTCCCCGGCGTCATACCCCGGGGGATCATACCGTCCGCTCACCGGTTCCCATCCAGGCGTTTCCATATTTGCTTTTTCTGAATACTTCGTTTTTTCATATCATTTCAGAATACTCTGGTTAATTTTCCAAATTAAGAATCGACTTGATTTCGGCGCTTCATAGAATTATAATATTCACGTAACAGTTAGTGGACCGTGTCCTTTTTCCGGCTCCGCGGACGGAACCGGATCCAATGCAGCGGGACGGGCGAGCATTCCAGCGCCGCTGCTCAACGCCCGTTCAGGATATCGGAACAGGAAGCAATCAAAAATCGAAGAAAAGGAAGAATGGAGGTAGACAATGAAAAGGAAACTGGCATTGTTGGCGGCTGTGCTGCTCCTCGTTTCCCTCTTCGCAGGATGCGGGAACGGCGGCAGCTCATCCGGATCCGGCGGCGGCACCGCAACGGCAGCTCCCACGGCGGCCCCCAGCAGCGGTGGAAGCAGCGGCGGCGGCGAAGCGGCGGCTACGCCCGAGCCCGAGCCCGAGCCCGACAGTCCCTACAACCTGGCGCCCGGCAAGTATGATGTGAACGAGAAGGGGATCCCGCTCCAGAAGTACACTTACGAGCTCCCGCTCTCCACCACGGACGAGGTCTTCACCTACTGGACCAGCCCCGTCCTCCCCGATCAGATCGATTCCGGCGACTATGCGGGTATGCCCTACCCGGCGATGCTGTCGGAGAAAACGGGCGTCCACCTGGAGTACATCCTGGTCTCCATGTCCGCCCGTATGGAGAACTTCTCCACTCTGATCGCGTCGGACGACGTGCCCAATCTGGTCAGCGACTACGAGTACTATTATCCCAGAGGCATCCTGGCCTCCATCGAGGACGGCTTCTCCGTGAACCTGTACGACTATAAGGAGTACATGCCGAACTACTACTACTGCATCTGGGATCACGAGGACGACCTGATGGTGCGGGCCAAGCTGATGCAGAACGACCACACCATCGCCAGCTTCACCTGCCTCAACGACGAGCGCGTCATCAGCTACGGCGGCGCCGTCCGGGGCGACTGGATCGACAAGCTGGGCATCTCCGTCAGCGACATCATCACCATCGACGATCTGCACGACGTCCTCGCGGCCTTCCAGTCCCAGCTGGGCTGCGAGCATCCCTTCGTCCTGCTCAACTGCCTGGACGCCCACCACTACATGAACTGCTTCGACACCATCTGCCAGTACACCGGCACGGTGGCGCCCCTGTTCGTGAAGGACGGCAAGGTGCAGTTCGCCTGCTCCACCGAGGGCGACAAGAACTATATGACCACCATGAACAACTGGTTCAACGAGGGCTTCATCAGCCCCAACTGGCTCAACTGGGACGGCAACATCACCTTCGCGGGCGATCTGCAGACCGGCTGCGCCGGCGTCACCAGCATGCTGGCCAGCGAGTCCACCGGCTATGTGGACACGGAAACCTACCCCGGCTCCTACTGGACCGCGATCCACGAGCCCGTGCTCTACGAGGGCCAGGTGCTGCACCTGGGCGACACCGCCTCCTGGCTGCAGGGCATCGGCAGCTGGGCCATCGGCACCTCCTGCCAGAACATCCCCCTGCTGGTCAGCTACTGCGACTGGTTCTACAGCGACGAGGGCATGTTCGCCTCCAACTACGGCGTGGAGGGTTACACCTTCAACTATAACGAGAACGGCGAGCCCGAGCTGACCGACATGATCGTCAACAACGTGAGCGGCGCATCCTGGGCCATCCTGCAGTTCGCCATGAACGACGTTTACGAGGGCGGCATCCTCATGCGCAGCCGCTCCTACGCCTTCAAGGGCGGCGAGCAGCTCCGCGCCTGGTACGACATCTGGAACGATCCGAATTACTACCGCTACGACGGCAGCATGGCCTGGCCGGACGCCATGAACTACTCCAACGAGGATTCCAGCTATCTGGCCACGGTGGGCACCGATATCCAGACCTTCATCGGCGAGAACTACCTTCAGTTCGTGGACGGGTCCAAGTCCATGGCCCAGTGGGACGAGTATGTGGACACCCTGACCCATCTGACCGGCTGGGAGGAAGCCAAGGCCATCTATCAGGATTACTACGACGAATTCATGGCCACCCATTAAGCGTCTGAGGACCGGGAAGAGGCGCGGCGCCATCTGACCGGCGATCGAAATGAACCCCATCGGGAGGCATCCGGAGCGATCCGGATGCCTCCTTTGTACGTCTTACGTCTTGTCGGAGCCGTGCCGTCCGCCGAAACGGCGTTTCGTCATCCCCCTGCCCTCCGCCGCCGCCGATGCCTGCGGGCGAAAATTTCCCCTTGTGCCGGGGCCTGAAATCGGATATACTGAATCGGTTTTTTACGGAAGGAGCGGCAAAATGGATCAGATCACCAGGCAGCAGATCGAGCGGCGGCGGACCTTCGCCATTATTTCCCATCCCGACGCCGGGAAAACCACGCTGACGGAAAAGCTCCTCCTCTACGGAGGCGCGATCCAGTCGGCAGGCTCCGTCAAGGGCAAGCACGGGGACAAACACGCCACCTCCGACTGGATGGAGCTGGAGAAGCAGAGGGGCATCTCCGTCACGTCCTCCGTCATGCAGTTTGAATATGAGGGCTACTGCATCAACATCCTGGACACTCCGGGACACCAGGATTTCTCCGAGGACACCTACCGCACCCTCATGGCCGCGGACAGCGCGGTGATGGTCATCGACGCGGCCAAGGGCATCGAGCCCCAGACGAGGAAGCTCTTCAAGGTCTGCGCCATGCGGGGCATTCCCATCTTCACCTTCATCAACAAGCTGGACCGGGAGGCCCGGGACCCCTTCGAACTGTTGGACGAGCTGGAAACGGAGTTCGGCATCGGCACCTACCCCATGAACTGGCCCATCAGCTGCGGCGCCACCTTCCAGGGCATCTACGACCGGGGAAGCCGGAAGGTGCTGACCTACGACGATTTTCACGCCGGGCGCAGCCGCCTGGAATCCGTGGCCATCGATCTCAGCGACCGGGCGGCCCTGGAGGAGCGCATCCCCGCCCACTATCTGGAGGCGCTGGAGGAGCAGGCGGAGCTGCTGGACGGCGCCGGAGAGGACTTCGACCTGGAACGGGTGCACCGGGGAAAGCTGAGCCCCGTGTTTTTCGGCAGCGCGCTCAACAATTTCGGCGTTGAGCAGTTTCTGGAGAGCTTCCTGCGCCTCACCACCGGTCCCTTGCCCCGGAAGAACGCGGAGGGCGGCACGGTGGATCCCCTGGACGGGCATTTCTCCGCCTTTGTCTTCAAGATCCAGGCCAACATGAACAAGGCCCACCGGGACCGCATCTCCTTCCTGCGCATCTGCTCCGGCAAGTTCCTGCGGGGCAGCGAATACTACCATCTCCAGGGCGGCAGGACCCTCCGGCTCAGCAGGCCCCAGCAGATGATGGCCCAGGAGCGGGACGTGATCGACGAGGCCTACGCCGGGGACATCATCGGCGTTTTCGATCCGGGCGTCTTCTCCATCGGCGATACCGTCTGCGAGGCGGGGCAGAACGTCCGCTTCGCGGGCATCCCCACCTTCGCGCCGGAGCATTTCGCCGTGATCGAACAGGTGGATTCCATGAAGCGCAAGCAGTTTGCCAAGGGCATGACCGAGCTTGCCCAGGAGGGCGCCATCCAGATCTTCTTCTATCCGGGCAGCGGCATGGAACGGGTCGTGGTGGGCGTCGTGGGCGTTCTGCAGTTCGACGTGCTGAAATTCCGCATGCAGAGCGAATACGGCGTGGAATACCTGCGCCGGGACATCGCCCACGAGCTGATCCGCCGGGTGCAGAACCCGGAGTTCAGCGCCGAGGACTTCGACCTCACCAGCGACACGATGTGGGTAAAGGACGTGCGGGGCGGCGACCTGCTGATCTTCAACGGGGCCTGGGCCCTGCGCTGGGCCCGGGAGAAGAACCCCGGCCTGCTGCTGGCCGAGTTCTATCAGGACATTCCCGAGGGCTGAGCACATGCTGGAAGCCATGGACGCCTTTTTCGAGGCCCGTCTGTCAGACTACGACAGGCATATGCTGCGGGATATCGAGGGGGCGGCGGAGTTTTACCCCTATACCGCCTCCCTGCTGCCCGCCGCGCCGGCCCGGATCCTGGACCTGGGCTGCGGCACGGGTCTGGAGCTGGAAGCCTATTTCCGGCGCTGTCCCGAGGCAGAGGTCACGGGGATCGATCTCTCCGAAGCCATGCTCCGGGCGCTGCAGGGAAAGTTCCCCCACAGGCGGCTGGAGCTCATCCGCGGCTCCTATCTGGAGCTGCCCCTGGGGGAGGAACGCTTTGACGCCGCCGTTTCCGTGGAATCTCTCCACCACTTTACCCCGGAGCAAAAGGCGGCGCTGTACGCTTCCCTGCTGGCCGCCCTGAAGCCCGGAGGCCGCTTTATCCTCACAGACTATTTCGCGGACTCCGAGGAGGAGTCGGCGGCCGCCTTTGAAGAACTGGGACTGCTGCGGAGAGAGGCGGGGCTGGGAGAGAATATCCTCGTGCACTGCGACACGCCCCTCACCGTACAGCGGGAAGCTGCGCTCCTCCGGGAAGCGGGTTTCTCCCCGGTGGAGGAGCTGCGTCGCTGGGGCGTCACGGTAACGCTGGCGGCTACAAGGCCGCCGAAGACCGCAGAATGAACGCCGCGTTTCGCGGCACGGACGGGGAAACCCGGGAAAGGAGGACCCAATGAAACGCATTTCGGCGCTCATACTGGCTGCGATCTGTCTAATAACCCTTGCTTCCTGCGCCGTTCGGCCGAAGGCTGCGCCGGAGCCCTCCCCCGCGGCTGCGGCCGCGCCGACGCCGGAACCGACGGCAGCCCCGACGCCCTCGCCGACGCCGGAACCGACGCCTGCGCCTACGCCGGAGCCGACAGTCGTCCCGACGGCAAGGCCGGAGGAAACGGCGCCGCCGACGCCCTCGCCTTTCCCGGGAGCCGTCTTTTCCGGGGGCGGGGACGCCGCTTCCCTCATCCTTCCGGATTCCAGCTCGGAATACAGTCTGGCCCTGGCCATGGCCGTTCTGCCTCTCTGCACCGGCCACGGACAGTCGGCGGAACGGCAGGCAATGGAGGCGGCGGGCTTTGAGGTGCTGAAGCAGGTGCACTATGACAAGGCCGACAGCGACGTGAGCCATACCTGCGCCTGGACCCTGGGGCGGCGGCAGATCCTCTTCTGGGGGGAGACGCGCACCCTGCTTCTCGTGGCCGTGCGGGGCACGAACGCCGGGGAATGGGTATCCAATTTCGACTTCGCCCCCTCGCGGGATGAAGACACGCAGTATGCGGAGAACTTCCTTCTCTGCGCCCGGGACGTGCTGGAGGGGCTGCAGGAGAACCTGGAGGCGGAGACGGATCCCCTGCTCCTCATCTGCGGACACAGCCGGGGCGCCGCCTGCGCCAATCTGCTGGGGGTACTGCTGGACGAGGCGCTGGGACCGGAGGACGTTTACGTCTATACCTACGCCACCCCCAACACCCTGCGGGGGGACGCGCTGACGGAGGGCGCGGCATACGCCAACATCTTCAACATCATCAACCCCTGCGACGCCGTGACCCTGGTGCCGCCCGCCTCTCTGGGCTACGGCCGGGCGGGGACGGATATCGTCCTTGCCAACACCGCCTCGGAGATCGCGGCGGTGGACGGAGCGGTGGATACGTTCTCCGCCCTTGCCCCCAGCATCACCGCCTATTACACCGCGCGGCACTCCCTCTCCGGTCCCGGTCTCAGCGAGGATGGGCTCACCGCCTTTGAATTCCTCTGCGCCGTCAGCGGCGTACTGGGCGGCGGCAGCATGGACGAGGGTCTTGCCCGGAGCATCGCCCCGGACAGCGATTTCGCCCCCATCCTTTCCCTGCTGGGGCAGGGAGAGGAGAGTGAAGGCAGAGCCTACGCCGTCGCCATGCAGCATATGCCCATGACCTATCTGGCCCTGCTGCTGGCTTCTTCTCTTTTCTCCTGATTATCGCCCGAGCGGGAAGCGCTGACGCGCTTCCCGCTCCCAGGCCGTCAAAGAAGTACAATAACGACGTTCCGACAAGCATGGGGATCCGTGAAGGGGGATGGAAATCCCCCTTCACGCTGTTTTTATGCAATACCAGAAGTCTCTGTCAAAGATAAATTGTGTTATGAATGCCCGTTCCCTTTCTCGCACTTATATGCAAAAAAGAGAGGCCAAGCTGACCTCTCTCGCAACGAATGGATTTTATATGATTATGAAATAGCTTCCTGCCCCACAGTATACGACCATTTTCCATCGGCGTTTTTTTGAGCAGTACACCGACCAAAGAAATATGCGCCCAATCCGCTGCGCCATTTTTGTGCATCAAATGATGTGCGTTCGGGAACCGAATTACCTTCGATTTCAGCAGGAAGATTCCCTACAGCGTCTTCGTTTGTCTTTATCGAGAAGAACAGTCCATCCTTCCAATAGAGATTTTCTTTATCAATAAAGCCCTGTTCGCAGAGTTCTTCCCATGTTCCTGCAATGTATGGAAGATTATGTTTTGAGGCAAATTCACTCATTACGGTATCTTTTTCCACTTCAGTCAAGTGAGAAAGCTCAGACAAATCAATGCCGATCTGATATATTTCGCTATTCAGGCCAGAATCAACATTCCACAAATCTTCCAATACTTCCAGATATAACGCACAGACATCTTCCCGAATAGGTGCTGATTTGATTTCAACTGATTCTGATTGCTTCTCTGAATTGCTTGCGTCTGTTGCTTTTTCATTTGATTGCCCACACCCTACAAGTGCAGTCAGCATAGACAAGCAGATTACCAATAATGCTGTTCTTTTCATTTGATAAGCACCTCCTGATAATATAGACGGAAAACCTGAAAAAAAGTTTCAGCCATAATAAAGCCCCGCAAAAACCTTTATCTGTTAAAAGGCAGAAACAGATATAGATATTTTGAATATTCGTGCCTGTTTTTCAGTACACTTTATCCCGGACAGTGACAATCAGAAAACACTTTCTGATTTTGCCTCTCAGCGTGCCGATAGCCTGTCGACACGCTGAGGGCGGGAAGCGCAGCAGCGCGCTTCCCGCTCCTTTTTTGTCTTGCCCTTGTGCGCGCCGCCAAAAGGCGGTATAATCCAGACAGAAAGCAATGCGGGCCCAGCCCGCCCAAAAGGAGGAAACGGAATGTCTGCTAACATCCCTGAGATCAAGCTCGGCATCGTGGCCGTGTCCCGGGACTGCTTCCCCATCGCTCTCTCGGAAAAGCGGCGGAAGGCCATTGTGGAGGCCTATCCCGGCGAGCTGTACGAATGCCCCGTGACGGTGGAAAACGAAAAGGACATGCTGGCCGCCGCCGCAGACGTGAAAAAGGCCGGCTGCAACGCCCTGGTGGTGTTCCTGGGCAACTTCGGCCCGGAGACGCCGGAGACCCTCATCGCCAAAGAGTTCGACGGGCCCTGCATGTTCGTGGCCGCCGCTGAGGGCGACGGCGACCTCATCGACGGCCGGGGCGACGCTTACTGCGGAATGCTCAACTGCTCCTACAACCTGGGGATGCGGAAGATCCCCGCCTACATCCCCGAGTATCCGGTGGGCACGGCGGCGGATATCGCCGCCATGATCACGGACTTCGTGCCCGTGGCCCGGGCCCTGGTGGGCGTGAAGGATCTGAAGCTCATCACCTTCGGGCCCCGGCCCCAGGACTTCTTCGCCTGCAACGCTCCCATCAAGGGGCTTTACGAGCTGGGCGTGGAGGTGGAGGAAAACAGCGAGCTGGACCTGCTGGTCTCCTACAAGGCCCACAAGGACGATCCCCGCATCGAGGCCGTCTGTGCGGATATGGCCGAGGAGCTGGGCGTCGGCGGCAACCGCTGGCCCGCTCTGCTGCCGAGGATGGCCCAGTTTGAGCTGACCCTGTTGGATTGGGCGGAGCAGCACAGGGGGGCCAGGAAATACGTGGCCTTCGCGGACAAGTGCTGGCCCGCCTTCCCGGAGCAGTTCGGCTTCGAGCCCTGCTACGTCAACTCCCGCCTGGCCGCCCGGGGCATCCCCGTGTCCTGCGAGGTGGATATCTACGGTGCCCTCAGCGAGTATATCGGCGCCTGCGTCTCCGGCGACGCCGTGACCCTGCTGGACATCAACAATTCCGTGCCCGCCTCCCTCTACGAGAAGGAGATCCGGGGCAAATACGACTATGCCCTCACGGACACCTTCATGGGCTTCCACTGCGGCAATACCCCCGCCTGCAAGATGTGCGCCGACCGGGCGTTGAAATACCAGCTCATTCAGCACCGGCTGCTGGAGCCCCAGGGCTCCGAGCCCGATTTCACCCGGGGCACGCTGGAGGGCGACATCGCCCCCTCGAAGATCACCTTCTACCGTCTGCAGTGCGACAGCGAGGGCAAGCTCCGCAGCTACATCGCCCAGGGCGAGGTGCTGGACGTGGCCACCGGCTCCTTCGGGGGCATCGGCGTCTTCGCCATTCCGGAGATGGGCCGCTTCTACCGGCACGTCCTCATTGAAAAGCGCTTCCCCCACCACGGGGCTGTGGCCTTCGGCCACTACGGCAAGGCGCTGTTCAGTGTTTTCCGCTTCCTAGGCGTGAAGGACATCAGCTATAACCAGCCCAAGGCCCTCCCCTACCGCACGGAGAATCCCTTCGCATGACGGCGCTGAAGGACTGCGTCCTGGGCATCGAGCTGGGAAGCACCCGCATCAAGGCCGTGCTGCTGGACAGGGAGCACCGGCCCGTGGCGGCGGGCAGCCATTCCTGGGAAAACGAGCTTAAGGACGGCGTATGGACCTATTCCCTGGCCGATGCGGAGGCGGGCCTGCAGGCCTGCTATGCCGACCTGCGGCGGGACGTGAAGGAGAAGCTGGGGTTGGAGCTCACCACCGTAGGGGCCATCGGCGTCTCCGCTATGATGCACGGCTACCTCCCCTTTGACGGGGCGGGGAATCAGCTCTGCCCCTTCCGCACCTGGCGCAACACCATGACCGGGGAGGCGGCGGCGAAGCTCTCCGCCCTCTTCGGCTTCAACATCCCCCAGCGCTGGAGCATCGCCCATCTGGAGCAGGCACTGCTGAACGGGGAAGAGCACGTGACGGAGCTTCGCTTCTTCACCACCCTGGCCGGCTGGGTGCACTGGCGGCTCACGGGAGAAAAGGTCATCGGCATCGGCGACGCCAGCGGCATGTTCCCTATCGACAGCAAGGCGCTGGATTACGACGCCGCCATGCTGGCGAAATTTGACGCGCTGCCGGAGGCGGCGGCCCTGCAGGGCGGGCTCAAGGCCCTCCTGCCCCGGGTCCTCACCGCCGGGGATGCCGCCGGCTGCCTGACGCCGGAGGGCGCGCTGCTGCTGGATCCCGGCGGCACGCTGCAGCCCGGCATTCCCCTGGCCCCCTGCGAGGGGGACGCGGGCACCGGCATGGCCGCCACCAATTCCGTGGCCGTGGGGACGGGCAACGTCTCCGCCGGGACCTCAGATTTCGCCATGGTTGTGGTGGACGCTCTGCCCGGCGTGCACCGGGAGATCGACATGGTGACCACGCCTGCCGGAAAGCCCGTGGCCATGGTCCACTGCAACAACTGCACCTCGGACATCAACGCCTGGGCCGGACTCTTCGGCGACTTCGCCCGGGCCATCGGCGCGGAGCTGGAGGACGGGGCCGTTTTCGAGCTCCTGTTCCGCAAGGCCCTGGAGGGCGCCCCCGACGGTGGCGGCCTTCTGAGCTTCAACTACGAATCCGGGGAAGGCGTCACCAATCTGGACGAGGGGCGGCCCGTGTTCCTGCGGAAGCCCGGGGCGCGGCTGGGGCTGGGGGATTTCATGCGCACCCACCTGATGAGCGCCCTGGCCACCCTGAAAATCGGCCTGGACATCCTCACCGGGGAGGAAAACATCCCCATCCGGCAGCTTTACGCCCACGGGGGCTTCTTCAAGACCCCGGAGGCGGGACAGCGTCTGCTGGCCGCCGCCGTGGACGCGCCGGTCTCCGTCATGGAGACCGCCGGAGAGGGCGGCCCCTACGGCATGGCGCTGCTCTGCGCCTACCTGCTGGAGAAAAAAGACGGGGAGCCGCTGGAGGCTTTCCTGGCCGATCGGGTCTTCGCCGGGTCCGCCACCTCCACCCTGACGGCCTCGCCGGAGGACGTGGAGGGCTTCCGCAGCTTCCTGGACAAGTATCGCCGTGCCTTCCCGGTGGAAAAGGCCGCCGTAGAGGCTTTTTGAGGGATCGCCATGCTGAAAAAACTGAAAGAACAGGTCTGCGCGGCAAATCTCCAGCTGCCGAAGCACGGTCTCGTCACCTTCACCTGGGGCAACGTCTCCGGCATCGACCGGAAGCGCGGGCTGGTGGTCATCAAGCCCTCCGGCGTGCCATACGAAAAGATGGAGCCCGAGGACATGGTGGTGCTGGACCTGGAGGGGAACGTGGTGGAGGGCAAGTGGAAGCCCTCCAGCGACACGCCCACCCACCTGCGGCTTTACAACGCTTTTCCCGGCTGCGGCGGCGTCGTCCACACCCACTCCCGCTGGGCCACCACCTTCGCCCAGGCGGGGCGGGCTATTCCGGCCCTGGGCACCACCCACGCCGACGATTTCCACGGTCCCATCCCCTGCACCCGCCCCCTGACGGAGGAGGAGATCGCCGGGGAATACGAGACGGAGACGGGGAACGTCATCATCGAGACCCTCCGGGGAAAGGATCCCATGGCCGTGCCCGCCGCTCTGGTGTGCAGCCACGGTCCCTTTGCCTGGGGCAAGGACGCCATGGAGGCGGTCCACAATGCGGTGGTGCTGGAGGAAGTGGCCTTCATGGCCTGGCACACCCTGGCCCTGGCGCCGGAGAAGGGGGAAATGCAGCGGAGCCTGCTGGATCGGCACTATCTCCGCAAGCACGGCCCCGGCGCATACTATGGGCAGAAATAGAGAAAGATAGCGCACCGGCAGGTCCGAGGACCTGCCGGTTGCTTTGTCTTATTCTCATTCCATTGCCGCCCGGAAATCGATCTCCATGGTCTGGAGCCGTTCTGCGTCGTCCAGCGCGGCCTGGAGCTCTTCTTCGTTTTTTGCCGCCTTGAGGCGCTCCACATCGGTATACCAAAGAGGACACAGGCAGCGGTAGAGAGGCAGAGCCAGTTCCTTTTCCGCTTCGCTGAAGGTATAGCGTTCCTTCACTACATTCAGCGCATAGCATATGCGCGCCAGCCGGTCGTCTTCCGGCGCAGCGTTCGGCTCCGGCTGCGAAGTCCGCTTTCCATAGATATAGGGGACCTCCCGGAACAGATAGTTCAGAAATGTTTCCCGCCCTGCGATGTTAAAATCCATGATGCCCGCAAAGCTTCCATTTTCATCCAGCAGGATATTCGTGCTGTTCAGGTCTGCCTGAAAAACAGAGGTCGGCAGGCGATGGTATTCTTTTTGCAGATACGCCCGGTTTTTCATCCAGCGGTCCCATATCCGACGGACCTGGGTCTGGTACGCTTCCGGCAGTTTTTCCGCACAGGCCAGCCATGCATGTGCGTCTTCCATCACTTCATCCTCCGTGTCCATCGGATCAAAAATCCCAAAGAGGACCCAGCCGGAGGGCAGGTCGGTGAAATCGAAATGGGCGGCAGCGATTTCGGCATTCATGCGCAGCAGGTCATCCAGATAGGTGAATCTCCCATTTGGGGATATGACCGCCGGATCAAAACGGTCCGCTGTGGGGAAAGGGGCAAACTCTTCTCCGTAGACCAGGCAGCGGCGGCCCTTGTATTCCAGAAACGGGAACTCTCCCGCCCTTGTCCGCAGGAAGCGGGGACACCAATATCCCCGTCGGCGGTACTCCTCCGCCAGCCTTTCCCACATTTCCAGGTGTACCGGGTCCGTAAAGCCGTTGGCGGCCAGCTTGATCACCATTCTGTCCCCCAGCTCCGCCGGGAGGACGCCCTTCTCCCACCGAAGGATGACCGCCTCCCGGAAGTCGTCCTCCCCGTGGCTGGTGTTTTTGATCTCGCATTCCAGCGGCTGCGTGTCTGCAAAAAGGCCGATGATCTCCTTGATATCCATACTGGTTTCCTTTCCGGTTCCTCATTTCAGGGGGATCATAACATACCTTCTGTTCTCCGTCAACGGTGCGGGGATCGCACAAGGAAACCCTGCTTTCACTCTTTTCTCTTTTCCGGGAATGTGCTAGAATACCGTCGCCGGGACCGCCGGCGGGAGCGAGGGAGAAAAATGCTGGAAAGCCTGAAATTCGTCGGCACCCAGGTGCTGATCCTGTTCATCATCATGGCGGTGGGCTTCGTCTGCCGCAAGCTGCGGGTGCTGACCGAGGGGGGCGTGAAAGGTCTTACGGACCTGATGCTCTGCGTCATCACCCCCTGCATGATGTTCAAAGCCTTTCAGCAGCCCTTCGAGCCTTCCCTCCTCCGGGGGTTCCTTATCACCCTGGGGGTGGTGGCGGTGATGTATACCGTGGAGATCGGCCTTGCGAAGCTGCTGCTCCATGACAGGGACGACACCCGGCGGCGGGTGCTGCACTTCGGTGCGGTCATCCCCAACTGCGGCTACATGGCCCTGCCCCTGCTGCAGGAGCTGTGGGGGGCGGAGGCGGTGATCTACGGCGCGGCCTTCAATACCGCCCATGTTCTCTTCCTCTGGACCTACGGGCTGAGCCTGATGAGCGGGGGCAAGGCCAAGCTCTCGGCGCGCAAGGCCCTCGTCAATCCGGGCACGGTCAGCGCGGTGATCGGCCTCATTCTTTTCTTCTGCCCCTTCCGCCTGCCGGTGCTGATCGCTCGCCCCATCGACTATCTGGCAGCCCTCAATGCCCCGGTGCCCATGCTCATCATCGGCTTTTATCTGGCGGGGCTTAACTGGCGGAGCGTGCTGCGAAAGGGGAACGAATACCTCATGCTGGCCCTAAGGCTGCTGGCCGCCCCCATCATCACCCTGGGGCTGTTGTGGCTCTGCGGGGTGCGGGGGGTGCTGCTCATCACCAACGTGGTCTGCATGGGGGCTCCGGTGGCAACCATGTGCACCATGTTCGCCGCAAAATACGACGCGGACCCTACCCTTTCCGCCGGGATGGTGGCGGTGAGCACCGTCCTCTCCGTCTTCACCATGACGCTCGTCGTGGGATTCACGAGCTATATCGCCTGACGGATATACCATGCGCCCCCGGCCTGGTGGCCGGGGGCGATTTTTGCACTTATTCGATCTCTTTGAAGACTTCGCCCGGCTCAAAGGCGGGCACCGGCTGCTGCCGGTTATAGATGGCGTTGCCCACGTTGCGGCTGAACACCTTCATAAACAGCTCGTCGGGCACCTCGTCGGGGATGGCCCGGGTGACGGCGTCGGCATGCTCCAACCAGCCCTTCATCCACTCGGCGTGGGTGAAGATGAACAGGTCGCCCCGAAGGATGCCCCGGAGGACCCGTTCCCCCGCCTCCTCGGGGTCCCGCTCCATTTTGGACATATCCACCTTGCTCATGTCCACCTTGGGGGCGTTGGGGTCAGGCGTAGCGCCCTTCTGCACGAAGGGACGGCCCAGGTGCCTGGAGCTGATCGCATCGGTGGTGGCGCCCAGATTGGTGCGGAAGGGGCCGGGGCAGAAGACGCTGGCCCCCACGTTGGTGCCCTGGAGGTCGATGGCCAGGGTCTCCATCGTGGCCATGACGGCCCGCTTGGTGGCGTTGTAAAGCACCATGCCGCCCAGGGGGATCAGGCCGTTCTTGGAGGCGGTGGAGACCACCCACCCTTCCTCTCCGTGGGCCAGGATGCGGGGAAGGATCGTCTTGATGCCGTTGAGGACGGACTTGAAGTTGATCTCCAGCGCGAAATCCATGTCCTCATAGCTGGCCTCCCAGATGAAGCCCTCCATAATGCCCACGCCCGCGTTGTTCACCAGGATGTGGATCTTGCCGAAGACTCTCTCCGCCTCGTCTGCCGCCCGGACATAGGCTTCCCGGTCCGTCACGTCCAGCAGGACGCCGTGGACCGGCCAGGAGTTAGCCTTGAAGATGGGCAAGGCGGCGTCGATGGCCTCCTGACGGAAGTCGGCGATGACGATGTTCATACCCGCCCTGGCAAAGGCTTTGGCGATGCCCAGGCCCAGGCCGCTGGCCCCGCCGGTGATGAATGCGGTCTTTCCCTTGAAGTTTTTCATAGTATCCTCCCATTCCTGTCGTTATTGCCTTTGGGAGGATTATATATCATTTCCCGCTCGATTGCGATAGCCAGGCAGCAAAAACCGGGGCAGCTTTTCGGCTGCCCCGGTTTCGCTCAAAAGGATTTAATACATGCCCATGTCGCCGCCGGCGGCGGGAGCCGCGGGTGCGGGCGGTTCGGGCTTGTCGGCTACCAGGGCCTCGGTGGTCAGCAGCATGGCGGAAACGCTGGCGGCGTTCTCCAGGGCGCTGCGGCAGACCTTGGCGGGGTCAACGATGCCGGCGGTGAGCATATCGCCGTAGACCTCATTGGCGGCGTCGAAGCCATAGTTGACGTTGCGGTTGTTCTTGACCTTCTCCAGGATGACGCTTCCCTCCAGGCCGGCGTTGATGGCGATCTGGCGGATGGGGGCGGTCAGCGCCTTGGCGATGATGGCGGCGCCGGTCTTCTCGTCGCCGGAAAGGGTGCCCAGCATCTTCTCCACGGCCTTGGCAGCGTTCACATAGATGCTGCCGCCGCCGGCCACGATGCCTTCCTCCACGGCGGCACGGGTGGCGTTCAGTGCGTCCTCCACGCGGAGCTTCTTCTCCTTCATCTCCGCCTCGGTAGCGGCGCCCACCTTGATGACGGCCACGCCGCCGCTCATCTTGGCCAGACGCTCCTGCAGCTTCTCGCGGTCATAGTCGGAAGTAGTGATCTCGATCTGGGCCTCGATCTGCTTGATGCGGCCCTTGATCTCCTCGCTCTTGCCGGCGCCGTCCACGATGACGGTGTTCTCCTTGGTGATCTTCACTTGGCGGGCGGTACCCAGGACCTCCACGCCGACTTCCTTCAGCTCGATGCCCACGTCAGAAGACACGACCTGCGCGCCGGTCATGGTGGCGATATCGATCAGCATCTCCTTGCGGCGGTCGCCGAAACCGGGGGCCTTGACGCAGACGCAGGTGAAGGTGCCGCGCAGCTTGTTGAGGATCAGGGTCGCAAGGGCTTCGCCTTCCACGTCCTCGGCAATGACCAGCAGGGGCTTGCCCGCTTGGGCGACCTGCTGCAGCAGGGGCAGCAGCTCCTGGATGTTGGAGATCTTCTTATCGGTGATCAGGATATAGGGGTTGTCCAGGACAGCCTCCATCTTGTCGGAGTCGGTGACCATATAGGGGGTGATATAGCCCCGGTCAAATTGCATGCCTTCCACGACCTCGCTGAAGGTCTCGGCGGTCTTGCTCTCTTCCACGGTGATGA
>JAEEGK010003570.1_pt1 | contig 38654 bp, 37 predicted proteins | sample 8958771 | NCBI WGS metagenome assembly JAEEGK01 (sample SAMN16246547, study PRJNA631951) | gut metagenome | biome: gut microbiome; feature: rumen; material: SC-attached | host: Bos | place: Iran: Karaj | collected 2018-10
CAAATATAATTCCAGTCTGTTCAACGGCTTCAGTATTCATCGGAATGCTACTAACAATACAGCACTTCTTATAACTCATTGCCTCTAGCAACGCTACTGATAACCCTTCTATTTCCGAAGGTTGACAGAACGCAAAAGCTCCCCTCAATATGGTTTCTTTTGTTTCACCAGAAATATTATCTGTAAATATTATTCTTGGATCAGATGATGCCATTTCTTTCAACTTACAATGATATGGATTATCGGGATCAATATGTCCTGCAATAACTAGCTTTTTGTTTGTATTAATTCTTTTAAAGGCTTCAATTAAATAATGCGCACCTTTTTCAGGTACAATTCTTGCCATAAACAGAAAATAATCATCAATATCTAAATTGTATTTCTTTAGTATATCCGTGTTAACAGATGATTCTGCAGGTAGATTTACAGCAGTAGGAATATAAACGGTTTCCTTTTTATAATTATCATAAAAATGCTTCTGCAAAGCTTTGGATACTACTGTTAATTCATCACCCATGTTATATGAAAGCTTTTCCAGTATTTTTAACACAAGTCGTGCTTTTTTACCCCAATTCGCTCTTTCATATTCAATTCCATGGGACTGAATTATAACCTTTTTTCCACTCATTTTTGCCATAAAGGCAAAAATAGATGGACCCATAGCATGATAATGAGCAACATCATATTTTCTAAACAATTGATCAAAAGATGCCGATAAAGTAATAGACATTTTTTCAAAATTGCGATTTTTCAAAGAAGGTACAGTTCTTATTTGATAAATGCCATTGTATAATCCCGTTACATTTCCATAATGTCTTGAAGTGTACACTGTAACTTCATGACCTTTCTCAGTTAGTCGTTTTGCTAACTCATCAGTTAACGATACAATACCATCGCTAATTGGTACTCCCCTCAACGCAATATAAGCTATCTTCATGAGCACTTCTCCATCTCTTTTATTGATTCAGATAATGAATATAGTCTATAGTCCTCTTTATAATCCCCTAAAGAATCATCATAAGCCAGGTTTCCAAAAGCTTTATTAATGTATCCGGTAAAGTGGCTTAATATCTTCAGCAACCAACTAAATCCAGAAACAAGATACATTCGCTTACCACGACACTCTGCTATCATCTTTACTAAGTCAGAGGTATTACTCCACTCTTTATTACACGGCCAAAAAACACCTTGTTCTTCATTTTCAATCATAAGCCTTACAAATTCAGCTAAATTACAAACATAAAGCATAGAACGCTTATTCTTGACCTTTGGAAATATCTTCGTTTTACGAGCAATCTTTTCAAGTAATGGAAAATTTCCTTTTCCATCCTTACCATAAATCATAGGACAACGAAGAATTACAACTTTAAATGTGTTACACGATAATGGCAGCAATCCCTTTTCAGCTTGAACTTTGCTATCACCATAAAAATTAGCTGGATTATACTCTGTATCATACGAAATTGTTTTATCTTTTCCAATCGGTGCTGAATCGCCATAAACAATTGCCGAAGACATAAATATGAATTGTTTTACTCCAGCTGATTTTGCCTTTTTGGCCACATCAATAGCAAGATCACAATTAACGGCATAATACATTTTTTTGACATCATCTGTCACTTTACCAACATCAGAATGTGCAATACCGGCTACATGATAAACAACATCAAACTCCGAAAAGTCTAACGCTTTCCACTCGCCGTCTTTAGTACCAATAACCGTTACCTTATAATTTTCCGGCCATTTTTCCAAATGACATTGAACCGATGTCCCAACAAAAGACCCATTTCCTGTAATAAGAATATTCTTCAAAAACTCATTCCTCTTAAATGATAATTATAAAATCGATTATTCACTTTTATGAATTGAACCAGTCCCGCCTTCGACAACAGATGCATCACCTTTAAACACACCAAGAGAACCAAAGAAACATTTAAGATCCATGCCTAAACCCATATTTTGACAATAATATCCGTCTAACTTAGCTTTAACAGGAATCTCTAATTCGTCTCTTCCGTTAATCTGAGCCCAACCGGTAAGGCCGGGCTTAATATCATTAGCACCATATTTATCTCTTTCAGCTGTTAGAAGATCCTGATTCCAAAGACCGGGTCTGGGTCCAATAACACTCATATTTCCAATGAAAATATCCCAAATCTGAGGCAACTCATCTAAACTGTGTGCACGGATAAACTTACCGGATTTAGTAATATACTGCTCAGGATTCTCCAACATATGCGTAGGCTTATCATGAGGAGTACACATCTTCATTGATCTGAACTTATGGAGTTTGAAATACTGTTTGTTTTTTCCCATTCTCTTTTGAGTAAAAAGAACCGGACCGGGATCATCTATAAGAATCCATATGGTTAAAAACAAAAAAACAGGACTAAGAATAACCAGTCCCCCAAAGCTAAGAATTGCATCAAAGATTCGCTTTATAAAGCGTTCATATATTCCAGCTTTATGATTACTGTCACCTATTGCTTCAAGATGTCCTCTTACACCATCTGCATTTTCCTTTTCGGAATCATTCGCAACAAACTTAACAACTTTTCCCTGCAAAGGATTCCGTTCCTCAGGTTTGTTTTTATAAACAGAAGAGGGCATGTTAATCAAAGCAATTATCGACATAACAATTGCAATAACAAGAATAATAGCGAGAATAATCAATAATACTTTCATTACTTATCCTATTTTTTCACACGGGTTATACGTCGGAACAATCACCATAACGAATCTTTGTTGTTCCATATTGACCTTCAAATCAAATAAACGTACACGGATGATACGTCGGCACGATGTCCTTTACGTATTCCCTGATATTCTCATCGTCTTCCTGGCTGTCGTCATCGAGCCTGCCAAGCTTTTTCTTGAACTCTTCGTCATCCATTTCGATGGGCTTGCCGATGAAGATGAGCTTATTCTTTGTAGTCTTCATGCCCTCTTCAGCCATGAGCTTTTCTTCGTAGAGCTTCTCGCCGGGTCTTAAGCCTGTATATTCTATCTTGATATCGACATCAGGTCTTAAGCCTGAGAGCTTAATGAGGTTTCTGGCCATATCATCGATCTTAACCGGCTCACCCATATCGAGCACGAAGATCTCACCGCCCCATGCATAGTAAGATGCCTGAAGCACAAGAGATACGGCTTCAGGTATCGTCATGAAGAATCTTGTTATGTTCTTATCGGTTACTGTAACAGGACCGCCTTCTGCGATCTGCTTCTTGAACAGCGGGATAACGGAACCGTTGGAACCTAATACGTTACCGAATCTTACGGCTACAAAAGTAGTATCCGGATACTGTCTTTCCATCGACTGGATGATCATCTCACAGATACGCTTTGTGGCACCCATAATATTTGTCGGGTTAACCGCTTTATCAGTAGAGATCAGGACAAACTTCTTAACGCCTGCTTCAGCGGCAGCCTTCGCAGTCTTATATGTGCCCATTACGTTATTCTTGATAGCCTCATTCGGACTGTCTTCCATAAGAGGAACATGCTTATGTGCAGCAGCATGGAATACGATATCCGGCTTATACTTCTGCATTATAGAATTGATCCTGTGTGTATTTCTTACAGAACCGATGAGAGTGACCAGATCGAGTTTATATTTATACTTACGGAAAAGTTCCTGCTGGATCTCATAAGCATTATTCTCATAGATATCAAATATTATGAGCTGCTTAGGATCATGAGATGCGATCTGACGGCAAAGCTCTGAGCCGATAGAACCGCCGCCGCCGGTAACCAGGATGGTCTTACCCTTGATCATCTCGAAGACTTCGCAGTTATCTACTGTAATGGGATCTCTGCCGAGAAGGTCAATAAGCTCAACTTCCTTTATCTGGGAGACGCTGACCTGACCGTTGGCAAGCTGGTCGATACCCGGAATAGTCCTGAGCTTGCAGCCGGTCTCTTTGGCAATGTCTAAGTATTCCTTTTTAACGATTCCGGATACGGAAGGAATAGCATAGATGATAGTATCGACATCGTATTCAGCAGCCTTCGTGATAATGTCATCTTTGCCGCCTACGATCGGAACGCCATAAAGGGATCTTCCCCACTTGGCAGGGTTATCGTCGATTATACATACGGGGACTTGTTTAGAGTCAGGATAATTCTTGAGTTCCTTGATAAGGACGCTGCCGGAATTGCCGGCACCCAGGATCATTACGTTATGGGTTTGCTCGTTGTCAATTTTCTTAATGGATTCAGTTCTTTGTACAAATCGTCTTACGACCCTGTAAGAGAACCTGATACATACATGAAGGAACAGCGCAGTAAGCGTACCAAATACATAGAACGTAAATGGCATCCTCATATGGAGGATCCATGAGGACAGAACGAATAAGGGAGATAATATAAGATAAGCTTCGATCAATCTGATTGCTTCTTCAAGTGAGAAGTACGACCAGATACTGTGATACAGACGAAGCCCATAGAAGACTACAAAGGTGAATAAACACCAAAGAGGCACAAGATAGCACATCCATTCAAGATACATCGGATCTATATCTTTGAATCGGAAGTCATATCGGATGTAAAGCGCCATAAAGAAGGCAAAGCACGTTGCTACTATGTCACAAAGGAATATTATCAGTGCTCTGCTGATCCATGACTTATAATTCAGGTTATACTTGTGCTCCTTTTTGCAATCAACATTTTGAGGTGTAACATTACCCATAACCCTCTTTTCTAGGAAAGCGAAAAAAGTGAAAATTTGCAGGCTGCGCTATACGAAGTCCAGATCTTCGCATTAGTTCATGACATCTGCAATCTCCTGACGCGCGCACAGGCGACGATCATTCAACCACAAAAAACAAAACTGCACGTTTACAGCCCAAAATATTTTAACATACAAGAGCAAATAATAATTAAAAAAACTCTGATTATTTGACAGTTTAAGCGGCTTACCGCAGCTGATTATCAGTCAATTTGATAAAATCAAACATTTAACCTTCGGAATCAGTAGGTTTCTCCTCGTAAAAGAGCTCAATGACCTTCTTTTCGAGGTCATCAGCATCCACATAATATTCGCGGAACATCCTGCCTTCAACTACGTTCTCATCTAATGTCTCACCAATTGTCTTGACCGTACCAAGATCATTGTATTCTTTGAGCTGATTAGCAAAGTCAGATAAGGCATTAGCTGACATATCACTGGTCATATATTCAGAAAGCGACAATACCATGCTTAAGGCAAACCCGGGATCAGCTTCCATCTTGGCATTAGCCTGCTGCTTCCATGCGTTAAGAAATATCTGCTGACGCTCCATACGGAACTCATTGGTATCATTCGTAAGTTCCATACGGGATCTGACAAACAACTCAGCCTGCTTGCCCTGGAGCTTGACCTTCGCGCCTTCCTTAAAAGCCGGATCAGCAGATTCAAGTCCTGCAGGAACAGTAACAGTAACTCCGCCGACCTGTTCATTCAATAAGGAAATAGATGACATCTTCAACGAGATATAGTGATCGATCTGTACGTTGAAGAGCAAACCGGAAACGGCATCTGCAGTATTAAGACATCTTCCCTGCTCAGTCTTGCCATATGAGTGAGCCAGGCATATCTGAGCCTGAGCGATCTGATCCTTAGTGCCGTCAGGAAAATAAGTCTGAATACCTGTCATGGTTTCGCGGTTAAGCTGGATCGCCTGATAAGTCTTATTCTTATGATCAACAGCGAACACATATAAAACATCCGCCTGTGAGTTATTAACTGCAGTATTGGAATTTTCCAGGTCTTCGCGGTCATCGATACCCATTATGAGTATGACTTCCATATTATCCTTAAGCTGATAATTCTTGCCGTCAAAATATAAAGTTGAAGCTTTATTTGTATGTTTGGAATAAGTGGTGGTATCCGTCTCATTTGCCGGTTTGCTGATCATCTTGGTAACAGCAATGATCGCTCCTACAAATGCACAAATGGTAATTATGAGTCCTACAACTGTAAGGATCGTTTCTTTCTTAATTGTCTTAGCCATATCCGTATTATATAAAAACGGCGGCTTCAAATGAAGTCGCCGTTAAAAATCTCATTTAGCCGATCGATTACTTTGTAGCCTTCTTAGCACGAACTGCGAAGATTGCACCGCAGGAGATAAGAGCTACAGAGATCATAGCGATGTATGCAGGAGCAAAATCACCTGTTTGAGGAGAACCTGCCTTAGCACCAACATAAACATAGAAAGGTGAGAAGTTATCGATACCGGAAATCTTAACTTCAGTACAAGGACCGGTTACAATGTTGAACTGATATCCGCCAGCATCACGGTGAATAACGATAGCATACTCATTAGCTGCCAATGTTACAGTAAAGAATACCGTGTGGGAATTATGATAAGAAATATCATACGTAGAATATGTAGCAGGATCCTGATGTACATCATATCCTAACTTAAACTTGAAATCTGATGCCTTAAGACCCTTTGCCTCAATATCAGCCTTAAGACCGGGAATAGTAGTAAGGTCTAAACCGGGATCTGAGATCGGAGTAGCCTGGAAGTTAAGGCTCTGGTCAATATTATCTCTGTCATAAACTTTCCAAACACCTGTAGCAGGGCTTGCAGCCATAACAGAAATACCCATCAAAGCAACAATTACGCAAATAACAGGCAGTGCTAAAAGTTTTTTCTTGTTCATCGGTCATATCCTCCCTGATTTATGAACATAGTTTCACTTAATACAAACTCAATTACCAAAGATAATAACATAAAGAACCACTTTGTCAATGTTTTTTAAGTTATTTCTTTAGCAATTACCAGAAACCTTTTGGTCCTGTCAGTCCTGAGACAAGCTGAGAGTATCAATACTTTATCACCGTACTGAGGCTTCTCGTCCTTAACAAGTTGTACGCCCTTTCCTGATTGCTTGTACGCGTTGTTAAAGAATTTATCCCAATCGGACTTTTTACTAAAGTTATTATAATGCAAGATGTGCGTATTATTATGACAAATTGTTGCAACAACATGATAAATCTTTGTCGAATTTGGCAAATAGATTACGATGTACTGCGGATCTGCATTTATATCGATCTCGTTTATCGTCGTCTCCAGATTGCCGAACATCGCACCGTCGCTCTGCCTGTGTCCGTAGAGGATCGTGACCGGATCATTAAAAGGATCTTTATTATATGTATACTCAGCGAACAGCGAACCATTCTTCTGATACTTGCCCGTTGCATCGTGCGACAGATAGAAGGCGTCGTTGCCCTTCTTCATGAGGACAGGCTGGCTGATATAAGGCGAAGTCATGTAGAACCATCCGATGATGTCGGAATTTGTCTTCTTCAACTCATCGAAGTTAACAGGATTCTTTATCTGGCCTTCCTTATTCTCTTTTACAGGATCGATCGTCTCCGTTACTATCTCAGAAGGTTCGATCTCAGAAGGAAGTGACGGATAAGTAAATTCCTCATATGTCTGTACGGGAACTTCCTTCGGCGGAGCAAAATATCCGTTAGCCCAGAAGAAGTAAAAGAGCAATACTCCTCCCGATATGAACATTACAGCGCTCATCAATGCATAAATGAGTCTTTTCTTGTTCATCTTTAATCTCCTTGTCCTTTACTTGGCAGCTTCAAAGATCTTTTGGCTTACATGCACAATGTGATCTAAAGCTCCCTTTTTGTCTTTCTTCTGCATTATCTGAACTGCATCTGCCAGATTCGGCCTTCTGCTGCTCAGATTGTGGCTGTCTGACCCAAGGAGGTCTATTCTTCCCGTCTTCATGAGCGATATCGCATTCCTCTGCGATCTCTCAATGAAGAACTCCGCGTTGCACTGGATAAGCAGATTCGGATTATCCAGCAGTCTTTTTACAAGTTTCTTGTCCTGGTCCAGATATCTCTCAATATGAGCAATTATTACCCTAAGTCCCAGAACGTCCGATATCTCTTCTATCTCATCAATGAACTGCGGCTGCCAGTTCCTGAAAGGCATCTCTATCAGTATGTAATTACTGTTGCCTATGCAGAGGCTCTCGATTCCATCTGCCCTGCTCATGCCCCTGAAATAATGAACTTCAGCGCCCAATCTGTACTCAGGAACCTGTGGCAGGCGACTTAAGTTCGCTTCAAGCTCACGGACTGCGTTTTCGCGCCTTCTTAAAAATGTCGAAGGCGAGTTCATGTCGGCATAGAAGTGCGGTGTGAATATTATTCCCCTGACTCCCTGCCTGACTTCCATATCCAGCATAGCGAGTGACATCTCGACATTCTTGCTGCCGTCGTCTATGCCGGGAAGAATGTGACAATGACAGTCAAACATCAGGACTGTGAACTGCTCTTCTTATTCTTGTTATGCGCAGCCGCATAGCCGTATGCGTACTTGTTGCCGTAACCGTACTTATACTTCTTGCTCTTGGCACCGGATCCGTTATAAACGAAGCCCAAAACCTTAGCATCAACAAGCTCGCACTGTCTCAATGTGTAGTCGAGCTCAGAAGCATTCGTATAGTCGTTTCTGACAACGATTACAAGACCGTCTGTGCATCTTGAGACAACAAGCGCATCAGATACCTTTCCGATAGGCGGCAGGTCAAGAAGGATAACATCGTAGTTGTCTGCCAATGTATCGATAAGGTTCGTGAATGCCTTGGAGCCGAGAAGCTCTGAAGGATTCGGCGGAATGTCTCCTGCCTGTACAAAGTCTAAGCCCTTGATCAGGACATCGCTGTGAAGTGTAGCCTTCTCGCTGTTGATGCCTGCAAGGATATTGGACAATCCCGTAGATCTCGGGAGATTCAACTTCTTTCTCAATGTAGGAAGTCTCAAGTCGCACTCAACAAGGATAACCTTACGTCCTGACTCAGCGATGGAGTAAGCGAGGTTGATGACTGTAAGTGACTTGCCTTCGCCGTGAGCAGAACTCGTAATACCGATAACTCTCGCATTACGGTCGTTACGCTTCGTAGCGAACATCAGGTTTGTTCTTAAGAGGTTATATGCCTCACGGCCTTCGAAATTCAGCTTTGAGCCGATGATGCTCATGCTGTTCTCATTACTTCTGGGTGCTGCAGCCTTCTTCTTATTAGCCATGATCACACCTCACTTCCCTTATTCTTTGTTACATTTGCAGCGCTTCTGGCCTTCTCGCCCGCTCTCGCATAAGAGCTGCCGTAACCATAGTAGCCGCCTGCTGAATCTTCATTAAGATCCGGGATAGAAGCAAGCACAGGAATATCCTTGTACTTCTCGAGCAGGAACTCTTCTTCTCTGATCGTGCTGTCCATGAGGGAGAGCAGGATGATGATGCCGCATGCGATAACAAAGCCCAGGAGCATACCGATCGCGGTATTCTTCATGTAGGACGGTGATGATGCGGACTTGGCAACTACGGCGTAGTCGATAACGCTTACCGAAGAACCTTCAACGATACCGGAGATACCCGAGTTAGGATCGATCATGATCTCAACAACGGTGTTGCAGATATTTGCTGCCATCTCAGGATTGGGATCAGTAACCGTGATCTTGAAGATCGGAGTATTACCTTCAGAGCTTCCCGATACCTTGGATCTGAGCTGTTCATATGTATAAGGGAGCTGTCCCTCATATCTGGCCTGCTCCAAAGTAGTACGGCTCTTAAGGATGACGCAGTACGTATCGATCAACGAGCTCGAAGCATTGATATCACCGCTCGTGATATTGAGCTTCGTCGAACCGATATCGAGCGAATTGTTGTTAACGTATAAAAGTGCCGATGACTGGTAAAGCGGAGTAATAAAGAAGAATGTGTAAAGGAAGAACGCAACGCCGCCAACGAACGCAGCCAAAACGATCAGCCAAATCTTACTCCATAAGACCTTAAGCAGTTTAAGGAGATCGATCTCCTGTACATCCTGCTTATTTTGCAGATTGTTAACCATCAGATAGGTACCTCATTTTTTAATGCATTAAAAAGATTATAATCTAACTTATTAAATATAGCACTAATTTTGTCAATTTCTATTGTAAATTTATTACAAGTATATATTTTTGCAGTTATTCATATTCCTAACGGCATTAAAAAAGATTATAGTGCGCCAGGCGCCGCTTGATAAGTAACGACTTATTATGGCACGCCCGGCCCCCTCCAAGCGTCAGCGCGGAAGGCATCAGGAAATTACAACCCTTATTACGGCTCTATTGTTCGGAAATTTGAACGGCGGAATGAACGGCGGAATGAACGGCGTCGCCGTTGGTTTTGCCGTTCATTTGGCCTAAAATCACCCGTTTGAACGGCGGAATGAACGGCGTCGCCGTTGGTTTTGCCGTTCATTTGGCCCAAAATCACCTGTTTGAACGGCGGAATGAACGGCGTCGCCGTTGGTTTTGCCGTTCATTTGGCACCAGAAAGCCCCTCGCCCTACTCTATCCTGTTTTCCTGCGCCGCGAACAGCATCATCAGTTCGTGGTAGGCTGCTCCGGCACCGGGCATATTGTTAGTTGAAGTGCCAACCAGCTTCTCGCCGTCAAAGTAAGAAACTGACTGAAAACCACCCATAAGGCCTGTCATCTTATCCTTATACTGCTCCCACTTGTCGATCTCGTATTTCCTGATGATCTCCATAGCAGGCTCAATAACATCAGCTGTAATGAAGTAGCGCTGTTTGTTTCTTACAACTAAGAGTTTCTTATCATCTATCCTATAAACGAATAAGGAATCCTGTCTTGGCGGATTGCATGACGCAAATTCGGATATTCCGAAAAGCTGTTCCTTGGCAATAACAGCGCCGCACTCAGAACACTTATCCTCTGTCTGGTTAGTAGCTCCGCATTTATCACACGTCCACCTTGCCTTGAATTCAGACTCGGGATCTGAAATCTTCACGCTGTCATCCATCTTAAGGTCTACTGTAAAGCAGTTCGGGTTTCCCCAGTTCGCAAGATCCATATGAAGCGTGCCAAATCCGTACCAGATCTTAACGATCGCGAAGTGGGTTTTATTATTTTCATCCTCAAGCTTCCAGTCGTTGGGATATACAGCGAAGTCTTCAATATCGTGATCTGTATTCTTAAATCCGTTGACTAACATATTGATCCCGTTCGAATCAGGGTCAAAGCTGTATTCCGTATCTTTGCGGAGATCCACAGGTACTCCGTTACAGTAATGAATTACAAAGATCTTAAGGATGTTATCTTTAAAAATAAGCTTGTATAAGCCCGGGCCGTCAATCTCTGTCCATCCGTGCTGAAGGAGCTGTCTCTTCTCAAGATCCTGTTCCGCCCCTGACGGTGTTTTTGCAGCTGCCTTCTTACCGCAGTTAGGACAGAATCTGCTCATCGGACCATTATATCCGCACTCACACTGGAATGTTGCTTCTTCCTGCCTCTGTGCACCGCAGTTCGGACAGAACTTGCTGTCGAAATATGTTCCGCATGCACATTGAAATTTACCCACAGCCCAGACCTCCGTTAAAGATATTTTACTAATTATAGCAATCTTTGGCGGCCTTCAATTAATGACCAAACAACTTGATATAAACACTTCAAATAGTATAATTGTTTTAGAGGTGTTACCCGTTAGACGGTTGCCTCAGATTTGGTTACATAGTGACCGCGTCATTTGGTAGTGAAGGCGGTCACTTTTTTATGTACTCAATAAGAATACTAACGATAATAGCTATCACGGTAAAAACCACAATAAGAATTTCATAGTCTCTCATTGGCACCACCTCCTCTCTCAAATGAGGGATGGAGGCAACCGCCTATGTCACACAGGTAACACCCCGGTGGGTTATACTGCGGCCATAACTCTTAAAAACAACAACAAAATTCAAATAACTCAGGCCGCAATTATAAATACGATTCTATAAGTTCCTCCATGGGAACCTTAAGAGCTTGAGATAAGCGATACATTGTCTCAAAACTGCATTTCTTTATATCTGTCTTTCCATTAACAATATCATTAACAGTCGCATATGGAACCTTACTGGTTTTGGCCAGCCTGTAAATGCTCATATCTGACTTACTTAAAGCTTCTTGTATGGTCACAATTCTTACCTCAACGCTATAATTATAACGGTATGCCGTTATATATACAACAGCTATTCGGAACTCCCTTCATGATTGTAAACAATGTTCACGTTGTCGGTTTTCTTTGTCGGTTTTTGTAGGGTTTTGTAAGATCTTGTCGGAAATTAGTCTCTTCTAACCGACAATTTCGGAGATTTGCATTACATATCTTCACTATTTATCAGATTTCAGATATTTTTACCGACAAAGAATTATATGCGAAGACATATGTTTTTCCGGAGTATTTTCGCGAACAATAACAAGGCCGCCCACTTCCGTGAACGGCCCTGATCATTAATCCACTTTAAGCAATCAGCTGATCTTATCCAGCGCCTGCTTGAGGTCTGCGATGATGTCATCAGGATCTTCCATGCCTACGGAGAATCTGATGAGATCCGGAGAGATGCCTGCTTCAGCAAGCTGCTCGTCAGTAAGCTGTCTGTGTGTATGTGAAGCCGGGTGCAGGAGCAATGTCTTGCAGTCGGCAACGTGTGTTGCGATCGTAGCGAACTGCAAGGAATCCATGAACTTTATGGACTTCTCTCTTCCGCCCTTTACGCCAAAGCACATAACGCCGCATGTTCCCTTCGGGCAATACTTCTTAGCAAGCTCGTGCTGGGAATCGCTCTCAAGTCCGGGATACTTAACCCATGCGATACGGTCGTCGGATGCCAGGAACTCGGCAACCTTCTGAGCGTTAGCGCAGTGACGTGCCATACGTACAGGCAGAGACTCAAGACCGATCTGGATATAGTAAGCGTTCTGAGGCGACTGGATGGAACCGAAGTCTCTCATGAGCTGGGCTGTAGCCTTTGTGATGTATGCACCCTTGCCGAACTTTGTAGCATATGTGATGCCGTGGTAAGACTCGTCAGGTGTGCAAAGGCCGGGGAACTTATCAGCGTGAGCCATCCAGTCGAAGTTACCGGAGTCGATGATGGCGCCGCCGACAGAAGAGCCGTGGCCGTCAATGTACTTTGTTGTTGAGTGGGTTACGATATCACAGCCGAACTCAATAGGACGGCAGTTTACAGGTGTAGCAAACGTGTTGTCCATGATGAGCGGGATGCCGTTGTTGTGCGCGAGCGCTGCAAACTTCTCGATGTCGAGAACGTCAACTGTAGGATTTGTGATAGTCTCACCGAATACGCACTTTGTGTTGGGACGGATGTACTTCTGGAGTTCTTCAAGAGGAAGTGTCTGGTCAACGAATGTGCACTCGATGCCCATCTTCTTGAAAGTAACGCCGAAGAGGTTATATGTGCCGCCGTAGATATTTGTTGAAGCGATGAAATGGTCGCCTGCCTCGCAGATGTTGAATACCGCGAAAAAGTTAGCTGCCTGACCGGAGCATGTGAGCATTCCTGCAGCGCCGCCTTCCATAGCGCAGAGCTTTGCAGCTACGTAGTCATTTGTAGGGTTCTGAAGTCTTGTATAGAAATAACCGGAAGCCTCAAGGTCGAAAAGCTTGCCCATATCATCAGATGTGGCATACTTCCATGTCGTGCTCTGATAGATCGGTACCTGCCTCGGCTCGCCGTTGCCCGGATTGTAACCGCCATGAAGTGCAATTGTGTCAACTGTGCTCATTTTTATGTCCTTCTTTCCTATTGATAACTGTGTTTGATCACTCTTCGTCGTCGCCTGAGATGGCAAGCTCGCCTACAAAGACAGACGGAGTAAAGAATTCGCCCTCGCCCGAAGGCAGGTTAATTATATCATTGCCTACAGACTTGATTGATTTTATTACATCATAGAAGTTTCCTGCAACAGTAATTTGCTCGACAGGCCTTCCCTTTTTGCCGCCTTCGATAAGATAACCCTCGCAGAGCAGCGAGAAATCGCCTGATATCGCATTAACGCCGGCATGAAGACCTGACAGGTCTGTCAGCATTATTCCCTCACCTACTTCTTCCATGAGACCTTCCAGACTCTTCTCTCCGGCCTCAACCACAAGGTTCGTAGGCATCTCGGAAACAGCGCTTCCTGACCTGAAACCGTTGCCTGTTGACTGTCTGCCTGCCTTATATGCTGACTTCAAGTCGTAAAGAGCCGTAGCAAATGTGCCCTTGTCGATGATAGCCTTCTCTGTAGTGAGAACGCCCTCATCGTCGAACGGTATCTTTGTGAGGGCCTTTTCGAGCATGGGGCATTCCTTGACGGTAAGTGCCTCAGATGCAATGACCGTGCCCTCTTTGTCAGCCAGGAGCGATAAGCCTCTCTGCATGGTCGTTGCAAGGAAATTGCCGAAGAATACCATGAAGAACTGCTGGAAAGCCTCATTTCTTAAGATCGTCTTATAGCTTCCGGCCTTAACGGACTTGGCGCCCATCTTGCCGATCAGATTCTCCTTGAACTTCTTAAGGAACTTCTCCTGGTCGAAATCATCGATATCCTTGCCGATCCAGTAATGACCGCCGCTCTTCACGCTGCCGTCTGCATCGATCGCCCTGCCTGACGCAACGAGCGAGATTCCGTCAGTATCCCTGTAAGAATGGAGTCCTTTCGAGTTGATAATGAGGAAAGGTCCCGTGCCGCAATTGATCGAGAGAATATCGACAGCATCAATCCTCTCATCGAGCGCAAGGATAGCCTTCTCCAGACCAAGTCCAAGTTCTTCGAACTTCTTATAAGTGTTCTTTGCAAATGCTTCCGTTGTCTGTGAGAAATACAGATCCTTATTATTCTCATCACAATAAATGAACTGGGGATCCTCATCGTTCAGCACTTCGCAGTTCTCCATCGCCGACTTCAAAAGGAAATCGATAGACTCGTCGCTCAGAATGTTGGTCGAGCAATAGCCCATCTGGCCGTTCTTGAGACCCCTGAACGAGAGCGTGCTAGTGACACTATTCTCATAGCTTGATACTTCACCCTTAAGGATGTCGATGCTCATCGATGAATCCTGCGCGAAAGACGCCTCGCACTCCTCAAAGCCGTATTCCATGCCCGCCTTAACGAGCTTTTCCATAAACTTTTCTGCTGCTTTGATATCCATGGTTTATGCCTCTCTTCCGCCTACAAGTATTGATGACACCCTTATAGTGGGCTGGCCAACCGTTACCGGAATGCCGCCCGAAACGGATCCGCACATGCCGGCCGAGAGCTTCAAGTCATTACCGACCATATCAATATTCTTCAGGATCTCCTGGCCCTTGCCGATAAGCGTCGCGCCTCTTACGGGCTCTGCGATCTTACCGTTTCTGACCATGAATCCTTCGTTTACCGCGAAATTAAAATCGCCCGTGGACGTATCGACCGAGCCTCCGCCCATCTGTGTGGCATAAAGACCATATTCAGTATTGGCAATGATGTCCTTAGGATCCGACTCGCCGTTGCAGATATAGGTGTTGCTCATACGTGATGTCGGCGCGTATGAATAGTTCTGTCTGCGTGCACAGCCAGTCGGCTTGGCATTCATACGGCGGGCGCCAAGCTCGTCGATCATGTAGTTCTTAAGGATGCCTTTCTCGATAAGGAGCAGGTCAGATGAAGTGTTACCCTCATCGTCAGTCGCATATGAACCCCACTCGCCGTCGATCTTCGCATTGTCTCTTGCACTGACTACCGGCGAAGCGATCTGCTGGCCGAGCATGTCGGTAAAGTAAGACATCTTGATGCCTACGGCCGTTGCTTCAAGCGCGTGTCCGCACGCCTCGTGGAAGATAACTCCGCCAAAGCCGTTGCCCAGGATGACCGGCATTTTCGCAGAAGGCGCATAACCTGCATTGACCATCCTGATCGCCGTATCGCAGCACTCTCTGGTCTTATCGATCAAGGGATACTCATTGATGAACTCATATCCTCTCATCGTTCCCGGAGCGACTCTGCCACTTTGCTTCTCGTTGTCCTTAGTAGCGATTGTCTCAACCGAGAGCCTGATGCGCTTTGTCGTATCTTCCTTGTTTACGCCGTTAGTATTGATGACTCTTGCTGTCCTCTGTGAAGCAGCAATGGATCCTGCCACCTGTGTGATAAGCGGATCGTAGCTGAGAGCATAATCCGATGACTTCCGTAAGAAATCAACCATATCAGACTTAGGTGTAGTCATGGGGTCGATAATGACCTGCGACTTAGTGGTCTTGCAAAGCTCTTGGAGCGCAGCGATCTGACCCTTGTCGTTGCCCTTGATCGCTGCGGCCGCTTCTTTCGCGAGCTTCAAAAGAACTTCCAGATCATTATCGCTGGAATAAACATAGACCGAGTTAGTGCCGGCCAAAAGCCTTATCCCCGTGCCCGAATCAAACCCCGTCGCAGCCCTTATGACCTGGTCATTAAGGAGACTGACTGACTTCGACTCCGTCACTTCCTGAAAGATCTCGGCGAAATCCGCCGTCGTTGACATTGCCTGCTCCAATATCCGGAGGCAATCTGCGTCATTAAACATATTAATCCCTCTTATTCTAATTAAATTAAGCAATATTATAACGCAATAACGCATTTTTGGTTGTATCCGCGCAAGGTTGTCTTTACGCTCAGGATGGCGCTCGCTGAAGGTGTTGGTGTGGGCGTTTTGGGCTGAGTAGACCCTTTTGAGTCTAAAAACACTTGTTTGAACGGCGAAATGAACGGCACTACCGTCGGTTTTGCCGCTCGTTTGGCCATAAAACACCTGTTTGAACGGCGAAATGAACGGCACTGCCGTTGGTTTTGCCGTTCGTTTGGCCCTAAAACGCCTGTTTGAACGGCGGAATGAACGGCGCTGCCGTTGGTTTTGCCGTTCGTTTGGCCCAAAAACACCTGTTTGAACGGCGGAATGAACGGCGCTGCCGTTGGTTTTGCCGCTCGTTTGGCCCAAAAACGCCTGTTTGAACGGCGGAATGAACGGCGCTGCCGTTGGTTTTACCGCTCGATTGGCGGTTGGTCAGGAATTGCAATAAAAAATCACAGCAAAAGCACAGTGAATGTGAACTTTTGCTGTGATAATTAGGTTTTAGATTACTTACAGTCCCCGCCTTAGTATCTCTTTATCTTCTTCGACGTGTTCTTCTCGAACTCGGTCATGCGAAGCACGGTGTTCTTGATCTTCTTGTAGCTCTCGAGCTTCTCGTTGGTGGCAGCGACGACTTCCTTCAGGATGCCCATGATCTGCTCCTCGCTAGGATCAGTCTCGATGCCGAGCTTGGCCTTGATCTCTTCAAGATCAGGATAGATCGTTGCTGTTACGACGATGTCGTCCTTGACCTCATCGTTGACGCCGGATACGACAGACTCAGCGACGTAAGGAGACAAACTCAACAGATACTCGATTTCTTCAGGGAATACGTTCTTGCCGTTCTTGGCGATGATGACGTTCTTCTTACGTCCGGTAATGATGCAGAAGCCGTCTTCATCAATGTAGCCCAGGTCGCCGGTATGATAGTAGCCGTCCTTATCGAGCGCGAGAGCGGTGTTCTCGGGATCGTTGTAGTAACCCATGAAGTTATTGTCACCCTTGGAAATGAACTCGCCGATGCCGTCGGAATCAGGATCGAGGATCTTAACGTCACAGCCCGGGAGAGGCAGGCCTGCCGCGTGGTTCTTGAAGAACTTGTCGCGATTGAGCGCCAAGATAGGTGCGCACTCTGTAAGGCCGTAGCCTTGAACGCACTTGAAGCCCATGGTCTGGAAAAATGTGAGAATCTCAGGATTTACGGGAGCGCCGCCCAGGATGATGAGTCTCATCCTGCCGCCAAAGATATCGTGGATCGGCTTGAAGAGCTTGCGGCGGATAGAAACAGGCAGATGCAGAGCTTTTGCGAGCTTCATGCCTGTCTGCAACTTCTTAGCTTTTGCAGGGTCTTCCTTAAGTCCCTTCATGATCTTCTTGTAGAACAGTTCGAGCATTACAGGAACCATGAGGATACATGTAGGTCTTACTTCCTGAAGGTTCTGGGCGATGTAGCGCAGGCCCTCGCAGATGCCGACCGTTGTGCCTCTGTAGACCTGGCCTAAGAAGCCGCATGTACATTCATATGTGTGATGCAGAGGAAGGACTGAGAGCCATACGTCGTTACGGTCGATATAGAGCATCGAGAACATGGACATTAAGTTCTTGCAGATGTTCTTCTGGCAGAGCATAACGGCCTTGGACTTGGCTGTCGTGCCTGATGTGAACAGCAAAATAGTCATTTCTTCAGGATCGATGGTAGCTTCAGTGAAGGTCTTATCGCCTGCTGCGAGCTTTTCTTCGCCGGCCTTCAGGCAGTCCTGATAGTAAAGGAATCTGTCGTCGTCGAGCTTTTCGGTGCAGATCCAGTACTTGATCGTATCGACCTTGCCGTAGACCTGCTTTACGATGTCGAGCTTGGACTTGGAGAAGACGAGGATCTCAACTTCGGCTCTGGTGAGCATGTTGAGGACGTCGTCAACGGGGAGCTCTTTGTCCAGAGGGACGATGCAGCCTGTGCCGTTGGTCGTTGCGAGATATGTTGTGTACCATTCGTATCTGGTCTCAGCGAAAATCGCGATCCTCGCGCCCTTCTTGACGGTGCTCATAAAGTATGTGCCGAGGGAGTCGATGTCGTGATCGTACTTCTCGGTTGAGATCGGAATATACTCGCCGCCCTTCTTTTCCTTGACCAGGAAAACAGGATTCTGCGGGAATTCATGAAGTCTCTTCTTGATAACGTCTCTCAGGTTGTGGATCTCTGTTACTTCGTACAGACCGGAATAGGGATCTTTCATGCGTTTGTATATCCTTTCTCTATGGCAAGCTCAGCGCGTTCCTTGTTCTTTCCGCCTTTTGCGATCTCGGCAGCGATGAAGTCAGGATTGCTCTTTAAGAAAGCTGTCATATATTCAGAAGGTGATTCAAGGAAATGCAGGATCATAGCCTTCTGTGTTTCATTAATAATACCATTAGATGTTGCTTCATCAAAAAGCTTTTCGTCGATTCCCGTGAGCGCATGAAGCTTTACGCCAAGGCCTTCCAGAACTTTCGCGCCGCCCTGGCATCTGTCGACTACTGCAACAGTGTCGGTGATCTCAGAGCCTAAGCCTCTGATGACGGGGATCCATGCTCTCTCATATGAAGATGCCTCAGTGATGAGGTCAGCGATGTGGAGCGCCTTCTTGCCTTTAAGGTCGACGGAAGATGAATCAACAGCGGGGCCGTCGATCGCTTCGGAATAAACGGAAGTCATGTCCTTATAGATCGTAAGATGCGGCTTGCCGAGCAAATATGCGGGCATCATGGAGAAGAAATAATCGCGTCTCTCGCCGCCTGAGATGTAATCGAAATCAAGCTTAGAAGCAGCTTCAGCGAGCTTGTCAGATACCATCTTGAACGTGCCGCCCTTGTTGTAGTAAGCGAGCATCATGTCGAAGATCTCTTCAGGCGCGGTGAGCTTGCTGTCAGCGATAGCTTTCTCGATGCGCTTCAAGACTTCGCCTGCGGCAGCCTCATTCTCCAGGAGGAAATGAGTGTTGATGAAGAAAGGTCCTAATCTTCCTGATGTGTACCAGAAAGGCTGGTTCTCAGGTGCGACCCTTACTGCCTTGGTAGCGAAAAGTGCTTCGATTATCGTGTTTTCCATGTATCCGTCTCCTAATTCTTGTATTTTGAAATCTGCACCGCAGCGTATCAACACTGCAATGCAGATCTTAAGTCTTTTATCATCACCAGCGCTGCAATGTGCCGGTAAGCGACTTTAATTCCAGACCGCCGTCTTCGCAGTACTTCTCCAAGTCCGCCGTGATGTCGACCGGAAGCGCCGGATGCACGAGGCAAGCCGTACCGATCTCAACCGCAGACGCACCCGCTATCATGAACTCTATGACATCCTTGTAATCAGCGATTCCGCCGCAGCCAACGATCGGGATATCAAGCACCTGAGCGCACTCGGCGACCATTCGGATCGCAACGGGCTTAACCGCCGGACCGGAATAACCGCCAGTGTTATTGGTGAGCACAGGTCTTCTGGTCCTTATGTCGATCCTCATACCCATGAGAGTATTGATGAGAACGACAGCGTCCGCACCGCCCGCCTGAGCAGCAAGAGCCGTAGCCTTGATATCAGTAACATTCGGCGTGAGCTTGATCCACAAAGGCAGATCGGTAAGGCTTCTAAGCTTTGAAGTGATCGCCTTGATCGCTTCAGGATCAGAACCGATCGTCATGCAGCCGGCCTTGACGTTCGGGCATGAGAGGTTGATCTCAAGAGCGTCGATCTTATCCTTGTGAGGATCTAACGTCGACACCATGTCTATATAGTCTTCGAAAGAATGCCCGGCCACGTTAACGATAACCGCAGCGCCGGACTCCTTCATGAAGTCAAGATCATTCTCGATGAAATAATGCACGCCCGGGTTCTGAAGGCCAACAGAATTAAGCATTCCGGAAGCGCACTCCGCGACTCTTACACCGGGATTGCCGTTCCTGGGCTTGATCGTAAGGCCCTTCGAAGAGATCCCGCCGAGGATCGACAGATCATAATACTCAGCGAGTTCGCGGCCGAAATTGCATGTGCCGGATGCAAGGATAATGGGGCTCTTGAGGTTAACTGAGCCGACATTGACATTAAGAAGCTTACTCATGACCATGCCACCTCCCTGCTGTCGAAAACAGGACCTTCCTTGCAGCACCTGACATTCTTAAATCCGTCAGGACCGTCGTCCTTAACCTTGACCGTGCAGCAGAGGCAGATTCCTGCGCCGCATGCCATTCTCTGTTCCATGGATACGAAGCACTTCATGCCGCGCTCCTCAGACCATGCGGCAACAGCCTTCATCATGGGGATCGGGCCTACGCAGCATACCAAAGTCTTTGCGGGATCTGCGACAGCTAAAGTATCAAGGCCTGCAATAACAGTACCCTTGATGCCGCAGTCACCCGCGTCAGTCGTTAGAATATATCCGTCTTTGTTGAGGATCACCTGATCCTTGCATCTGAAGCCTTCGCAGACTGTGACGTTCTTGCCGGCGCGGACCAATTCCTCATATGCGAAATTGATCGGGAAAACGCCGGTGCCGCCACCTGTAAGGATCACATTTTCGAAGCCATCGAAATCAAATCCATTGCCTAATGGACCAAGGCAGTCAACATAAGATCCGACTTCAAAGGTCTTGATCTGTTCGGTGCCCTTGCCTACGACTTTAACGCCGATGTGGAATGTTCCCTTCTCGCGGTCGACGGACGCAATGCCGAAGGGGCGCTTCAAGAACATCGTCCCTGCCGAGATATTTACAAACTGTCCGGGAATACAAGAACTTGCTATCTCAGGACAGTCAAATCCGAGATAGCAAGTGTCTGCGTTCAGTAATTCTTTTGAGATTAATTTGATTCTATATTCTTTTCTGGTTGCCATTAAATTATACGTACTTACGGTTCATCAAAGCTGCGTTGAGCTTTTCCTTCATGTCCTCTGCTTCAAATCTTGCGGCCTTGCCGAAATCCTCAGGCTTGAAGAAATCAGCTCTCTTCTGCCATGCGTTCATGATAGATCTGGAAGCATTGACGATACCGCCCTTTCCATATGCTGTAAAGCTTGCGACTGCCTGATCAGCGCCTGCGCCCTGTGCACCGTAGCCTGGGATCAGCATGAATGCGTTAGGCATTCTCTTACGGAGATCTACTGCCTGCTCAGGCCATGTAGCGCCGATGACTGCGCCTACTGATGAGAAGCCTTCCTCACCGATCAGGGGCTCGCCCCACTCAGCGACCTTGTCAGCAACTGCTTCATAGAGCTTTCTGCCGTCGCCTAATTCCAGATCCTGGAAGTCGCCTGCAGAAGGATTGGATGTTCTGACTAAGCAGAAGATGCCCTTGCCGTCTCTTGATGCAACATCGATGAAGGGCTTAACGCCGTCGATGCCGAGATAGCAGTTAACCGTGGAAGCATCAAAGCCGCTCATCTCCATGGTCTCGCCCAGGAGGATGTCGGTCTTGCCGATGATGCCTTCAGCATAAGCTGTAGCAGTAGAGCCGATATCGTTGCGCTTGGAGTCTGCGATAACGAGCATGCCCTTTCTCTGAGCATATCTTGCCGTAAGGAGCATCGTCTTGATCGCATCAACGCCGTACATCTCATAGTAAGCGAACTGGAGCTTTAATGCCGGAACGATATCGTATGTATGGTCGATGATCTCTTTGTTGAAGAGCCAGATTGCCTTTGCGGTAGCCTTCGTAGCCTCCTCAGGGAAAAGCTGCTCGGCATAGTGCTTAATGTGATCGGGAATATAATCGAGCTTGGGGTCAAGACCAATAACTGTAGGATTGTTTACTTCATCGATCTTTCTTACCAGCGCATCAGCAAAGTTTCTCATAAGTGACTTTTCCTCCCATTACTGTTAATAACGTGTCGCCGTAGAGCTTCCAGCCGTCGTAAGGAGTATTCCTTGACTTCGAAAGCATCTTCTCCTTGTCGAATGTGAACTCATTCTCAAGGTCGAAGACTGCGAGATCCGCATCGTCACCTATGTTCATGCCGCCTCTTCCAAGCTTAAGGATGTCGGACGGGCCGAAGCACATAAGGTCGATGAGTCTTTCCATTGAGATCTCACCTGTCTTAACAAGATAAGTGTACCCCAAAGCGAAGGCAGTCTCAAACCCTAATATACCATTCAATGCGACAGAAAATTCACACACTTTCTCGTCAGCATGATGAGGAGCGTTGTCTGTGGCGATCGCATCGATCGTTCCGTCCTTGATTCCTTCGATGATCGCCTGCTTGTGTTCTTCGGTACGGAGCGGCGGATGCATCTTGAAGTTCGTGTCATATGTCTCGCAGCAATCGTCAGTCAGAGTGAAGTAATGAGGGCATGTCTCGCATGTTACCTTTACTCCCCTTGCCTTCGCATCTCTTATCATGCGAACGCCGCCCTTAGTGGATACGTGGCAGATGTGTACAGGGATATTGAGGTATTCAGAGAGGATTATGTCTCTTGCGATCATGATATCCTCAGCTGCCGTAGGGATTCCTCTGATGCCGATAGTCGTGGATACTGTTCCTTCGTTCATGGCGCCTTCGGAAAGGCTCTTGTCTTCGCAGTGATTAAGGACCGGAAGATCAAAGTCTGAAGCATATTCCATGACTTTTCTCATGATGCCGGCATTCTTGATCGGGTGGCCGTCGTCAGATACTGCGACGATCCCTGCTTCCTTCATGAGGCCCATCTCAGAGATGAGCTCGCCGTCGATGCCCTTCGTAGCAGCGCCGATCGGATAGACTCTGCAGTTGTCGGCTTCCTTGGCCTTCTTCATGATGCCGCTGATTACTGCCGCGTTGTCTGCAACAGGATTTGTGTTAGGCATCGGGCAGATCGATGTGTAGCCGCCCTTTGCAGCAGATGCCGTGCCTGTCTTGATGGTCTCTTTGTACTCGCCGCCCGGTTCTCTCAAGTGGCAGTGCATGTCTACAAGGCCGGGTGTTACGCAAGCGCCCTTAAGGTCGATCACTCTGTCAGCGCCTGATTCCGCGAACTCAGCCGCGAACTTGCCGTCTTCAATGTAGATGTTGCTTAGTTTGTCTTCGTTATATTTTTTCGCATTCTTTAAGATTAATTTCACAGCTGGTTCCTCCTTGCCATGAGCAGGTATAGGACAGCCATTCTGACTGCTACACCGTTTGTTACCTGTTCATTTATTACCGACTGGTCGCAGTCGTAGACTGCCGTCGGAAGTTCAACACCGTGGTTGCAGGGGCCGGGGTGCATTAAGAATGCATCGGGCTTAGCCAGTGCCAGCATCTCAGGTGTGATTGCATAGAATTTTGCGTACTCTGCGATCGAAGGGAACAATGACTTCTGCTGTCTCTCGAGCTGGACACGGAGTCCCATGACAGCGTCTGCGTCCTTGATGCAGTCGGCGACGGAATCTGCGATCCTGACGCCCATGTTCTCGATGCCTATGGGCATCATTGTCTTAGGTCCGTAGACCGAAACGTTTGCTCCGAGCTTCTTTAAGCCGATTGCATTGGATCTTACTACTCTTGAGTGGTAGATATCGCCGCAGATCGCGATGTTCTTACCCTCGAAAGTATCGAATCTCTCATACATCGTGAGCATGTCGAGCAAAGCCTGTGTCGGGTGCTCGTTCATGCCGTCACCCGCATTTACTACAGATGCCTTGAGATAAGGCGCGATGAAGTGCGGCGCGCCGGACTGGTTGTGTCTCATGATGATGATGTCCGTGCCCATCATGTCGATGGTCCTTGCGGTATCAAGGAGCGATTCGCCCTTGTTCACCGAGCTTCCGGATGTTGAGATATTCGCGGAAGCCGATCCCATGTATTTCGATGCGAGCTCGAAAGAAAGCCTCGTTCTAGTTGAATTCTCGTAGAAGAGCGTTACTACCGACTTGCCCTGAAGGTGTGATGTCTTCTTGTTGGCAGACGATATTACGAGCTTCATTGTTTTCGCAGTATCAAGGATCTCCATGATCTCATCTGCGGTAAGCTGCTTCATACCGAGGAGATCTTTACTCTTAAGTCCCATAATTATTCCTCCTCCTTAAGCAGTATTACTCTGTCCTGTCCGTCGACTTCCTTTACTTCGACGTCGATGTGCTCAGTTATTGCGGTCGGCACGTTCTTGCCCACATAGTCAGCTCTGAACGGCAGCTGTCTGTGTCCTCTGTCGATAAGTATCGCGAGCTGGATATTAGCAGGCCTTCCCATATCAAAAATGTTCTCTATGGCAGCTCTTGTAGTCCTGCCTGTAAAGAGAACATCGTCAACTAAGATTATCTTTTTGTCATTTACATCAAAGGGAATGTCCGTGCCGTTTACGACCGGGTGCGCCGAGAGCATCGAGAGGTCATCTCTGTAGAAAGTGATGTCAAGGATTCCCATCGGTACCTTAACGCCCTCGATCTCCTCTAACAGCTTTCTGATCCTTGTCGCAAGAGGCACGCCTCTCTTTTGGATACCGATGATGGCTACGTTATCAAGGCCGTCGTTATGCTCGACGATCTCATGCGAGATCCTTATGAGCGCCCTTGACATAGCCGCTTCGTCCATCAGTTCATGACCGGGAATTAAGACCATAAAAAAACTCCTTCCTAAAGCTATATATGTGGCTTTAGCGCCACCGTCCGGCTAAAGAAGGAATCCGTAAATGCAATTATATGTTGTTTACAGCCACTTACGGCCTCGCCGGACCGTTTAAAGTTTTGCTGTAATGAATTCTATTATTCTTGCCCGCGAAAAGCAAGAAAGATTCTGGGGCAATTTAAGTTCGGTTTAATTGCTTCCGCAAACGGTTTTCGAGATGCACACAAGAATGTCAGAACAAAATATCTGTTAAATTTCTAAGAAATATAATATGATGTATTTATCATCAAAATTTTTTAAGGAGGAATGAGGGAAATGACAAAAGAAGAAAGCATCGCTTTAGCAGAGAAACTCCAGAAATGCTATGCAAACCTGGACGGACTGAAAGAACAGATCGACAGGAATGAAAAACAGATAAAGAGCCGCTCCTCAACGACGATCACGGGCCATACTTATATCAGATTTTTTTGGCCCTGGCTTGTCGCCGCACTTGTCGCGTTCTTCCTGGTCGGCTTTATCCACAACGTAGGATTCAGATATTCCGTAAATAGTGTTCAGTACACATTTATGGCCTTAAGGTACATAATTCCGATCATTGTCATTATAGTCGGTACCATCGTTGCCGGCTTCAAGAAAGAGAGTGACAGCAGGCAGGTCGAATTTGCACAGCGCTCTGCCGCAGAGACCATAACTAAACTGAGGACCGCAAATGAAGACAACCGTAAAAAGATAGAGCGTATCGAGCTGGAACTTGAAGAATACCGTTCGCTTGTCCCTGCAAAAGCAAGATCAAAGACTGCCATGTTCAAGGTCGTATCCATGTTAAAGACCGGCAAGGCAGAAAACCTCGAGGATGCGATCTCCAAACTGTAAAGATCAACAAGATTCCGACAACGGGCTGTCTCATAAGAGACAGCCTTTATACTGCAAGTTGCAAAGGGTATAATCGTACGTTTTTCGATGTCAGAAACGTACGATCTGAGTGCTTGCAAGTTGCAAAGGGTAAAATCGTACGTTTTTCCCCTTCCAAAACGTACGATCTGAAGCTTTGCAATTTTGGAGAAGTCACCATCTATTGATCAGCGATAACTCTTCCCTCTCTTTTGTTTGACTGCGAAAGGATTTATCCTTAATATGAATCTACAGGAGGCCGGCATGGGTAAAAAGGATAAGACAAAGAACAAGCGCAAGACTTTTATAAGCTATTACTGGCCCTGTCTGGTAATCGTGTTCGGACCGGTCGTGCTCTATCTTGTTTTCGCGCTCATATACTCAATATCGACGCAGAATTTCTTCCTGTTGAGCCCGGAATTCTTTGAGACGGTATTCTTCATGGTCCTGTACTTTTTCCTGTTCAAGTTCAGTTACTTCGGATTTGTTCTCATGGCGCTGATCTGTTCGATCCCGCTGCTGATATTGCTGTTCGGCGCGGTCATCTCTGCCAGGAAGGCGAAAAAAGCCAAGTCGGGAAATCTCGCTTAAGGATTAGTTGAATCGCGCGGCTGCTATACGCCCAGTTAAGGATTTGTTAAATCTCGGTGGCTGCTATACGCCCAGTTAAGGATTTGTTAAATCTCGGTGGCTGCTATACGCCCGGTTAAGGATTTGTTGCCTTCTGAGCGGACAAAAAGAGCAACATTGAGAGCAACATTGCCAATGTTGCCTTATCTGTTGCCTTCTGAGCGGAAAAAAAGAGCAACATTTGAGGCAACAATTCTTAACTGACGGCACAAGAGCGGACAAGCACTCAAAAAACACTTACCACAAGGCAAAAAAACAAGGGCTGCCAATTATGAAGTGAACCCCTGAAGTTGGACAAACTTCAAGGGTTCACTTCAGTTAAGACAGCCCTTAAATTATTATCTCTTGAAATATACGATGTCGCCGCCGTTCAAGGTCCTTATCGTGAGTTGTTCGTCCGAGATGGAGTACGAATAAGTAAAGCACGTCGAACCGTATGTACCGTCATCAGGATAGAACATGATCTGCCCTGCTTTCTCATCGAGCTTGAAAGTGCCTGATTCGGCAGTTGCTGTGCCGGAGAACCCGATATGCTCATTGCTGCTGACTCTCTTGTATTTGCCGGTCTTGGTGAACTCGAGTTCGCCGAATTCATCCTTGAGCTTGGAATAACCTGAATTATAGCTGGACTGCTTCCACTTGCCGACGATCTTGGCCTTGTCGTTGCATCCCGTAAAACCTAACAGCACACAGAAAAGCAACAAGACAGAAATTGCCTTTACACCCTTTCTCATATAATACCTCCCGTACCGATAACCCTAAAAGCACATAAACCCGACATTTGCATTATAACAAACAATTTGCATTCATTTATTACGTTATCAAATCAGTTTTTGCTTTTTTGTGGCGGCGAAAAGCTCAACACTTCAACCACGCTCACCTTATAGTGTTGACCGTCAGGATGCCCTGTCGTACCTCTCGGTGCCGAGTCCTGTCGTAAATGTAAGATAATTACTTGAGAGCGAATATTCGTACCATATCTCCTGATCGCCGAATGTATCATCATGCCAGCCGTCATCAGGCTTCAGGATGAGTATATGATCCTTGGTGTTGAGCTCGTATTTGCCGGTCTTTGTCTCTTTGTAGACCGAGCCGCTGAATATCATTTCCGAAGCTTCCTTATATGTGCCGTCAGCATTGAATGTCCACGTGGATTTGCTTGTTGAGCCAAAAAGCTCGGTCTGAGTTGCAGGGGTCGGCTTCCAGGTACCGACGATCATCTTCGCTTCGCCGTTGCCGCAAGCCGTGAGCGTCATCAATAGTGACAATAACAGGATTGCCGCAACAGTTCTTACTTTGCTCATGAGAACACCTCCCTATTCCATAAAAATGCTCATGAATTTTTGTGATATCATAAATCTATCACATTAAGGGAGGATAAGGAAATGTCATTGGAAGAGAGCATCGCATTGGTTGAGAAGTTCCAGAAAGATCTCGCGCAATTAGAATCCGATAAGCGCCAGATGAAAGACAACGACGTAGAGCGCAGAAAACCCATTGAAGTCAACGTCAGACGCCGTTCCATGTTCAGATATTTCTGGCCGTGGATCATTTTCGCAGCAACAGAACTATGCCTTCTTATGATGTTGTCACTTATCGTTCTGGCGAGCGGAAAAACAACGCTCGGATTCGCCATGTATATCGGTTCCTTTGTTTTCGCGGCCCTGCTCATCGTTCTCGGTATCATCATCTCCAGGAAAAAAGCCAAGGAAGACAACGCAGCTTATGAGATCGCCGTCGAGATGGCCTCGCAAAGAAGATCCGACCTTTTGAGAAAGAACTACGAACTTGAGAGCGAGATCAATTCGCTTGAGATTCAGTTAGCCGGCAATCCGGAATATCAGAAGATTCCTGCAGACAAGCGCAAGAGCTCTTCAATGGCCAGGGCAAAGCTTCTCCTTCAGTCGGGCAAAGCTATTAATTTCTATGACGCGCTGAACAAGCTCTGACGGAAAGTCCCGTCCCACTCAACTCAGCCTTACAAAAAACACAGGGTGCCTCGGTCTGAGACACCCTGTTTCATCTATGCTTTTTATAAATTGTAGTTATCTTCCTGTTATCCTGCTGCCTCCTCACTTGACGTTGTTCTCTTGAACATCGATGTTAGATCGACGTCTTCACCGGCGAAGTTCTTGCCGAGACCGGTCTTGCGGTCAACGATATACCACTCCAGTGTTGTTCTGTGACCGGGATCCGATTCACCTTCCTTGGCCGGTTCGATGTCCTCGAAAATGTGGATGTGGACCAGATCTCCGTCAACGTGGTCTATCTCAATGTTCGGCGCCTTAGCTCCGCGTGTGAATTCGTAGTATTTCGCTGCCCAGGTAAGAAGCTCATCGTCTTTGAAGCCGCCGGGCTTGCCTGTGACATCAGGTGTCAGTGTCTCTTCCGAAACTATCACAGGCTTGTCGTCATCAGAACCTGCGTCTGCATCGCCGGAACCGGCATTACCTGAATCATTGCCGTCTGTTACTGTTATGATCTCGATATAAGCGTTCTTATCCGAAGTCTGTGCCGTATCCTGATCATTGGAGGCGCCGGGCATACCCGGCAGACTAGTGGCACAACCTGATGCGAAGGCCGCAACAAGCGCCACGCAAATAACTGTCAAAATTGTCTTTTTCATTTCCTAAGTACCATCCTATTATCACTAAAAATATTCCTCACATCCGGATTCCCCTTCCGGATGTTAAGTCCACTTTAACAATGGCACCGGATATGAACAACGCGAAAATTAGGCACAAAAGGAGCAGAATTCAGGCATTTCGGGTAGATTTGTTCGAAAATTTCTTTGATAAATCCGCAGGCGGAAAGCAACCGGATCACACGTATGCTGTCAGATCGATCTTGAAGTCATTACTGTCAAACCCTACGCCTGTCTTCCTGTCAACGCGGTAGAAATCAAAAAGCCAATAATCATGATCACTGTCGCCGGTGCCTTCATAATAAAACCCGATGTATACGGTATCACCGATCTCTTTGAAAACCTCAACCTTATCAGGCTTATCGCCGCCGTAACTCAAATATCTCTTTCTGGCAAGTGTTTCAAGTTCTTCATTCGTGAAAGCATCACCGTTTGTCTCCAGCGAGAAGCCCTCTGATCCGTCAAATACGATCTCGCGGCGCGGTTCGGTGGCAGTCTCCAAAGTCTCCGAGGTCTCGATCAAGGGCGTACTCTCACTTGCATCAGAAACAGAATTGCAGCCGGTTAATGCTGCAAATAAAGCAAGAGCGATGATCACTGTCACGACCTTTTTGATCATGCGGAAAACACCAAAATCTATAGAACTATTTCTTTCCGGCACAGAGCCGGCCCCACAAAGTAATTATATCAGATAACACCGCTGTTTTTGAGGAAGTTTGCGATATAACCGGTATAGGTCTCAAACCCTGCAACCTCACGGCTCCTGGCGTGCCCTGCGCCTTCAACGAAGATCAGTTCAGTGTGAGCCGTGCCCTTCCTTGCGATCTCATATAAAACAGAGGCATTATAGGGCTTTATAAACGTATCCCCCGAGCCATGAATAAATAAGATCGGTGTCTTGTTATCGGCGAGATATTTTCTGGCATCTGTCTGCTTGAAATCGATCTTGTAAACGAGTTTTCCAAACAGCCAACAAAACGGCACCAGGAACTGCAGATGAACATTCCTGTAGCAGTCATAAAGAACCTCATAAGTTCCTATGATCGCACAGTCAGAGACTATAAAGTCAACATGAGGATCGAACCTTAACGAATGAATGCAGGTCGTACTGCCCATCGACTCGCCCTGAAGTCCGAGGATCTTCACGTCAGAATAACGGGCGCGCGTATCGTCTATCACGTGCTTCAGGTCTTCTGATTCAACATAGCCCAAAGTGCATTTATCATAAGCATTCTCGCCGTGCGACCTCGCATCAAATATCACGCATGAGAACCCGAGACTGATATAGCAATTAACATATTTAACGGCGCCATAGCGGCTCGACGTATGTCCGTGGCAGATGATCACATATCTGCCTGTGCTGCGGGTCTCTTCCGTGCTCACGAATGTCGCGTGCAGGATATATCCGTCCTTGCCTTCGACCGTATAGTCCTTCTTATCGTATGAGTCGTAATCAAGCCACAGCCCGCGCTTCTTGTTGCCGTTGATCTCGCGCTCTTTGGGTATCAGCTTCGGCTTAACGGATCTTTTCGCGTTCTGCCACGAGAAGATTATAAGGCCGGCAATATTGATTACTACAAACGCGATAAGTATATAAACAAAGAGCATATCAGCTGACAGCCTCCCTGAGCATCGGAAGAAGCTTATCTGACAGTTCATCAGGGAGAATTGTACATTTAAAACCGGTATCATCGTTGCCTTGATCAAGTGCCAGTTTTCCGTCACAAACAAAGACCAGCATGCTGTAGTTGAATTGCAATCCGTCAGTATTGCTATAAAAAAACAACAAATAGCTTTCATTATTGTTGTCATACGGGACAATAACATACTCCGATCCGGAATAATTCAATAATTCTTTCGCATAATAAGCGGGATCATTACAATTGACATTAAAATAATTATATCCGTCTTCCGCTCTGACACTCAAATTCAACTCACAGTTGTTGATATAGTATTCAAGCAGAGCTTCGTCTTTGTCTTCCGGAACAAGAACACCTGAACCGTCCTCCAAAAGCAGAACCGTGCCGTCTGCAGCAACACGCTCGGAAAACACAGTGACATAGTCATCTTCCACGACCGCCAGCTTTATATCCTCCGGGTGAAACTCGCCTGTATTATCTAAGTATTGACAATATTCGTATCTGACACCTTTGTAATAAATAGAATAGTCTTCGCTTTCAGGATCAAAATAATATCGTTCTTCAGCGATCAGATAATACAGATAGTCAGTTATTTCCATTTCGCTGAGCCCCAGATATCCTGTAGGAATTATACAGAGCAGCAAACCAATAAGGACGATTATCAGCATTGAGTATTTAAGGGGCTTTTTGATCTCTCTGTTATCGATCTTAATGCAGCAGCAGATAAGAACCAGTACAAAACCGGTGATAAGACATAAAGCTCCCAATCCGAAAGCTATAGCGACTGCAAATATTGTCGTGAGTATCTTATCCATCTGTCATCCCCGCGAAAACTGCTCAACTCATTATATCATTCATAAAAACACAGAAGTGCATAATCCTTACCGCTACAGTAAAAGATTATACACTTTCGATGTTTTAAGATGTACGTCTATTGGCGGTTCAGAATACTTATCTTCTCCTGTATGTCTTGTTATAAGCAACTGTCATTGCAACGATGCAAAGGAGTGCGATAACTGCGATGTAGATCACTGAGCTCTGCATTGTGAAATCAAGGCCGAAGGAGTGAGCATTGAAGCTGAACGTATCCTTGATAGCGCTGATGAATGCGCCGCCGTCAAGACCGTTGATGTCGCTGTTGATGCTGTCTGTAATGCCGCTCAGGAGAATGTTCCTGATCATGGAAGTGATGTGGCTTGCCGGGAACAGGTTGCAGAAAGACTGTACGCCGTCAGAGAACTGTGAGAGCGGGATATAAGCGCCGATTACAAAGCCTGCTGCAGCTGTAAGGATTCCGAAGAATGCCGTGCTTGTAGAAGAGTTCTTGAAGAGCAGCATGAACACCATAAAGAGTGCCGTGGATGATACTGAACCGAGTAAGACGATTCCGTAAGCTGCCGCGATCTGTGCGATGCCAAGATGCATGTCGCCCATTGCGTGGAGAATTACAAGGCCGATGGTAAGGATGACGCTTGTCATAATGAATGCGCAGATAGAAGATGCTGTGAAATATGAGAGGATGATCTTCCATCTCTTCAGAGGTGTTGAGCAGATATCGGCGTCGACGCCCGCTTCCTTATCCTTAACGATCGTCTGAAGGCAAGTGTAAGGGATCGTGATGAGTGCTGAGCCTAAGATTCCGGAGAGCAGGATTCCGTTTACGAACATCTCGACGTCTGCAGATGAGACGATGTTTTCGAGGCCGCGCATCGTGCTGTTCAAAGCCTCAACGAATGTGCCCTTAAGGAACAAAAGATAAAGTACGAATACGATGATCGATGTAAGGAGCGAGAAGATTATCGCGAGTACATCCTTGAAATAAATGAGCAAATTTCTCTTTGTAAATCCTATAAAATCCTTCATATTAAGCGAGCTCCTTTCCTGTGAGATTGAGGAAAACATCATCCATTGTTCCCTTGATGTATTCGTAATCTCTTATCTCTTCCCTGTGTTCGAAAATAAATTCCGTCAGATTCTGATCTGTCTCAATGTTGTAGTGGTCTGCGTCATAAGCGAACTTGCTGCTGATCTTCGTTATTACCGCTTCTGCCCTGTCGCTTGCCGGCGTGTACCAGACGAGCTTTGAATGAGCGTATCTTGATTTAAGTTCAGCCGGTGTTCCTGTGGAAACTATGTGACCCTTGTCGAGTATTACAACGTGGTCGGCGTCCCTTGTCTCTTCCATGTAGTGGGTCGTAAGGAAGATCGTCATCTTGTGCTCTTTCCTTAAGTAATTGATGTAGTCCCACACAAGCTTTCTGGATTTCGGGTCAAGGCCCGTGGTCGGCTCATCAAGGAATAATATCTTCGGGTTGTTGATGAGGGCCCTCATGATGTCTACTCTTCTTCTCTGACCGCCTGAGAGCTTCTCGTATTTCCTGTCCCAGATATCCTTCATCTCAAATCTCTCAGCGAAGGGCTCTAATCTTCTTAAGACTTCTTTCTTGGACAATCCGTAATATGAACCTCTTGTGAGCAGATTGTCCTTAACGCTGAGTTTCTTATCAAGGACTGAGTTCTGGAAAACGATGCCGTTGACTTTCCTGATCTCGTCGTCGTCTTTGCCGAGCTCGTGTCCTGCGATGATCGCCCGGCCGGATGTCTTTTCGAGCACTGTCGTAAGCATATTGATCGTTGTTGACTTGCCTGCTCCGTTCTCCCCTAAGAATGCGAAAAGCTCGCCCTCTTCTACTTCGAATGTGATACCGTCAACTGCGGTGTGCTCTTTGTACTTCTTTGTAAGATTTTTAACTTCGATGATTTTCATGTCTTTTATCCTCCTGACAAGGCCAAGATAACCTAAGAGAACCGGCATGAAAATAGCCGCAATACCAAGTTGCGGATTAGGGGTACTAAGTTGCAGAAAAATGGATTTTAGGGGCTTTATTCCTCGTCCCTGATGTCGTCCAAAGCCTTATTGATCTTATTGTCATCGCGCTTATGGAACCAGAGAGTAACGACCCAGACAAATGCATATACAAGGAAATAGATAATGGTCATGAAGATAAAGCCGTCAAGCCGGTTATACCAGTTGAAGACCCGGCCAAAAGCGATTACGATCGCATAAAGACCGATGCAGTGAAGGATCAGGCGGATAATGAATTTATTCTTCGGCATGTCAGTATCCGTAAGCCAGATAACTGTCGGAACAGAGCAGACGGCGCCCGTAAGAACGACAGACAAAAGCTGGATCCAGCTAAGCTTGAATTCAGAAAGCGGATCGCCGCCGAACAAGCAGTAGACAAGGCCTTCGATGATAATGCCGACAAGGATCGCGAAAGAGATCATCATAGTCTGCTCGAGCCAAAGCTTAAATCTGTTCATCCTATTCCGAGCCTCCTCTTAACTTCCTTTACATAGCCTCTTGAGATAACGACGACCTCATCATTAAGAAGCGTCGCGTCGATCCTGCCTGAGATCTGCGACTTAACATTTCTGACCTTCTTGAGGTTGATTATCATGGACTTGGAGCAGCGCATGAAATATCCGCCGAGCATGACTTCGAGCTCGTAGAGCCTGTATTTGCAGTCATAGCAGCCCTGCTTGGTGTAGACAAACGACTTCTTGTCGACGGACTCAATGTAATAGACGGCAGATGCCTTGATTATATAGGTCTTCCCGTCTTTGCTGACGGCAAAGCCTTTCGCGTCGCCTTCTAAGAGTTCGATCGCGCCTGAGATCTCATCAGTGATCTCGACAGCCTTAATGACTGCCTGCTCCTGATCCTTGCTGTCAACTTTCTCGAATGAAACCTGCAATTTATAATCCCCTGATAAAGAAAATCCCCATTAATTGTATCAACTAATGGGGAATATTTCATCGCTTTGGTGGGGCTGGTGGGACTTGAACCCACACGATTTATGGTCGGCAGATTTTGAGTCTGCTGCGTCTGCCATTCCGCCACAACCCCGTAGCGAAGTAATTATATTAAAGCTCTTATTCTTTGTCAATTTGCACTTTGCAAGGGCGTTGAGTTGTCTGCTTTATCTGGCGCACAGCCGTGCAAACTTTATCAGGCTGCTTCTTCCAAAGCCTCTGCAGTAATGACTTCGGCATTTGTCAGGAACATGTTGATGTGGGACTTATATTCATCCTTGCCGGCGACCTGCCTGGATCTTGCATGTGTCGCACCGGGAACGATCCAGAGCTCTGTATATGTGTACTTCTTAGCTTCGTTATACATATCAACGCTGTTCTCAGTATCGATCCAGGTATCATCGCCGCCGTGGACAAAAAGGATTGGAACCGTCTTGCCCTTCAGCGCGTCAATTCCGCTGACCTTAGCGTCATCAATGCCGTAAAGCAGCTTAAATCCGATATCTGCGCATGTTCCGAATGGATAAAGATACATATCGTTATACATGTCGTGGACCATGTACTTGAGACTCTGCATACCGCAGTCGGCAACGATGAAGTCGATCTTATCACTGTATCTCAATGCATTGAGCGACGTTGATGTACCCATGGATTCTCCCTGGAGGCCTAAGATATCAACGTCTCCATATCTCGTGAAAGTATCCTCAATAAGATAATTAAGATCCTGCGCCTCATATCCGCCCATCGAACAGATCGCCTTGGCATTCTCGCCGTGAGCCCTCAAGTCGTAGGTAATAACCGTAAATCCGAGTTCGATATAAGCATCAGCGTACTTGGATACGGAATACATATTGGATGTATGGCCGTGGGAATAGATAACATACTTGCCTGTTCCTGCATTCTGAGGTGATGAGACCTTCATGCAGTGGAGCTCATAACCATCCAAGCCTTTGACGATATACCTTTCCTTATCGTATTTGTCGAAATCGCCCCAGACCCCATTATCTGTCATCTCCTGTTCGACAGCCGCATAAGAGTCGCGCCTGGGGTGCGTAATGGATGTTGACGTGCCTACGGCAGCACCGATCAGATTAAGAACGATGAATACTGCCAGGGAGATAAGAACTATCTTAAGGACCTTCTTCCTGCTGACCGGTTTTCGAGCTTTGGACATATAGATTACCCCGACAATATGATAATGTATATATTATACCTTTTTCGCACTATGGAGATGGCAATTCGTGGATATCCTGGCAAGACTTGATCGAAAATACATTAAGCTTACGATTGTCATAATATCGGTCCTTCTTATAGGCTTCGTTTTCGTTGACACGTCTGTTCATGACCAGGGCATCTACCTCATCTTATTCTCGCTTTTGTATGTATTTTTACCCGGTCTGTTCTTTGTCACCGCGATAGATAAGACCTTCTTAAACCGCTTCAGATTACAGGCGTTGATCATCGCCTTCTTCGCAGGATTTGCATTGCTTATTCCCCAATACTATCTCCTGAACGCATTAGGATTGCTCGCATTGATCAGGTTCACACCGTTGGTATTAGCGGCCGTATTTGCTGTCTTTTCCGTGAAGAATCTTAAACAATTCTTTAAGAGCGTTCGAAAAGACAGACTTCTCGATTATGCATTTCCTTTTATCGCGCTCTTTGCCATCACGGCTGTCGCCTGCTATGTCGTGATGAAGTCCGGCACCGTTGATACCACATCTGCCGTACATATCGATTATTCATACCACATGGGAAATGTTAACATCCTCACCAGAGGCGGCAGTCTTGAAGATACCCGCGTCATGGGCATGACCTTCAAATACCATTACTTTATGGATCTCTACTATGCGGTCTTGCGCCTTGTCTTCCCTGCTGAGATCTGGAACTGCATCTTCAGGTACCCGATACTTCTCGTATCGCCCATTGCAGCGACGAGCATCTATTCATTCGCCAATTCGAAGTTCAAAAGGCCGATCTTAAATTTTATAGTAACCGTCTTTATAATATTCTTCCCTTCACTATTCCCGCTGGTAACAGAGTTCACACCGCACATGCTGCACAACTTTAATAACGTCGGTTTTGCAGTGCCCATGGCCATCTGCCTTACCCACATGCTCGTAAACAGTGCGGATAAGAAGCTCTTTAGATATAGAGATCTCATATTCATCTTCCTTCTGACATATACGCTTACCGGAACCAAGGGTCCGTTTGCGCTGATACTCTTAGGAACGATGTTTATATTCCTGATCTATAACTTCGCCTTTGAACGCAAGTTCTCTGTCCCTCAGGCATGCTGCTTCATCGTAATGCTCGCAGGATTTGCCATAGTATGGTTCACCCTCCTTAATGTTGCCATGAACGGACAGAATATCTATTCAGACAGGCAGGGTCTTGCAAGATTCTTCAGCTTCGAGGTCACACTGCCCATGTTTACGGCGTTTTCCGGGAAGGCTTCAGATCCGGCATATGCTTTGATCACTGTTCCTCTGGGAATTGTCGAATGCTTCGGCGGCGCGGCGGTGCCTTTCTTCATATCGGTACCGCTCCTTCTTATCCGGCCCTTCCGCAGGAACAGGAAAAAGTCAGACCACGCTTACGTCTTTGTTACCATCAGCACCTGTGTCAGCATCGGAGGCGCTTATCTCCTGGCATTGGGACACAACAGGCTGTATTTCCTGATGTTTGCCATCCCCTATATCTATCTTGTAACGTCCGGCTTCGTATCTCTGGTCAAGGAGTCTGTCAAAGAGCTTAAGAAGCCTTTGTTGATCGCTGCAAATGCCGTTATGTTCGTAACCTTGTGCCTTTTTGGCGCATCAATGGTCATATCGGCTCTTAATCCTGAGGAAATATGCGGCTTTGAACCACCGAAGCAAGGTGAAATCGACGGCGTTAACTGGATAAGGAACAACACCGATCCGGATGCGCTCATCGCCATAAACGATCCCAATCCGGAATACAAATTCTACTATTATTCCGGCTTCACGGAGCGCAGATTCTATCTGGAATCCTATAACTACGCCATGAACAGCGGCAAAACCGAAGCAGACCTTAAGAACCAGATTAAGACAAATAACATGCTGTTTTACAGCGACGAATCTAAGACCGTGGCAAGGAACCTCGGAATCGACTATTTCGTATACTACGACACTACAGGTAAAAAGCCCGAAATTCTCGAGAAAAACTACGAGCTCTGCTACAGCAATGACTGCCTCAGGATTTACTCCGGAACGCGGACAAATTAAAGTGAAAATCATTCTACCTTAATAAGAATGTTTTTCGACATTTATCGGCAATTCTCAAACAAAAGTGACGCAAAAACACAAAATTTCACGACACCATTCCAAGTTAAAAGTAATATAATTACGTTGTTAAAATTTAAGGAAAGAGGTTACCGATTATGGCAAACATTGATTTGACAAAGTACGGCATCACCGGTACTACCGAGATTGTCTACAATCCTTCTTATGAGACACTCTTTGCTGAAGAGACAAAGGAAGGTCTTACAGGTTATGAGGTAGGCCAGGTTACTGAGCTTGATACCGTTAACGTTATGACAGGTATCTTTACAGGTCGTTCCCCTAAAGATAAGTATATCGTTATGGATGAGAACTCCAAGGACACAGTTTGGTGGACAACAGACGAGTACAAGAACGACAACCACCCCATGACAGAAGCTACATGGGCTGTTGTTAAGGATATCGCTCAGAAAGAGCTCTCCAACAAGAGACTTTTCGTAGTTGACGCATTCTGCGGTGCAAACAAGGATACAAGAATGGCTATCCGTTTCATCGTTGAGGTTGCTTGGCAGGCTCACTTCGTAAAGAACATGTTCATCGTTCCTACAGACGAGGAGCTCGCTTCTTTCGAACCTGACTTCGTTATCTACAACGCTTCCAAGGCTAAGATCGAGAACTATGCAGAGCTCGGACTCAACTCTGAGACATGCGCTGCTTTCAACATCACATCCCGTGAGCAGGTTATCATCAACACATGGTACGGCGGTGAGATGAAGAAGGGTATGTTCTCCATGATGAACTACTACCTCCCTCTCAAGG